>Ga0172379_10002764_pt1 | contig 29938 bp, 35 predicted proteins | sample GrowelOW334metaG_FD_119756 | JGI IMG/M metagenome (GOLD analysis project Ga0172379, IMG submission 119756) | Groundwater microbial communities from an aquifer near a municipal landfill in Southern Ontario, Canada - Groundwater well OW334 metaG | ecosystem: Environmental > Aquatic > Deep...
AAAGCAAATCCGGTTGATTGACAATGGCTCGAGCGATGGCTACCCGTTGCCGCTCGCCGCCAGAAAGCTGGTCGGGGAAACTCCAAATCTTGCTCTGTAGACCAACCAATTCCAGAACATGGGGCACATCAGAGTGGATCTCCTCATCTTGCCTCCCGGCTGCCTCCATTACGAAAGCGACGTTCTCAAAGACCGTCTTGTTGGGCAGAAGACGAAAATCTTGAAACACATTACCGATCCGTCGACGAAACTTGGGCACTTGGCTCGGTCTAAGAGCATGGATGTCGGTCGACTCAAAGAACACCTGCCCAGCGGTCGGACACTCCTCGGCTAAAATCATTTTTAACAAAGTACTCTTGCCGGCTCCAGACTGACCAACGATAGAAACGAACTGCCCCGGTTCGACAGCGAAAGAGACGTTATCCAAAGCAACAGAGTTGTCTTTATAGATTTTACTGACTTTGTCGAAATAAATCATTTTTTAATAGCTTTTAGCTCTCAGCTTTCAGAAAAATTTCTAAATTCCCATCAAGAACCCCTTCGACATCACTTGTTTCAACATCGGTGCGATGATCTTTGACCATCTTATATGGATGCAGAACGTAGGAACGAATCTGACTACCCCACTCAATATCGGCCGTTTTGCTAATATACATTCCTTGCTCCTTAGCCTCCCGTTCCTCCTCTTGTCGTTTATAGAGCTTACCACGCAGGATATTCAGAGCTTGCTCACGATTTCTCTCCTGACTCCGCTCACCGTCGGCATGAACGGCTAGCCCAGTAGGGATATGGACGACACGCACAGCGGTTTCGCGTTTATTAACGTTCTGACCGCCGGGACCGGAAGAGCGGGCAAACTCGATTTTCAAATCAGCAGGATCAATTTTAATCTCCTCACCCTTCTTAAACTCTGGAATTACTTCCACCAAAGCAAAAGAAGTGTGTCGGAGCTTCTTGGCGTTGAAAGGTGAAATCCTAACCAAACGATGAACCCCCGACTCGTTCTTTAGTGTACCATAGACATTCTTTCCTTGTATACGAAAAGTGAGATTGCGGAAACCACCATGATCGTTCTGGTTTTCATGAATTAACGAGGTTTCAAAACCGGCCTTCTGGCAGTACTTAAGATACATCTCAAAGAGCACCCGAGCGAAATCCTCGGCATCGTCACCACCGGCGCCGGCAAAAAGGGTTATAATGGCGTTGCCCTTGTCATAACTAGACCCTCCCTCCAGCTCCAACTTTAGCCGATTAAATTCGGCTACGACCTCTTGAGCCCTAGCCTTATTAGCCCAAAAATCGGCCGATTTCATCTCGGACTCGATTTGGCTGATTTGCTCCTTGATTTCCTCGGCTTTGGCCATATAAAGAGACATTATAGCAAAGAGACGGGTAAACATAAAAAAAGCCCGAGCGAAGTACGCTCGGGCTTCAAACAACAATGATTTTCGAAACGAGACGGGCATCTAAATGGAGCCGATTCTTCGAAGTTCGCGGCCAACTGACAAAACCGGAGGACAGGCACAAGGGCTCTTTCGACAAACCGGACATCCCTTGCGGTAAACTCGCCAAGTGACTACCTCGAGGTTGACTTGGCAAATGTTGGCGACGGCGATGATCCAAGCCAGAACATCCGCTAGTTCTCGAGCTAGATACCACTGAATCTGGTCCGGGGTACTCCTCAAATTGAACCGGCCCACAATGGCACGATCGACTTCCGTCATCTCCTCACCGAGCCGGTTAATCGCCCGATCGAGACCGTCACGACGATTGGCCATGCCATACACCGTATCGAGATGATGACACCACTGAGCCAAGCCCCATTTCAATTGTCGTCGATTAGGCTTAACCTCCTTGATGGCCTGACGACGACTCTTGCAAGCGCAGGGCATCCTCCGGCAGTAGGTACAGTGACGAAGAGAGTATTTACTGGCCATGGCTCGAGCCAAGGGCAGTTCTTCGTAGTGTTCCACCACACAGAAGAACCACGCTACAGCTCCGGCCAAGGACCGTTCTAACTGTTTCTTGTCACCTTTTCGAACCGATCTCTGCACCGACTCAATCGCTCCTTTGAGATAGGCCATCCGCTCCAATGGACCGCTGATACATAGGCGGCTTCGTTTGCCATACAATCTCTTGAAGTAGAGACCGAGACTTTCTAAGGTCATGACAAAGACCTCCTTTCAGCTCCATATCTAACACATTAATAGAAAAATGACAAATTCTTTGGAGCCACCTCTCGGAATTGAACCGAGGACCTTCTCGTTACGAGTGAGATGCTCTACCAACTGAGCTAAGGTGGCTTTAACAAATAACGGGAGCCGATGCCCGGAATTGAACCGGGGACCTACTCCTTACCATGGAGTTGCTCTACCAGCTGAGCTACATCGGCCTAACTGCCGTCAGGCAGGCTTAGGGCCTATCTTAATATATTATTGCTTTTTCTCCAAGTAGACAGTCATTGTCCGACGACGGAAAGCGTGGCCGTGAGAGCGATGCTTGTGAGACTTCTCGATTTTCGAGATTTCAAAATCTTGACCGAAAAATTGCTCGATTTCCGGCACCACCCAAACATGTTCATAATGACCAAACTTGGGGTGGATATAAGAATTAGACTCATCGGCCGGATGCTCGCGCAATAAACGTTTGGCGTGGTCATCCTCCTCCAAAAGAAAAGTTTTGAAGAGCAACCAGCCGCTGGGCTTGAGAACTCGAACTATCTCATCGCGAAATTTTTTCCTCTCCTCATCTTTCAAAATATGCGAACTCATCATATCCAAAACAACATTGACTGAATTATCGGGTAAGGAAATTGGTTCTTTTATTGACCGCACTTCAAACTTAAGCGGAGCAACTGGAGACTTTTCGAGCGTTCTGGGGATTTTTTCCGAAGAACCGAGAAAAGCCTTCGGTTGCGAAGCCTTTCCGAGGGCCTGAAAAAAACTTCTGGCGGCGATATGAGCTTGTGCAATTGCCTCACTTGAACTGTCATAGCCAACGCCATGGCAACCAAAATTTTTCGCCAAATAGACTAAATTGCGACCATTGCCACAACCAAGATCCAAGACCATTGTAGTCTGGTTTAAAACACTGCGACCATAGTTGCGTTCCAGCCACCGAGTAAACTTCTCTAAGTCCTCCGAGGGCTCTGTTGAGAGCGCTAAATGGGTCGGTTTCTTGTATTCTTTGTTCCAAAATTTCATCGCCCTTTGACTATAACACAATTATTGATATACTCTGAAATGTATTGCGGGGTAGAGAAGCAGTAACTCGGGAGGCTCATAACCTCCAGGCCTAGGTGCAATTCCTAGCCCCGCGACAAGATTGAGAACCCTACCGTCGTTCCCAGTTTGGGCCCATCTGAATGGACCCAGATTTTACCGCCATGCTTAGTTAAAATCTCGCGAGAGAGGAAGAGGCCTATTCCCATTCCCTCAGTATCAGCCAATTTAGCATCAGCCGTGCGGTAGAAGCGGGAAAAGATGAGAGAGATATCTTCTCCCGTCAAACCAATCCCGGTATCCTGGACAATAAAAATCACATTACTCCCCTCTCGTCTAGTTGCAACAGTAACTGACCCGCCTTCAGGAGTATAAGTGACGGCATTTTCAATCAACATCTCGATTACAAATTTTATGCGCGCCGGATCAAAGTCTGCCTCCATTTTCGGTTGGAGATAGGAAGTAAATTTGAGACGCTTGGCGGCAACCTGATCACGGAAAGTCGCGACAACCTTTTCGGCCAATTCTGACAAGTCTCCTCGTCTAAACCGATAATTATGGGTATCAGTCTTGGGCTCTGTTAAACTTAAGAGCAGGTTGACTAATTCAATCAGTCTATTGTTGGTTCGCTTGATATTCTCCACTTGAACGCGTTGTTCCGGTTTAAGCTCGGTTTCGGATAAATTCTCCGCTGCCCATTTGATGTGAGTCAGAGGAGTTCGGAACTTGTGACTAGCCGTGGTCACAAATTCATACTTGAGCAAATCTTCTTCGCGCAGCTTGCGCCAAACGACGACACCCACGATGACAGTGATAACCGCCGAGATAAACGGCATAACCCAAGAGGGAAACTGGGGGTAAACATTATTGATGGACTGATTTGCCGTATTGAGCAAAGAAATAAACAGGCCAATCCCGACAATCGCAATCCCGTAAGCCAAGGCCTTCTTGGCAATAATCTTAATATCAAATAATTCATAGCTAATAATGGCGTAGACTAAAGGAATAGCGTAGAGAAAGATGAAGAGTGAGCCAAAGGCTGGGTCGACTGGAATGTTGTAGACCAGAAGAATGGGGATAAAACCAACCCCCCAACCAAGAAAAGAAGCAATAGAAGCGTAGAGATAGCGGTTCTTCTCAATCTTATCTCTGGAAGCACGGTAAGAAAATAAGATCTCCAGCTGGAAATAAATGAAGAAGAGGATATGGCTAACACGGAGAAGCCAATGATAAGGCCCGGGCACGTAATAGTTGGGGAAATACATTTTTGGCACCGAGGTCAAGAGAAAAGTCTCGGGAAAAACAACGTAAGCTAGAGTGATAACGGCACCAAAGATATAGAAACCGAAGATCAACCACCGTCGCTTCTGATCTTTGCCTAAGATTGCTAAAACACAGTGAGTGTTTAAGATGATCACAAACATCACACTGATGTTGAACATTAAAATCTTCCGTGACAACTCATGATCAGCCACGCTAACACCGATCATGTGCGAGAAAATGAAAACAGAAATTGCGACCATTGAGAGCGCAAAGGTGATACTGGCCGCCCGTCGATGATTGTTGTAAAGAGTGATGAAAACCAGTCCTAAAGCCGCAAAACCAGATAAACCAAAACCTAAATTATGAATGAGTAGATGGAGGTTGGCTGACATCAAGATAATTATACCAAAACTGGCTTAAAGATAAATTTCCTGTTACAATGTCGCGGAGTCATATTGTCGGGATAGCTCAGCTGGTAGAGCACAGGACTCATAAGCCTGGGGTCGTGGGTTCGATCCCCACTCCCGACACCTTGTTTTTCCCTCAAAAAACTGCTAGATTTTTATTACTGCGGTCGTAGCTCAATTTGGTTAGAGCATTCCCCTGTCACGGGAAAGGCTGCCGGTTCAAGTCCGGTCGACCGCGCTAAAATTTAAAAGACTTAATCTATATAGACACTACAAATGGTATTGCCATTATTTACTGACTGCTGGACACCCCAAGATTCTGAGACTTTATTATGAGGGACTACGCAGTGAGTACTAGTTCCTTCCAAAACATAGGTGATTCCAGCCATATTACATGTCGGTGGAGAATCATCCAAATAATAACAAGAGTAGACGGCCCCAACCCAACTATAACCATCGAGTTTTATCTCCTTTGAGCCGCCGACGGGAGGAAAGGTTGGTAGGTAAGGTTGTAAAGAGTTTTTCAGACCAGTACTATTCATATAATACGTCTGGCTTCCACAGTAGGAAGTGTAAGTACCAAGACAAAAAGGTACATACGGATCATTAGGATTAGGATTTACAGGATCAGACGTGCCTGATTGGTTATCAATAATGAACGGGAATCTTCCTTTCTCACTTCGGTAGAGAGCTAGAGCTTGGGTATATTCCATAATCTGACTATTCCTGGCCGAATTCCTCGCTTTTATTCTCGCTTGATTTAGAGACACCAACACAATACTCGATAAAATGCCGATGATTGAGATGACGACTAATAATTCGATTAAGGTGAAGCCTTTTTTGGGATTAAGCATGATGGGATAATTGTAACATATCTGGTTCCCCTGTCATGGGAAAGGCTGCCGGTTCAAGTCCGGTCGACGGCGCTAAAATAGAAAAAGTTGTTACTCTAGAACAACTCGGCAATTAGTGGAATCATTACCCAAATTATTTGTTTGAAAAAAGTCTTTCGTACTGGCCGGCCTGGCACAAGTGGCACTCTTCCCGTCAAGATTCCAGATTATGGTGGCGTTAAGACCGGCATTTTGGATAACATAGAGAGCGCCAGTGAAGGTGCCGCTTGGAGACCGAGCCGGTGTAATCTGGGGGAAAGACGGTAAATACGGATTAAGAGCCGCTTTGACACCGTCAGCATCGTTCGCGTGATTATCGGTTAAATTATCCCCACAAAGATTACCGGGGTATTGACCTAGACAATAAAAATACAGCGGATTGCCGGGAAATATCCCGCTTTGATTTTTATACAACATCAAAGCTTTAGCATATTCCATAACCTGGCTATTCCTCGCTGTATTTTTGGCCTGAGTTCTGGATACTTGCAATCCAGCCAAAATAATACTCGATAAAATGCCGATGATTGAGATGACGACTAATAATTCGATTAAGGTGAAGCCTTTTTTGGGATTAAGCATGATGGGATAATTGTAACATATTTAAATAAAATGGAATTCCTCAAAGACCCTTCTATAGGCCTCCATCGCCGCTTTGGCTTCACGCTCGCTCAAGCGGGCGTTGGAGTCGTGGGCGATATTATTCCTAGTCTTATGGGCATCCCAGGCGTCTTGAAGAGTGGTAAAGTCGCTTGGCTCGATATTCTTCAGCCGTTCTCCCAAGTTATCCCCAGCATGGGGGTAGACCCCCCTAACTAAGTCGTCAAGCATAGCATCGGCTTCAATGATGGCCAACTTCCACTCGGCCTCACTATCGGTGTTTAGACGGACCACCAATTTCTCCCAACGCAAATTCTTTATCTCTTTTTCTGGCGTTTCGGGAGATTTATCCTCTTCATCCCTAGCGCTAAGAGCACTGATTGCCCGCGATAAGCGAACAATACCAAAGACAAGAAAAGGAATGGCAATAATCAAAATTATAAAGATAACCAGACCAATCCTCTTTACCAATAACCAAGTCCGGCTGTGATCGTCAGTGAAAAAAAGATAAATTTGATTGTAAATATACTCGAAATTAAAGAACGGCGTTTTATACATGATTATTATTCATCATAACGCGAGCAGCCTGGAAGAGTAAGTCCTCCTTAAAGTGCGGAGCAAAAAATTGGAGACCGAAGGGCAAACCTTTACTGTCTTTGCCACTAGGTAGAGAAATCGCCGGAACGCCAGCGAGATTAGCCGGCACCGTGAAGATATCTTCGAGATACATCTGGAGCGGATCAGCTGTCTTCTCCCCCACCTTGAAGGCGGTGGTTGGCGCCGTGGGCATCACGATAACATCAACTTGTTGGAAAACTTTGGCAAAATCAGATTTGATTAGATTGCGCACCGCTACCGCCCGACCATAGTAAGCATCGTAATAACCGGCGGAGAGCACATAAGTGCCAAGCATAATTCGTCGTTTAACTTCCGTGCCAAAATTCTTACCCCGAGTCTTGGCATAATCTTGAAATAAATTATCCCCCGCTTCGTGAGCGCCATAACGCACGCCGTCGAAACGCGCCAGGTTGGTGGAGGCTTCTGCTGGCATAATAATGTAATAACAAGCGAGCGAATATTTGAGACTAGGCAGATCTACCTCAACAATCTCGTGACCAGCTTGTTTTAATTTTTCTAGAGTCTCACGGAAGTTGGCCAACACTTCCGGATTAACTCCTTCTTTCAAATAACTTTCCGGCACGCCAATTGTTAATTTTGATTTTACTTTAATCGTCTCCGAAGTTTTTTGACTGGTGGAATCTAAATTATCATGTCCCGAAATTATTTTAAATAATAACTCTGTGTCTTGGACCGTCTGGCCGAAAGGCCCAATCTGATCGAGCGAAGAAGCCATCGCCATCACGCCGTAACGCGAGACGGCACCGTAAGTCGGCTTCAAGCCAACAACGCCACAGAAGCTAGCCGGTTGGCGGATGGAACCGCCGGTGTCGGAGCCGAGGGCCCCTAAACACAAACCAGCCGCCAAGGCCGCCGCAGAACCACCAGAAGAGCCGCCGGCAACCCGAGTGATATCGTTAGGATTCTTGGTCGGACCGAAGGCCGAGTTTTCCGTCGAGCCGCCCATCGCAAATTCATCCATATTTGTCCGACCGACAAAAATTGCTCCGGCCTCTTTAAGCTTTCTGATTACCGTCGCGTCATAACTCGCCACATAACCTTCCAACATCTTGGAAGCGGCCGAGGCTTTGCGTCCCTTGATTAAAATATTATCTTTGATGGCCAGCGGAATTCCGAGCAGGGGCAGATCTTCGCCACTTTTGCGTCGTTCATCTGCTTTTTTAGCTTGCTCTAGCGCGTCAGTAAAAACCTCGAGATAGGCGTTCAGCTTGGGATTCTCGGTTTGAATTTTGGCGAGCAAATCGCGCACGATTTGCTCGCTCGTTGTCTCCCCTTTCTTCATCCTTTCCAAGGCTTCAATAATCGTCATGGTGAATTTTAGAGAATTTTCTTCACGCGCACATATTGCTCATTATGCTTAGGCGCCGCCTCGACCAGATTACTGCTCAATTTGCCAGTCTCATTTATTACTTCATCCTTGCGCATCACGTTAGTGGCAACATAATCTTCCACTTCCACTTTATCTAAACCTTCCGCCTCCTTCAACTGTTTGACATAATCGAGAATATTGCCTAAGTCCTTAGCAATAGTCGCCTTTTGTGCTTCGTCTAAATCTAAGCGAGCCAAATTGGCCAAATTATCTATCTCTTCACGGCTGATCATATGGATATCCTACACTATTTAAGCAGTTTTATAAATTCCTCCTCGGTGAGGACGGCAATGCCGAGTTCTTGAGCACGGTCGTATTTAGAGCCAGCCTCGGCGCCGACGACAACGTAATCTGTTTCTTTGGAAACCGCGCTGGAAACTTTGCCGCCGATTTGGCGGATCTTAGTTTTGGCCTCATCGCGACTCATCGTTTCCAAAGTCCCGGTTAAGACAAAAGTTTTACCAACTACTCCCGAGGCCAGGCCTTGAGCTCCCTTAAGGCCTGGCCTCTGAATAGAGACTTGCTTAAGCAATCTATCCACCAATTTTTTATTTTCTTGGTCGCGAAACCAATTGTAAATCGCCTGCGCCACCACCTCACCCACGCCGTTAATTGCTTCCAATTCCTCAATCTTCGCAAGACGAATCTTTTCCAAATTGCCGAAGTGTTCCGCCACATCTATCGCCGTCTCCTCCCCCACTTGCGGGATGGAAAGCGCGGCCAGAAAGCGCGGCAGAGTAATAGTACGAGCTTTCTCTATCGCCGCGAGCAAATTATCCACCGACTTCTCACCGAGGCGTGGTAGGTTTAACAAATCGCCACGCTTCAAGGTAAAGATGCCATCAAAGCTACCAATTAATTGCGCCTCGAGCAATTGGTTAACCACCTTTGGTCCCATCCCCTCAATGTCAAAAGCGGTCTTGGAAGCGAAGTAATGGAAACGCCGACGCAATTGAGCAAAAGAATTTTTATTAACACAACGATAAGCGGCCTCGCCAGGAATTCGCTCGGTTGCCCCACCGCAAGCCTCCAGCGTTTTAGGGAAATGGAAAATTTTTTCTTTCCCATTCCGCAACTCCGGCAAAGTTTTGACGATGTCGGGAATGATGTCTCCGGCTTTGCGAATAATTACCGTATCGCCCACTCGCACATCGAGCCGTTTAATTTCGTCCTCATTGTGGAGCGTAGCCCGAGAAACAGTGGAGCCGTCGAGAAACACCGGTCGCAGAACAGCGACGGGCGTAATCACACCCGTGCGACCGACTTGCAAAATAATGTCCTCCACTATCGTCGCCGCCTCCTCGGCGCGGAACTTGCAAGCAATACCAAAGCGCGGCGCCTTGCCGGTATAACCTAACTTCTCCTGATCTTCTCGCTTGTTAACCTTGACCACGATGCCGTCCAAACCATAATCCGGGTTATCTTTTTTCTTCTCCCACTTTTTCCAAAAAGCCAGCACTTCCTCGGCATTCCGGCAAAGTTCGTAATGTGGATTAACTTTAAATCCCAAATCCTTAAGCAACTCTAATTCTTTAATCTGCGTTTCGGGCAATGGAAAATTTGCTTGGGCTAAGTCATAAATAAAATTATCTAGTTTTCTCGCCACCACAATCTTCGGGTCTAATTGCCGGATAGTGCCAGCCGCCGCGTTGCGCGGATTGGCAAAGGTCGGCTCGCCCGCTTTCGCGCGCTCGACATTAATCCGAGCAAATTCTTTTTTGGAAAGCCAAATCTCACCTTCCACAATCACGTTGACTGGCTTGTTGAGTTTCAGAGGGACTGCTCTAATAGTCCGCACATTAGCGGTCACATCCTCGCCCACTTTGCCATCACCGCGCGTCGCCGCCGTCACCAATTTGCCCTCCCGGTAAGTGAGCACGATTTTGAAACCATCAATCTTGAGCTCGGCATCATAACTAGAAGCGTGGCCCAAACCATTTTGCACCCGCTTGTCGAAAGCTTCGAAATCCTCGGGGGTAAAGGCATCGTTAAATGACCATTGCGGCACCGCGTGCGTCACTTTGCTAAATTTTTCTAAAGCCTTGCCCGAGACTCGTTGCGAGGGGGAATCGAGAGTGACGAGATCGGGAAACTGGGTCTCAAGCCCAACCAGCTCCTCCTCCAGAGCATCATAAGCCTCATCAGAAATCTCCGGCGCGTCCAAGACGTGATACCGGTGCCGATGATAATTAAGCAATTCGCGGAGCTTCGTTAGGCGTTCCTTGACCACTTTCTTATCCATCACTCTATCCTACCAGGTTTTTAGAAGGATGTAATGAGAGTCCTCTGGACGGTTCGGATAGAATTGTTAGCCAAATCAGGGCAAGAGACACTATAACCATCGGCAGTCACCTCCGCTCCCGGGATACTGGCGCCTCTTCCATTCGGACCATATTTAACCGTTACTTTGGCACAAAGTTTTTTACCCCCAGGAATGGCACTATCATCAAACTCAGCCGTAAACCGGCTCTCATCGTTGCCTCCAACAGACTGTTGTAAATGGAGATCGGGGCTATTAATAGAGACGCTCCCACACATAGCGACGCCCCCCGGCCAAGGGAAGGGATCGGCACCAGGAGTAAAGACCGGATTTGCTGGGTCATTATAATCATAATAACCAAAGGGTCTGGCAGTAGGATCGTCGGCTCCAAGTTGATAAGCCTTGCCCCAATACTTGGCGCAATCCAAGGCGCTGTCAGCGGCAGAGAGGGCGTATTGGGAATCACGGATGGTTAGAGACATTATAAGTTGTCGAGTGACAATGCTGAACAAACTCATGCTTATAATCAAGACGATGCTCACCAGGAGAACAGCGTAGAAGATGACGAAAGCTTGTTGGTGACTTGTTTTCATATTTAGAACATTGGGTATAAACGCCCGATTAGAGTCATTGACCGTGGGTCGCCTCGATTAGACCAATCTATTTTAGCCACCACCTTGATTTCCCCAACCTCGCCAGTGGCTAATATTGTGGGGATTAGATAGACTCGCCGACTGAAGACGGTACCGATGGTCGCTCCAGCCCCACTGGGATTAACATACTTAGCCTGAGTGTCACTAAAAATCAAATCACAAGGAGTTGGACTGCTCCGGTTAGGAGTAGTACCGGGACAAGTGGCAGAAGTGATGACATCACCGGTTCCATCCCAAGGGTCAATCACACAAACACTGGCGGAATTGCCAAGGGGGTCTTTACAGTTCTGAGCCAAATTATTCAAATTTATCGCCCAATCGGTGCCATCGCCATTAGGACCCTGAATATCAACATTACGTTTCCAAAGAACCGTTTCGATTGCTTCTTGAGCTAGATAATTGGCGGCAATCTGATTAGCAGCAAAGAGACCGTCGGTAATCCCTTTAACCGCCGTATTCAAGGGGCCAATAACACCAATCATCAAAACCGTAATCGCCACCAGAGTCTCGACAAGAGTAAAACCTTTTTGGTTGTTGTTTATTAGGCTCATTGTCTTTCGGTTACGGTCGTTCCGACGGCAAACTTTTGTTCCTGATTGCCGACTCTAGCCGCCCCTCGGATAATAATCACCGCCCGAGGGAAAGCGCCAGACGACCCACTCACATTGTTAGAAACAAAAGCTCGGAACTCATCGATATGCAATTTATCAGAAGTAATGAAACGAGTATCCCCACCAACCTCCATTGTTATAGCCCCCGAAGGATCCAGACGATAAGTATAGGCCTTTTCCGGATTGACGGGATCGTCTTTGGGAGAGATGAAATGGAGCTCATTACTGGCATTGAATTCAAAAGCGCGACCCCGCTTCATCTTAATCGTAATGCTATCCAGAGCATAATTAAGATTATCCATCGCCAGTTTGATTGCTTGAGCCTTGTTGTTGATGGCGATAGCAGTAAGGAGAGCCCCGGTAACGATTACGGACACGATGGAAAAGATGGAAACCGCGACCATAATTTCTACCAAGGTAAACCCTTTATGATTAGATTTTTTATTTTGTAACATAAATGTGTCCAGTGCCCCAAACCACGATAGAGCGAGTATCGGTAGGGTTGGAAGCTTTGGCAATCTTAATTATAACACTGGCCGGGGTTAATTCATTGGCAGAATCGTAAAAGATGGCATCGGTCAGAGGCCGACGGAAATTGACGTTAAGAATCCCGCCGGAAATGGGGGTACAACTACTAGGATTGCCATTGGTAGAACTACATAAATTAGTGACAACAACCCCTCGGCTAAAGAGAAACTGCTCCCGACACTCAGTTGCCGAGGCAGCACAACCCAATCGATCATATAAACTGTTTGGCGGAGTTCCCAAATCGGCAAAAACGATAAAGTTATTATTTGAGCTAAGGTCAAAGTAAACACCATAAGAAGGGAATTCCTGACTACCGGAGGTCCTAGTTGCACTACCAAAGATCTGGGCTTGGCGGATAGTAACCGCCATTTCTTGGGCAATTGCATCAAGAGAGAGGCGGTCTCGGAAATTAGGGAGATTGCCCAACAAAATGGCAGTCATGATGAGGATAATCGCCACGACTGTCATCATTTCGACTAAAGTAAATCCCCCGAATGGCGTTCGAGCAAGATCCGTCCGAGTTTTAAAAGAAAAGTTGGAAAACATCGATTTGGAAAAAGAAGACCAGGGCCGTGCCGATAATAATAAAGGGGGCAAAAGGGATTTCACTCCTCATGGTAACAAATACTCGGCCAGGCAACAATTTGGAGAAGAGGATAAGTAAAACGCCGGCAATCGCGCCGATCCAGAAGGCGAAAGCAATCGCGCTGATCCCCAGCTTGAGCCCAAGTAATAACCCCACCCCCAGAGATAGCTTAGCGTCGCCAAAACCCATCCATTTGCCCTTGGAGATAAACCAGAGAAACCAAAAGAAACCCGCCAAAACCAGAGCCGCTAAGATGCCATTGGCCACTAACATCAACTCCAGGTGTCTAAAATTGGGCAAAAGCGCCTCAAGAATCAGGGCCACGAAAGAAACACCGGCAAAACCAAAGACTAAGCCATCGGGAATAATCTTATGCCGCAAGTCATAAGCGGCGATAACTACCAGCAGGCTCCAAACGATTAAGTAAAGTGGGAGAAGGAAGGGCGAAATATCCAGTTGCCAAATCCCTAAAAACAGCAACCCGGTGACCAACTCTACCAACGGATATTGCCAGGAAATCTTACTGCCACAACCGGCACACTTCCCTCTCTGGTAGAGGTAACTGAAAACCGGCACCAATTCGTACCACTGGAGGGCCTTACCGCAAGAGAAACACTGGGAACGACCACCGAGCGAAAATCCGGTATTATAGCGATAAATCACCACATTCAAGAAGCTGCCGATAATCAGGCCGAAGAGAAAAATGAAGAGATCCGTCAACCAAATCATTATCGGTTAATTATAACACGAAAAAAGTATTCCCCTACAAAAAACTCCCCGATTGGGGAGTTTTTTGAGACTTCAGAAAACTAACTTACAGACACGTGGCAGGGAAAGTCGCCCCACTGTTTGAGATATACGTCGTAGCCGAGGGACATTTTGTTGCTACAGCCGTATCGGTAGGTAACACATTAATCTGAAACGCATCGTCCGTTGCACAAGTTGTGTCATAACCAGTTGCTGTTGTGGCCGCCGTAAAGGTCGGGTGAGTAGGAGCGGCAGCGGCAACATCCGCAGATTTATCATCGCAGGCAACAATCATGGCGGGAAGGGCACCCGTCAATTCTGATTTGAAGGCGGCTACTCTGGCCTTAGCTCTAGCACTATTCAAGGAGGTCAACACGATTCCTGACAAGATACCGATGATGGCGATAACCACCAAGAGTTCAATTAAGGTAAAACCTTTCTTAGAATTCATTAATTTGTATATACAATTTTAATAATTTACTTCTTTCGACCAACTTTGAATAAAGTTGTTATGGTTACTATTATATAACTATCCCTCCGTCTAGCCAACTAACCTGTGGACAAGTCACCAAGGACTAGAGACCGGAAGCGACGTTGTAGATAGGCACCAAAACCGAGGTAAGGAGAACGCCGACGCCGACACCCAGGAGAACGATCATCGCCGGTTCAATCAAGTCAACCAAGGTATCAACGGCATTGTAGACTTCTCGCTCATAGAAGCGCGACATCGTTTGGAGAATAAAGCCCAGTTTACCGGTCTCCTCGCCAACCTTGATCATTTGAATCATCATAGAAGGAATCTCGGGATACTTGAAGAGGATGGCAGAGATGGACGAGCCGGTCTTAACCCCCAGGCTGGTTTCCCTCAAAATATTCTTATAAACCTCGTTTCCCACCACGTCAGCCGTAATTTCCAGAGCTCTAACCATGGGGATTCCACTAGTCAACATCGTGCTTAGGTTGTCGGCGATGCGAGAGAGATATAATTTCTCGTAGAGGATCTTGATAAATGGGGTGGTTAATTTAAAGTGCGATAAGCTAAGTTTGCCCGACGCGGTCTTAAGGTAACGATAGAGGAAGAAAATCACGGCGATGATAATTAGCAGGAAGATAATGCCGTAATTGACAAAGAGATCGCTCATGGCCAAGACTATTTTGGTATAAATCGGAACTTCTTGGCCAGTTTCCTTCAAAATACTACTCAATTTGGGAATGACATAGATTAGCATTAGAATCATTACCACGATAAAGGAAGCAACGACGAAAGCGGGATAAATCAGAGCATTGCGGGCTTTGGAGATAAGCTCGTTGGAACGCTCGAGATAAGCCGCCAAATAAGTGAAGGATTCGGAGATTTTGCCCGACTCCTCTCCCGCTTTGACCATATTGACGTAAAATTCGGTAAAGACTTCCGGATGTCTGGCCAGGGCTTCAGAAATTAGCACGCCACTGTTTAAATCATCAGTTACCGCCGTCAAGACCTTGCGTAATTTAGGATTCTCCGCTTCAGAAGCCAGGAGGCGGAAAGTGGCCAAGGCCGAAACTTTGGCCTCAAACATCGTAGCAATCTGACGAGAGAGGAAAACGGTCTCCTTGGTCTTAACTGGCTGGCCGAAAGAGAAAGTTTTAGACCAAAGAGTCTCCTCGTCGGTAGATTTGATGTCTAGGATAATCAAGCCCCGCCTTTGCAGCGAAGCGATAGCCATATCAACATTGGGCGCATCAAGAACGCCCGATTGTTGATTATTATCTTTAGTTGTAGCTTTGTAAGAGAAAATCATAACATCCGATCAAGAGCTTTAGGATTAAGTGAATATCGGTAAGCCGTTTCTTGGGAAATTTCACCTTTGCGGACCATGTCGGCCAGAGAATGGTTAAGGTTTACCATCCCCTCTTCCGAGCTGGTTTCCAGAACCACATCGATTTCAGCGGTCCGACCCTCACGGACTAGATTGGCCACCGCATTATTATTGATCAATAATTCATAGACTGGAATCAGGCCACCGGAGACTCGAGGAACCAACCGCTGAGAGAAGATGCCTATTAAGGAACCGGCTAACTGGACTCTGATTTGGTTTTGCTGAGCTCCGGGAAAAGAGTCAATGATACGATCAATGGTTTGAGAAGCACTGTTGGTATGGAGAGTAGAAAAAATCAGGTGTCCAGTCTCCGCCGCCGTTACCGCCGTTGCAATGGTGTCGGGACTACGCATTTCTCCGATCATCGCCACATTAACGTCCTGACGAAACATTGCTCGCAGAGCTTGGGGGAAATCAACGGTGTCAAAACGGACTTCTCGCTGGTCAATAATCGACTTATCACTTTCAAAAAGATACTCCACCGGGTCCTCAATCGTAATAATGTGTTCTGCTCGTTCTTTATTGATCATCTGGACCAAGGAAGCTAAAGTAGTGGACTTGCCTTGGCCGACCGGTCCCACGACCAAGAAAAAGCCTTGTTTCCGACGAGCAAAGTCGGCCAGACGTTCTGGCAAATTCAGTTCTTCTAGAGTGCTGATCTTATTAGAAATGAGACGAAAAGCGGCCCCAATATTGCCTCGTTGAAAAAAAGCGTTGCCTCGAAAACGGACTCCACTATCCGAGGAAAAAGAGAAGTCTAACTCTTTGTTTTCTAAAAATTGCTCTTTACTCTCCTTGCTAACCACTTCGGATATCAAACCCATTGTGTCTTCGGCGGTTAAAATCTCCTTTTTGACAATAGGGATCAAATCCCCAGCAACCCGAATCGTGGGATGACGGCCGACCGTCAAGTGGAGGTCGGAAGCCCCCTCCTTGGCGACAAGCTCAATCAGACTGTCAAGTTCTTTTTTGTAATCCATTTTGCTGTTTAATGTTTTAACTTAGTTTTGACAATGTCTATAGTCTTGTTGACCACTTCCGACGGAGTGGCCGAGGCTTTAACAATATAACCGTCAACGCCCAATTTTAATCCCTTATCAATATCTTCTTTCTGCCCCAGATTGGAAAGAATAACAATCGCCGCCTCTTTACCGATACCCTTTTCTCGCAATTTATTGATTAATTGGAACCCGTCCAGCTTAGGCATCAAGAGATCAACCAAATAAACGTCGGGACGAAGGCCGTCTTCAACCTTATCCAAGGCGTCTTCACCGCTATTAGCTACTGAAACTTCAAAATTATTTTCGGTGAATTTGATGGAATACATATCAAGGAGGAACTTATCATCATCGGTAATCAGGATTTTATATTGTGGTTTTTTGTCTGCCATAATCTTAGCTTCAATTATATTACAATTTGGCCACTTCCTCAAAGCCAATCTGACCACCCAAAGCTTTCAAGAGCGCATCCTCCTTCATCGTCAAGAAACCTTTGGTCCGGGCCAGTTTATTAATCTCCTCCTCCGTCGGCGATTTCAGCAAAACTTGTTCGAAATCAGAGTCCATCTCCAAAACTTCGAAAACCGCAACTCGACCACGAGTACCACCGGGACAAGTTGGCGAATCCTTAGCTCGAAAAACGTTGGCCGGTAAATTAATCTTCTCTCTGGTTTGAGGCGGAATGTCTTCCATATATTTTTCCACCAAACCCTTGATCCCGCCCTGGAGTGGGACCGATTCTTTCGATTCTTCGCACAAAGTGGGGACGAGACGTTGACCGATAGCCATAATCAAAGTAGCGGCAATTAAGTAAGGGTCAACACCCATATCAATTAAGCGCGGGATGACGCCGGCAGTATTGTTGGTGTGTAGAGTGGAAAGCACCAAGTGGCCGGTAAGTGCCGCCTGAACCGCCAACTTAGCCGTTTCGCCATCGCGAATTTCACCAACCATTATAATGTCTGGATCCTGACGAAGGATAGAGCGTAAACCGTTGGCGAAGGTATAATCAATCTCTGGCCGGACTTGCGACTGACTAACGCCCTCAACGGAATATTCAACCGGGTCTTCCAAACTGATGACATTATTTTTTTCTCTATCCACTTGCTGAAGCATGCCATAGAGAGTTGTGGTTTTACCGGAGCCGGTTGGTCCAGTAAGAAGAATCATGCCATAAGGCCGAGCTACCGCTCGATCTAAAGCGGCGCGATTGTTCTCGGTTAAGCCGACATGTTCCAAGCTTAACTTAGTTTTCTCCGGATCAAGAATACGGATAACCACCTTCTCACCGTAATAAGTCGGCATCGTTGAGACACGAAAGTCAATCTTTCGACCCTCGATCCGTGCTGAGAAACGCCCGTCTTGAGGCTTACGTCTCTCATCCAATTTCATATTGGTCAGAATTTTTATCCGAGCCACGACGGCATCATTAACCGTTTTAGGAAGAAAGAGACTGGTATACAACACGCCGTCGACCCGAAAACGCACCTTAACGTTCTCAGCCGCCGGTTCAATGTGGATATCAGAGGCATTGCCAGACGAAGCGTGCTGAAGGATAACCGCTACGATTTTAGTAACCGGCGCGTCTTCAACAATCTTAATATCTTCAGCCTTAGGCGTCCGCGAGACTTGACCGCTAAACTGCTTTTCTTCTTCTTGAATCTCCAAATCCAGGTCGGATAGGGCCTTGGTTACTTGGCTGGTCAACCCTTCATAACCCTTGATGACCTCATCGTAATCGGCCTGACTGATAGAAAAAATTTTAAAAGGTAAACCAAGTTTTGAAGCGATAAACTGCAGAGCGTCTCTGGCCTCGATGTTATTAGGGTCCAGCATCGCCACTTCCAGAACGCCATCACGGACCCTAAGCGGGACAAATCGGTAATAAGTGGCGGAATTTTTAGGAATATACTTAAGAACCTCAAGAGGAATTTTCTCCCCCGTTTCCAAAGTGGCGACCGGAATGTCAATTGAAGGGTCCATGACTGATTTTTAACGGTTTCTGGTGGAAGTGGCTCCGCCACCACCGCTTCTTGAGGCCGTACCAGTGGCAACAACCAAGGAACCCCCAGAGCCGATAGGGGCAAAAGGATTGGGCCTGCCCGGATCTTTAAGAATCAACTCCGTACTGAAATCTTGGAGTTGGTTTTGGGTAATCTTGTCAAAAACTTCTTTTTGGAATTTAATCTCCTGCAAGCTCAAAAGAATGCTAAGAAACTGATCACTCGGCTCTAAGGGAGAGCTAGGAGTAACCACGGTCAAAAGAGACCCCGGCGAAGCCGGTGTTTGAGCCGGAGCGGCGGGGAAAAACAATCGATAAGCAAACACGGCCGCGACAATTACCACGATCGAGATGATAATATTTAAAATGGTTTTTTTGCTAGACATAATTACTTGAGCCAATAAGTTTGAACCTCGATGTTATAATCATAAATCCCCTTATCGTTAGAGTTAAAGCCGGTAACCGAAACATCGACCAGACGCAAGCTTCGGGACAAATCGCTTAAGAATGATTGGAATCGATTGTAATCACCACTAACCGAGAAGCTGAGAGAGACCATCGCCTGTCTGGCATTATCTTTATCGCGAGTTACGGCTTCAGCCGTCTTTTCCTCCGGCATCTTAATCTTTAACCCTTTAATCGTCATGCCGTAAGGTTTGGCAATATTATCGATATCAATGATTAAACGGACATTATCTACATTGTCAGGCAATAATTTATTGAGATTATTCAAATCGGTTCCGGGAATAGCATTGTACTGGTCGAGTAAATCTTTCATTACCTCACGTAATTTTTTAGCATTATTAAGGCCCTCATTGAGAGTTGCCTGGCGATCTTGCAAAACTTTAATCTCAGCAAAAATCGGATCAGTAAACTTAAAGAAAAGACCAACCGCGACGATGACCATCAATAAAGGAACGATTAGACGCATCATATGGCTTTAAGATTAGAATAAGAAGTAAGGCCGGCTTCAGGAATGATTGTTAATTTGAAAATCACCTTCCCGTTATTATCCAGGTCGAGGTCAGAAAAAACAAAGCTTTGAATCCGCTTATCTTTACCAAAGATTTCTGCCTGAATGGCGACATCCTCATAGCTTGCAGCCACACCTTCCATTGAAATGGACGTGGATTTGAAATCAAATTTGGTGTAGCCCACCGTAGGCAAAGTCAGTTCTTCAAGCATTCTCAAGACCGGAACTAGGCTAATGTGCTTATCAAGCAATTCTCCGGCCACTTTTAATTTATTGTCCAGTCGTTGGAACTGGACAATGGTCGGCTGATCAAGAGCCTTGCGAGCCGATTCGACACTGGCTTCCAAATCTTTGACTTGTTTATCTAGGAATCCTTGATAGAAGTAAGTCCCGCCCCAAAGGACCAAGGAAATAATCAAAATCAAAACTGCAATAATCAACAACAAACCGGTGGGACGCGCCGTCGGGCGCTCTGGTCTATCCATGACCCGCTTAGGAATGAACGAGGTTGGCATCTGAGGTTCCATACGTTAATTATTGTAACATAATTTAGTCTAAAGTTTGCAAGTGTCTAAGTGCTAAACCGATAGCGACCGCAAACCCGGGCCCCGCTTCGGCCAAAATATTTTGCAAAAAGGCCGGCGCTTCGACTTTTTCAAATGGTTTACCAATCGTCACTGGGACCTCGAAGCTTTTGCCGGCAACATCAAGAATTCCTCTGAGCAAAGCACCGCCACCGATTAAAATTATTTTATTTACCGAACGACGTTGCTTGGCTTGATAAGCGCCTAAAACCTTATTCACATCCGCAAAGATATACTCCACGATGCTATTGACCGAGGGGCCTATTTCTTTGCCGTCATAACGTTCGACCAAGCCGATCTTGCGTTTGATCTCTTCGGCCTTGGCAAAATCTACCCCCCAAGCACGAGACAAAGCGATGGTTATATCTTGGGCTCCCTTGGCAATAGTATGAGACAGGCGAACAATGCCGTAATCCACAATCGCCATCTTGGTGGAACTGGCGCCCAGATCAAGAATCACCGTTGGCGCCATATCGCCGGCGTAAGCCGAGCGAATCGCACTGAAAGTCTCGATTTCAAAAAAGGCCGGCTTCAAAGCAACGCCTTGAGAAATTTCCTGATATTGACTGATAACACTGGTGTGGATAGCCACAACAAGAACTTCCAAAGTATTACGAGTTTCTTCAACACTCACCGCTTGACTCGGTATTACCCACCAATCTAGCGCCACCTCAGAAATTGGCACCGGAATATATTTACGGGCTTCAATCGGCACTACTTTAGCCAGCATCTCATTGCTCACCTTAGGCACCTCGATAATCATTAGGAGACTGGAACCAAGCGGAATCGACATCGAGGCTTGATCAGTCGTGACATTAGCTTCGCGATTAAGGTCGCGGATAATCTCCACCATCTTCTCCGCCGACAAAACGGCCGCTTGACCAACCGATAGATTGCGGTAAGGACCGGTGGCAATCTCACCGTAAGTCTCGAGGATTGCCCTCCCCTTCTCGCGTCGCAATTGGATCACCTTGACCGAAGAAGTGCCGATATCCAAACCGACGACATGATTGTTGCTCTTCTGCCAAAAGTTCAACTTGCGAAAATTTAAAAAGTTCTCAAGTGGATTAGCCATGAAAATGGAATAATAGTATTGTTAGTATACCATATATGTCTCTCTACTATCTACGGCAACGGCTCTTGGATTTGGTTTGGCCACGTCATTGCGTCAGTTGTCGCACTCCCGGTAACTATATCTGCAATAAATGTTTAGCTAATCTACCCGCCGCCGACTTAATTGAAGAGAAAAACAGCTTTGCTCTCTTTGAATATGACGATGCGCGAGTAAAAAAACTGATTTGGCAACTGAAATATCGTGGAATCACGGCCATTGCCGACACTTTTGGTCCCCTGCTTTATCAACAACTCTTAGAAACACTAGCGAACTGGCAAACTTACCATCCGCAAAGTGAGGAAAAATGGTTAGTTATCCCCATCCCCCTCTCGCGCGAGCGATATCGTCATCGCGGTTACAATCAGGCGGAATTACTCGCTCGCGCTCTGGTAAAAACGAAATCGGAATTATTTGAATTGGCGACGGGGAAAGAGTTACTAAAAATTAAAGACACGCCGAGCCAAGTATCCATCAAGGATAGAGCGAAGAGACTAAAGAATTTGAAGGCTGCTTTCGCTTGCAGCGAAAGCAGCTTGGTCCGCGGGCGCCGGATTATTTTAGTTGACGACGTTATCACCACCGGCGCAACCATGACCGCGGCGCGCCAAGTGCTTACCAAGGCCGGCGCCCGCTCCCTAATCTCACTAGCGATAGCCCATGGTTAACTAGACTATTATTGTTAATTGGGGTAGTTTGATAACGGATTCTAACCAAGGCAAGAATAAGGAGAAAAAACCATGGTTAAAACGGAAAGTTCGGGTCTGAAACAGATCCGGGAACAGGTAATCCGTCTCGAGAATGAACAAAAAGAGAGACGCGCACAAGTCGAGGTGGCCCAGAGAAGGGTCTACCAAATCAGCGATGAAATCAGGGCAATCCAGAGAGTTTGCCCCCATCCGAGCACAAAAGAGGCCACGGTCTTGGACGGCGCCGAATTCAAAGACCGCCGCTTCTGCGTCGTTTGCGGCGCCCAATGCTAAGCCGAATCTCATCGGCAAAAAACAGTCAAGACCACGAACCCCGCCAGGATTTCGTGGTCTTTTTTTATTAAACAAAAAAATAGGGTTGGGCAGAGTAAACTCCGTCCAACCCTTGGCTTAGCTTTGCAGAGAGTCAGAGACTCCCAAGCGAGCAAACGATCCCACTCGAGGATCACTCGCCGAGAGTCTGGACAACCTTGCCGGCGGCCATCTGCTCCTTGTCCGCCGCATGCCGCGCCAGTTTCGCCTGGTCCATTCTCGAGGAGGCCGTGATCGCCTGAGTCCAGAATCCCAATCTCTTGCGCATGTTGTGTTTCCTCCTTTAAGAAACACGACGCCTGATGTTCTAGCATCTTTTACCCCTGTATCGACAAGGAGATGCTCTGGTTATTATTCTATACCCCCAAAAATTAAGAGTCAAAAAAAACCCGACAATTTTTGTAGTCGGGAAATTATCATCATTTTATTTTTCGAGCCTTTTTCTTAGCTCGTGGATGACAGCCTTCTGCCAATACCTCATGGAGAACCAGCCAATGAGTGGTCGGGCAACTATCCGGAGCCAGCGTTTATGGACGACAACTTGATAAGTGTAATCGATCACGGTTCCTTCTGGACCTTCAGAGAGCAATAATTCTTCGTGGCCAGAAGTTCCAAATTTAGGACTTTCGTTATCCGAAATGTACCCCTTCCCCGGAAGGATTTGGAATTTCATTTTTACGGGAAACTTTTGGCCAAATGATTTAACAGTCGCATCCATTTCCAAATTATTTCCTTCACGCTTTATGACTCGGACAGATTCCGCAACCTTTGGAAAATACTCAGACCAATTTTCAAAGTCAGTCATTATATTAAACACCTCTATTAGAGGAGCCTTGATAAGCCACTGGGCATGGAGAGTAATATCTTTCATCTAAAAATTATACCGAAAATCTCGCTGGAAGTGTAACTTGTCAATAAATCGATATAAGTTAAAACTTAAAAACTCATCCAAAAGAACCACAAACCGATAAGGAAGATGACGCCGCCCCAGAGGACCTGCCCGCGTTTAAACATCTGCGCTTTTTTATTAACCCGATCAGGAAAACCAATTTTTTCAATACCCTTGAACAAAGTAACCCATCCCAAAATAGTGACAGCAACTCTCCAATCGGCAACCCACACATTATGCAGAACTACCGTAACCAATCCTAACAAAAAAGTAATATAGCCGGTAGAAATGGTAATGGTTCTATCTTCGGTATATTCGATAATCCGTCCCAGAAACTTTGCCCCAATAGACATCGCCCCAAGAATCATAAAAAGGCTGCCCCAAAACCTTGCTAAATAGATTGCAATTTCCATATTTTTATTTCTAAACTTGGCGGAGAGTGTGGGATTCGAACCCACGGTCCCGGTTAGAGGACACCTCGTTAGCAGTGAGGCGCTTTCGACCACTCAGCCAACTCTCCAAAAGATGTCTATAAACTACCATAATTCTCGCTTAGATGAAAGACGGTCGAAAAATAGTTATTGGCCGGTTGAATTTATTTTTAATTTTTGGTATAACGAAGCTAAGACAGAGGCTCTCGAAGCTCGAGATGGGTATTGTTCAGTAATATATATATATATATATATATTATGAATTCATTGTTGCTAAATGAGCACAGATGCAAGTGCGGCAAACTCTTATTAAAGGGGATTCTTTTTGATGGAACCTTAGAAATCAAGTGCAAAAAATGCGGAGAGATAAACAAGCTGGGCAATATGAAGTCTCCGGAAGACGCCACGCACTATCTATTGATTACCAACGGTCAAGGCCTGGTTGTTAGTGCCAGTGATTCGGCCCTCTCGATCTTGGGTTATACTAGTGAGGAACTAATTGGCAAACATTTTACTCAAATCAATCCCTCGATGCCAAAGGAGATGGGCAAGAAGTTTTTCGGCCCGGAATCAGTCCTGCGCAAGAATAATTATCTCAAGCTTGATACCACTCACCAGACGAAGAGTGGGAAGAAACTCCTCGTCACGGTTCATTTGAAATTATGCCAACCCAGCGATGAAGGATACGTCCTCGTATCAGCCGAACTGAAAAATACTCCAAGTAATAAAGCCCCCGCAAAAGAAAGCCTTGAGTTTTTGGACAACGCCTGCGACTTCTACTTTGGAATAGACAAAAACGGAATGGGAGAATATGTCAGCTCATCCATAGAAAGATTGTTCGGCCTAGCTCCGGAAGCGATTATCGGCAAAAATTATTTTGAATTGATACCATCGGGAACAAGAGCGGGAGCCGAAAAGACTTTCAAACATTTCTCCGCCTTGGAACAACCTTACCGAGTAACACAGGGCATTAGAAAAGGTGTTGATGACAAGACCGTACCTAGTGAGCTATATTTTACCCCCCAATTTGACGACTCCGGAGGGTTTTGTGGCTATCGAGTTATGGGTTGGATAATAAAAGATTCTATGATTGACAACCATAAGGCGCCGTAATAAAATTGAATAAGCAACCTGAATAAAAACCCCTAGAAGCCCCCGAGGCTCAAACACGTTCTGTTTGGGCTTTTTTAGGCAATTATTGAAAAACGCTATGAAAAATGACAAAAAAATAGAGTCGGGCGAGAAAATGTCAAGAAAGCTCGCCCTACATTATATGGCGACACTGGCAGAGGTCGCCAGAGAATCGTTTCTCATTCTTGACCCCAATCTCCGGGTGATTATGGCCAATCCAACTTTTTATCAGAGTTTTAAGGTCCTGTCGGGACAAACAGAAAACGAGCTCCTTTATCGACTGGGAAACGGCCAGTGGGATATCCCCGAGTTGAAGAAATTACTGGGAGAAATTTTACCCAAGAAAAAAGTAATCAAGAATTATGAAGTTAAACATCGCTTTGAAACTATCGGGGAGAGAACCATGCTCCTCAACTCTAGACAAATAGATTCAATCCAGTTAATCATCCTGGCAATCGAAGATATTACCCCTCGGAAAAAACTTGAGGAAGAACTGGATGCTCACTTAAAGAACCTCGAAACCAAGGTAGCAGAAAGAACCATTGATCTTTCCAAAAGGGTCAAAGAACTGGAAATACTGAACAAGACGATGGTCGGGAGAGAGTTGAAAATGATGGAGCTTAAAGAAGAAATCGAGGTTTTGAAAAAAAAGATTAAGAACGGGAATGGAAACCACAAAAAACGGACGCCATAAATGAAGCTTAAGGTCCCCGAGACTTTCTATAAGTTACTTTTCGATAATATGATTGACGGGTTAGCTTGCTGTCAAATGATTCTTGATAAACAAGGACAACCGGTCGATTTTATTTACGTAAAGACCAACAAGAGTTTTGAAAAAATGATAGGGTTGAAAGGGGCCGCAGGGAAAAAAGCCACGGAACTTACTCCGAAAATTACCGAGTCCAACTCGGAATTGTTTGAGATTTTCAGCCAAGTTTCCCTGACCGGAGAATCAAAAAGAATTGAAACTTACATCAAGCCACTTTTGAGTTGGTTCTCTATTTCGGCCTTTAGTCCTAAAAAAGGGTTTTTCGTCATCATTCTGGAAGATATCACCAGTCGGAAAAAAACCGAAAAGAATTTGGAAAATGAGAAAGCCGCCGCGCGGAATGTTCTCGAAGATTTGAGTACCGAAAAGACAAAAGTAGAAATAGCCAAAGCGAAAGAGGAGGCAATCCTGCTATCAATCGGCAACGGACTTATAGCCACGAACGAAACGGGCAAAGTCATCCTCATCAATAAAATTGCGGAGAAACTGCTCGATAAAAAAAGTCGAGAGGTCGTTGGGGAAAACTTCTCCGAGGTTGCCCCAATGGAAGACGAAAAAGGAGTTCCCATCAGGACGGAAGAACATCCAATTAATAAGGCTCTGTCAGCAGACAAAATTATAACCGTAGCCACGATTAGTCATGATTATTATTGCGTTCGTAAAAATAAAACGAGATTCCCGGTAGCGATTATTGCCACTCCGGTTATTCTCGGCCGAAAAGTGATTGGAGCAATCGGAGTCTTCCAAGACGTGACAAAGGAAAGAGAGGTTGACAGACTCAAGAGCGAATTCATCTCTCTGGCCTCCCATCAACTCAAAACTCCGCCGACCATTATTAAATTACTTGCCGAAAGACTGCTTGGCAACAAGATTGGAGAATTGACAAAGGGGCAGAGGGAGTATATCGGCGACATCAGCTTGGCAAATCAACGAATGATTGACCTGGTCAATGCCCTCTTAGATATGTCTCGGATTGAGCTTGGGGCCTTTGAGCTTCGGACGACCAAAAAGGATGTCTGTGAAGTTATTCGAAGCATCATTGATGAGTCAAGGTCGATTATTGATCAAAAACATCTAAGATTGAGGATAGCGCCATTGGGAAAAAAGGTGGAGTTAATGCTCGATGAGACCCTTTTCCGGACGATAATTAATAGTCTCATAACCAATGCCATTACCTACACGCCGGCGGGGGGCGAAATCGAGGTTACCTGCCGGATGGTAGATAAGGGGCAAAAAATCGGTGGCAATGATATAGTAGAAACTAGCTTTGTGGTAATAATCTCTGATACCGGATACGGCATCCCACAAAGTCAGCAAGACAAAGTTTTTAACAGATTTTTCAGGGCGGACAATGCCAGAGAAAAAAATGCCAATGGAACCGGCTTGGGACTCTATATCGTCAAATCCATCCTTGACCGTTCCAACGGCTTGATTTGGTTCAGTTCGCGCGAAAACAAGGGGTCAATGTTTTATGTCGCCATCCCCTTGACCGGAATGAGGGCGAAAGCTGGTAGCCAAGAGTTTGTTGATGGATAGGATTTATTATTCAATTGATAAGTATAATAATTATATTATGACGGAAGACAAAAAAGCGAAAATTTTGATTGTTGAGGACGAAGTGATACTCAGTAAGACTTGCGCCGATGGATTAAGTGATGAAGGGTTTGAAGTTCTGGAAGCAAGGAATGGCAAGGAGGGTTTGGAGCTGGCTCTTCGAGAGAAACCCGATCTTATCTTGCTTGACCTGCTCATGCCGGTAATGGACGGCCTGACAATGGCCAGCCAGCTTAGACTTGATGACTGGGGTCGTAACGTTCCTATCATTATCCTAACCAACCTTAGCGACAACAACAAGATATCTGAGGCCTTAAAACACGGCATCTTTGATTTCCTGGTCAAAAGCGATTGGAAGTTGGCCGATATGATTGCGAGGGTGAAAGAACGACTCAGTAAGCCCCCGGAGCAAAACTAAACTAATCTGAAATATAAACTCTATCCCAGTCTAGCTGCCCCATGCTAGAATAATCGATAATGAACGAAAAAATTGAAGCGATTAAGAAACAGGTGCGGGCGGCAAATTATGTGTCAGCCGCGCAAATTTATTTAAAAGATAATGTTTTATTAAAAGAACCTTTAACCGCCGAGCACATTAAGCCTCGCCTCTTGGGCCACTGGGGCACTTGTCCGGGAATTAATTTCGTTTACGCCAATTTAAATTCTCTGGTTAAAGAGAAGGGATCAAAGATGATGTTGGTCGTCGGTCCCGGCCACGGCTTCCCCGCCATCCAAGCTAATTTATTTATTGAAGGCACGCTGGGAAAATATTATCCTGAAATTACGACGAACGAAGCCGGGCTGTTGAAACTCTGTCGGCAATTCTCCTGGCCTTATGGCTTCCCCAGTCACAGTAATCCCGGCACGCCCGGCGTGATTTTGGAAGGTGGCGAGCTCGGTTACTCACTCTCTACTTCTTACGGCGCCGTTCTAGATAATCCTGATCTGATTGTCGCTTGTTTAGTCGGTGATGGTGAGGCCGAGACTGGTCCCCTCGCTGCTTCTTGGCACTTGAACAAAATTGTTGATCCCACTATTTCCGGTGCCATCTTGCCCATTCTCCACTTAAACGGCTACAAAATTTCCGGCCCCACCGTCTTCGGCCGGATGAGTGATGAGGAATTAATCGCCCTCTTTACCGGTTACGGCTACACCCCTCACTTAGTCTCCGGCGAGGATGATCAGATTTACGTTGAGATGCAAGAGACTCTGTCTAAGTGTTATAGCCAAATTCAAGAACGCGGAGCGAAACGACCAATGATTATCCTCCGCACCTTAAAGGGTTGGACCGGGATTAAAGAACTGCATGGTCTGAAGATTGAAGGCAATCACCTCTCTCATCAAGTTGTCGGCACCGAGGCCAAGACTAATGATGAGGAGAGATTAGCGGTGGAGGCTTGGCTACGCTCTTATAATTTCAACGACCTGTTTGATAGTGAGAAGGGTTGGAGTGAGGAGATTAAAGCCGGCATTCCGGAAGCGAGTCAGAGAATCGGTGACAATCCTCACGCTCATGGCGGCCCGACAGTTTATAAACCACTCAACTTACCGCCAGCCAATCAATTTGCCGAAGATGCTACGGTGCCCGGCACTATCGGTTCCAGTAGTATGCGACGGGCCGGTGAATATTTGAAAGAAGTTTTTCGTCTCAACAAAGATAACAAGAATTTTCGTCTACTTTCTCCGGATGAAACTTATTCTAATAAATTGGATGCCGTTTTTGCCGAGACGGCTCGAGCCTGGATCTGGCCCAAGAAAGAGTGGGACAAAGATCTGGCTACCGATGGTCGGGTGATGGAAATACTTTCGGAACATAACTTACAAGGCTTGATGCAAGGCTATGTGCTTACTGGTCGGCACGCCATCTTCGCTTCCTACGAGGCCTTCATTCAAATTGTTACCAGTATGGTGGATCAGTACGCCAAGTTCCTGAAGGCGGCGCGCGAGACAGATTGGCGCGGCGACATCCCTTCTCTCAATTACATCCTCACTTCCTCCGGTTGGCGGCAGGAACATAACGGCTTCTCGCATCAGAATCCGGGATTCATTAGCGACATGATGCAGCGCCAAGGTTGCTTCGTAAATATTTACTTCCCACCAGACGGCAACAGCACGCTCGCGGTTTTGAAACGTTGTTTGGAATCGAAAAAGCAGATTAACATTATCGTCGCCGGCAAGACTTGCGAACCTCGTTGGCTCACCACGGCGGCGGCCGAGGAGGAATTGAAGCGCGGACTGGCGGTCTGGGACTTCGCCAGTGACGAAAATCCCGATATGGTCTTGGCCGCCGCCGGCGATTACCTCACCAAGGAAGCTTTGGCGGCCATCACTATCGTTAAACAGGAAGCGCCGGAGATTCGCTTACGCTTTGTCAACATCATGACCCTTACCGCTTTGGGTGGTGATCCTTCTTGTCGCGCCCCTTTCACCGACTTTGAAACCTTCTTCACCGAGGACAAGCCGGTCATTCTTAACTTCCATGGTTATCCCCAAACGGTCAAGCAAATTCTTTATGACATTGGCGGCACTCAACACCGCTTCTCTATCCACGGTTATGTTGAGAATGGTTCGACCACCACACCTTTCGATATGCAAATTCGCAATGGCACCAGTCGTTATGATCTGGCGATAGAAATCTTCGACAAAATGAACCATCATGATCTCGCCGACAAATATCGACAAAAGATCAAAGAACATGGAGAATATATAAGAGTCCATGGCGTCGATCCGGAAGAAATCGAAAACTGGCAATGGCAAAAAAATTCTTAACTATCAATATCGGTAGTCGATCCAAAAAATATAGTCTCTTCGATGAGGCCGGGACTTTAGTTGATTCTATTC
>Ga0172379_10002765_pt1 | contig 29925 bp, 20 predicted proteins | sample GrowelOW334metaG_FD_119756 | JGI IMG/M metagenome (GOLD analysis project Ga0172379, IMG submission 119756) | Groundwater microbial communities from an aquifer near a municipal landfill in Southern Ontario, Canada - Groundwater well OW334 metaG | ecosystem: Environmental > Aquatic > Deep...
GAGACTAGCTTCCGACGTTCGCTGCACCGAACGCCGCATCAGGAAATTGTCCGCGCCCGTATAGAAAGGACCAAGGAACTGCTCGCGGATCAGGACCTTCAATTGGCGGAGATCGCCGACCGGCTGGGATTCCCGCATCCCGAATACATGAGCGTGGTCTTCAAGCGGGAGACCGGGTTTACCCTGCGCGAATACCGCCGCAGGCTTGCCGGCTCGGACGACTCGCCGTTGGCTGCCGCCTCGGCGGGAACCGAGGCGGTGAGGAGCTAGACGCTAGCTCTCCTTCCTATAGCGCCTCAAACCGTAGCGACATCCGGTAGACCCCCGGCCTGATCCGGTAGCGTTCGAGCGTGTCCGGTCCGCAGGTGGCCGAGCCGACGCCGCGCTGGATAGCGTCCAAGTGGAGGACCGCGCCGCGCGCGGCTGCCTTGCCGAAATTGGGCAATCGGTCCCAGTGCTTGGCTTCCCATAGTTCCCGGTCGGTGTATGGCGTGAGCGTGAAGTCGAACGGATTGCCGCCCGAAACCGCGAGTGCCGCGCCGCGTTCGCCTCCGAAAACGGCCCAGCGCGTTCCATGCCGGTTCCCGTTCTCCTGGGGAACGATGTACGGTACCGACAGTCCCGCCAGGTCGGATTCCCACACTCCCAGCCTGGCTCCCTCGCGCCGGTCGGAGTACGCCTCGTGGGGTCCCAGTCCGAACCAGCGCGCGGAGTCCATGCCGGGAGCGAGCGCGCAAGAAAGGCCGACGCGGGGAAGTTCGCGGAGGAGCGGGGCCAGGTCGAACAGGAATTCGGCATCAAGAGCGGCTTCATCCCTCCTTGTCCAACTTTGGATGAAGCGGCCCAAGTCAGCGCCCCCTGAACCCCGCATCAGGTGGATCGAACGTAGACTGCCCGATGAGAGGGAGCCTTCGCTTGATTCAAGGGTGAAGCCGAGCTTGTCCAAACCCGCGTCCAACCATCCGTACATCGCTTTCCCCATGTAGTAGAAGGAAAATTCCGGCTTGCCTCGGAGCGGCATAAAGTTCTTGAGCCCGTCGTTCTGCGTGGGAGCGCGGAACAGACAGGGGAGAAGCGGCTGCGCGAGGAGTTCCGCGCCCGAAGCGTTTTTAAGCGATTCCAGGAATCCCGCGTTCCCGAAGCGGGGAGTGAGTCCCGCGGCGGCACTCCCCGCCTGACGCGGAAATTCGACGCGCGCGGGAGGCGGCGAAAGAACAAGCTGTTCCCGTGCGACGACGTGCCCCGCTTCCGCCCATCTAGTCGCGGCGGCGAGCGAGAATTCCAAGTCGAGTACGCATTCGCCTTCCCGAAGGGCTTGCCGGAGAGCCTCACTCGCCGGGCCGTCGGTTGGAAGACCGAGCGTGACCGGCTCTATCCCGCCGGGACCGATCGGAGGCAGTACGGCCGTACCGCGCGCGACGACGCATTCGCGGTCCGCCGGATTGCCCGACACGACGCGCCAGGACAGCGTCAGGTCGGAAAGGCCGGAGAAATCCCTGCGGTTCTCCACGAAGACGCGGCCCCATTCCGCGCCGCATGTCGGAGGAGGCGACCCAGCCGCTCCGCTGGAGCGGACGTGGCGGACTCCCGGCAGGGACGCGTAAGCGCGAACGGGTCGGAAAAGGAAGGAGCACTCGGCCATGGCGGGTTTCAAACGTCGGTCGGGAAAAACGAGTCCGTCCGCGATGAAGTCCAGGTCCGAGGGCGTATCGCCGAAATCGCCGCCGTAACGCCATGCGGAACTTGAACCGGATGCGTCTTGTCCGTCGGCCGCAGTGTCCCGGAAGGCGGCGTTGTCGCCCGGCGGGAAAAGGCTTGTCGGCGTATCGGCGCCGCCGGGTCCGACCAAAATGCCGTGGTCCACCCATTCCCAAATGAAGCCGCCCTGGAGTCCGCGGCCCGACTCGACCGCCACCCAATAGTCGGAGAGACTGCCGTTCGAGTTGCCCATGGCGTGGGAGAACTCGCACATGATGAAGGGCCGGTCGTCCTCCGTGGTCCGGTCCCATTCCTCAAGGAAGGCGACCGTCGGGTACATCGTGCTCACGATATCGGTGGCGCGCTTGCCGCGTCCCTCGGTCTTCAGGGGATGCGGTCCTTGACCGATGTCGGGGCGGCAGGCGCCTTCGTAGTGGAGGGGACGCGAAGGGTCGAAGGCGCGCAGCCAGCCGGCGGCGGAGTCGTGGTTGGGGCCGTAGCCGGCTTCGTTCCCGAGGGACCAGATGATGACCGACGCGTGGTTCTTGTCCCGGATCGCCATACGGGAAACGCGGTCGGTGAACGCCAAGAGCCAGCGCGGATCGCGGCAGAGCTGGTTGTAGTAGGCGTGGCTTTCAATGTTCGCCTCGTCGATCAGGTACAGGCCGTATTCGTCGCAGAGCTCGTACCACCGTTCGTCGTTCGGATAGTGCGACGTGCGCACGGCGTTGAAGTTGTGCCGTTTCAGGATTTCGATGTCCCTGATCATCGATTCAAGCGTCAGGGTTTTGCCGGTTTTCTCATCGTGCTCATGCCGGTTCGCGCCCTTGATGAGGACTCGCTTCCCGTTGATGAGGAGCTTCCGCTCCCGAACCTCCACGGTACGGAAACCGATGCGACAGGAAGTCGATTCCAGCTCCCGCCCTTCAGGGTCGATGAGCGTCACGACCAGCGCGTAGAGCGCGGGTGTTTCGGAGCTCCAGAGCGCGGGGGCGGCGACGGGGATAGCGCCTTGGACTTCCCAGCGGCTCATGCGGTAGTAGGCACCCGCTTCTGCCTCCACTTCTCCCTTTTCAGTCCCGGCCCGGTCGTACAGCCGCGCGCGGACGCGATACGCCCGGCCGTCGCCCGAAGGTTCTGTTCGGCTTCCAACCAGGGAACCGGAACCAGTCGAGTAATCCGGCGCCGCGCCCGCAGGCTGGGCGTCCCGCGCGGGATCGAAGGCGAAGCCGAACTTGACCGTAATCCCGACGGAGCCCGAGGCGAAATCGGCGGAAAGCGTCGGCCGCGCGTCCACGTCCTGAATATAGGCCGCGTCGGTGGCATAGAGCGTCACGCTCCGGTGCAGGCCGCCTAGCCACCATTGGTCCTGGTCCTCGATATAGCTTGAATCGGAATAGCGGACGACCATGAGAGCCAAATGGTTTTCCCCCGAGCGGAGGTGCGGCGTCAGGTCGAATTCAGCCGGTAGCCGGGCATCCTTGGAGAAGCCAACCTCAGCCCCGTTCGCGTAGACGGCGAGGAAACTCTCGGCGCTCCCGACGCGAAGCACGACTCGGCGATCCGCCCACCCCTCCGGCAGGATGAAGCGCGCGCGGTGGAGCCCCGTGGGATTGGTCGCGGGCGCGGCGGGGGGCACGTTGCCGAAAGGCATCACGACATTGGTGTAGTGCGGCTTGTCGTATCCCTGGAGGGACCAGGAGCCTGGCACCGAGATTTCGCCCCAAGCGGCGTCGTTGAAATCCGGCCGTTCCCAGCCGGGCGGAAGAGTTTCCGGATTCGGCGCAAGGTTGAAGCGCCACCGGCCGTCAAGCGAGAGGACCCAGGGCGTCGGCGTCGGTAGGCCGCCGCCCTGCGCGCGGCTCCGCGGCCCGTCCAGCGCGTCGCGGAGCGCCGCGTCCGCCGTCGGGAAAGGATAAAGCGGACTCCTCATCGGCAGCCGGTTCTTGGAGGTCGTTTCGGGGCTTTCCCAAGCTTTGCCTGAATGGAATAGATCGTTCATGAGTTGCTCCTTCTTTTCGCTTTCGGCGCGCGGACCGAACCTCTTTTCACCAATACCGGATCGATGCATATTCGCGTACGTGCCGTCGTCGTTCCGCCGGAAAGCGCCTCCGCGGTCAATTCCGCCGCGCGGCGCCCGATCCATCGGGACGGATACGCGAAGCTCGATAGCGGCTGGCCGCCGAATCGGGCGAGGGGAGAATCGTCGAAGCCGAGGAGGGACAGGTCTTCGGGGACGCGAAGGCCACGTTTGGCCAAAGCCGCCGCCAGGGAAAGCGCGAGTTCGTCGTTGGCGCAGAAGAAAGCCGTCGGGAATGGTCTGACGCCTATGAATCGGGCTACCGCCGCCTCGACTCTTTCGACTCCCTTGCCGTCGACGCGAAGCTCGGCAGCCGGTCCGACGGTGCCGCCGAGAACGGCCAACCGGTCGAGCGCCCCGCGCCGCCGAGCTTCGAAGGGCGCGTGGCCGGGCCGCCACGCGACGGCGATTTTTCGGTGCCCCATCGACCAAAGATGGTCGACGGCCTTCGCGCCCCCGGCGATATCGTCCATGATTATCGAACTGAAGCTATCGTCGCCCAGTTCGTTGTCCAGGAGCACCACGAAGATGCCCGCGGCCCGCAGGTCCTTGAGGAGGTCGAGGTTTCCGCGCAAGTCGGCGGGATCGTCCGCTTCCCGCTCCGCGTCGGGGAAGCGGCGCTGGATCGGAGACACGACAACACCGGCCGGACGCCGCGCGCGCAGGTTTTCCAGTACCGCGCGTTCTACCGTGGAGTCCCCGCCGGTGCAGTCGAACAGGGTATTGAAGCCTCGCTCGCGGAAAGCGGTATTCGCCGCCTCGGCGAGTTCCGGATAGATGTAGGAGGTGACCGAGGGAAGGACGAGCGCGACGTCGCGCGATTGGGCGGGCAGGGTTTTACGACGAAAACTTCCTACGCCGCGGACGGTCTCAACCAGCCCTTCATGGATCAGACGGACTACCGCCTGCCGAACCGCGGGCCTGGACGCCTTGAAGCTCAGACCGAGTTCGTTCTCGGACGGAAGCTTATCTCCGGCCGAGATGCGCTCCGCCTCGAATTCGCCTCTCAGCCACGCGTAAATTCGGGCGGATTTAGATGTACTTACATCGTCTACCGACATGTACTACATGTTGCCATGAGCTTGCTCGGTAGTCAAGGGCGGAAGCGTCGACCGACGCTTCCTACCTCCGGCGTTCCTCATGCGCGGACGGTTTCGGCGCTCAGAACGAAACCGGCAGTTTCCCGGTCGGCTTGAATACGCCCGCCAACGCGTCGATCGCGTAGCGTTGGCACTCGCCTTCAAAGCCGTACAGGATGCGCTTCGTTTTCGGCAGATCCCTGGCGGCGTAGGGGTTGCCGAAGAGAACCACGGCGGAAACCTTGTTCCCCATGCCCGAGATGAGAGAAAGAGTGCGCCCCGTGTAGTCGGATGATCCCATGTACGAAAGCGACTTGTTGTACGTCACCCAGACCACGCTGTCGTATTCCATCGATTCCTTGAGAATGTTTTCGTTCTGCACACGATCGGAATATTGATCGATCAGCGTGATCTTGGAATTCTTGAAGCGTTCTCTCACGCACCGCTCGGCGAGTTCCAGGTCGCTCGGTTCGCGGAAGGCTTGTCCGGTGATCTCGTTCATGAAGAGGTTTCCGCGCTGGAAGATGAAGAGGTGCCTGCCGTTCGGATCGATGGCGGCGGAATCGGCGCCGTTCAGCTTGACGGTGATTGAGTCGCGGGCCATCCGCTCGGCGGCCGCGCGTTCACGGTTGTTGAGCGTCGCCTGGGATGCCGGCTTGAGCGTTTTGTTCTGAGCGGCGATTACTCTGGCGGCGGAAGCGTTGATTTGAGCCTCCGAGACCATGCCGGAGCGGTAGGCGTCCAAGAGGTAGCCGTAGGCTTCCTTCGCCGTTGTGCGGTAGCTCGTCATGACCATGTCGTTCCCCGCCGCCATCGCCAGCTTGTGGCAGTCCGGAAGGCTGAAGAAATTGGTCAAACCTACCATCGCCAGGGAGTCGGTCATGACGAGACCGTCGTAGCCCGTGGATCGGAGGAGGCCGATAAGCTTCTTCGAGAGCGTCGCCGGGTATTTGTCGTCTATTTTCGGGACCATGATGTGCCCGACCATTACGCCCGAGAGATCGGCTTTTTTCATTGACTCGATGTACGGCTTCAGTTCCCGCTCCAGGAGCAGCTTTTCGTCCCCGTTGAGGTATACCATGCCGATGTGCGAATCGACGGGTGATTCTCCGAATCCCGGGTAGTGCTTCCCGGTGACGACCATGCCGTTGTCCTGGTAGCCGCGCACGGCCGCCGCGGACATGCGGGCGACCCGTTTCGGATCGCTTCCGAAGGTTCGTACGCCGACGCAGCTGGAGAGCGGGTTCATGCCGATGTCCATGATCGGCCCGAAAACCAGATTGAAACCCATAGCCTTCGCCTCAATCGCCGTGATCCGCGCGAATTCGTAGGCAAGCTCTTCGGAATCCGTGGCCGCGATCGCCATGGGCGAGGGGAGCTGCATCCCTTCCCTGAAGCCGAGCTCCATGTCCTCGCACATAAGTACCGGATAGTCCGCGGCGGCTAAGAATTCGGCGACCTCGTCCTTGAGTTCGGTTTGCGGCAGGTCCGTGACGAAGCCGTAGGCAGCGTTGCGCCCTTGATGCTGTTTCGGGGACAAATGTATTCCGCCCAGGCATCGATTCTTGAGCATGTCCAGCATGAACGCCTTGTCCGCGGTATCGATGGGCGAACGGGCCAGCAACAGTAGACCGACCTTCTGCTCGATCGTCAGATTTTTTAGCTCCAGAGGTTTCTTCATAGCGTCACTCTCCCTTTTTATCAAAGACGCCGGCCGTCTCCGCCAAATGCTCACGAATGGGAAGATGCTGCGGACAGACGCTTTCGCAGTCTCCGCACTGGACGCAGGAGGACGCGGTTCCGGTGGTGCCGTTCAGCGTCACGCCCCCGTAAAAGAAGAACGGTCGCTTATCGCCCTCTCCGTAGGTTTTGACGGTATTCAGCGCTCGGAATAAATCCGAGATTCTGATCCCCTGCGGACAGCCGTCCTCACAGTAGCGGCATCCAGTACAGGGAATGGTCGGCGCGCTGAGGAGGATTTCCTTGGCTTTTTCAAGGCACCGCGTTTCGTCGCCGTTCAGCGGTTTGAAACCGGTCATCGTATTCAGGTTGTCAGCCACCTGCGCCGCGGTGGTCATGCCGCTCAGTACGGTCAGTACTCCCTCAAGGGAAGCGCAGAAGCGCAGCGCCCATGAGGCGGGAGACGCTGCCGGAAGCCGCTCCTTCAAGACTTTCTCCGATTCGGGCGTCATGGAGGCGAGCATGCCGCCTTTGACCGGTTCCATAATGATTATCGGCTTCTTGTGTTTCAGCGCAACCTCGTAATTGGCGCGGGATTGCACGATTTTGTTATCCCAATCGGCGTAGTTTATCTGCAGCTGCACGAACTCGACTTCCGGGTGTTCGGTGAGCACGCGATCCAACAGCTCCGGCGAATCGTGGAAGGAAAAACCGAAATGTCGGATGAGCCCCTTTTTCTTCATGTCTTGCGCCCATTCCCAGCAACCGAAGCGGTCGTAGTTCTTCAGGTGCGCTTCCTCTATGCTGTGGAGCAGGTAATAATCGAAGTATCTCGCCCCGGTACGCTCAAGCTGCTCGTTGAAGACGCGCTGGACGTCCTCCCTCGTTTTGAGCGCCCAGGCCGGCAGCTTGGTGGCGATCGTGAACGAGGCGCGCGGATGCCGATCCACGATGGCGTCCTTTACCATCCGCTCGGATTTTCCTCCGTGGTATACGTAGGCCGTGTCGAAATAAGTAAAGCCCTTAGCCAGGAAGGCATCGACCATCTCGAATACCGCTTCCGCGTCGATCTCTCCGTCGCGCTCAGGCAGCCGCATCAGGCCGAAGCCCAGTTTGCCCGTGCTCATCCCCTTCCGCATCGTCGTCCCTCCGTTCTCGAACTTGAAAATCCAGAGTAGTGTAGATCCTCAAGTATCGATCGATATATCATAATTATTCGATTCGTATCACGGAAGTTTACTATTCCGGCTTCCGCGCGGTATATTGAGTCATGATTTCCGATAGTGCGGACAATTCGGACAAAAAAAGGGAAATTCAAGAGAAGCTCGTCCATTTGGCCTTCCGCCGGCGGGAAGAGTCGGTCCGGCACCATACGTCCAACCAAGATCTCCTGCAATATCAGTATCTGCGTGAGGGCAACATGGAGTGCATCGCCGAATTTCGGAAAATGCATTCCAAGGGCCTGGTTGGAAATCTGTCCAAGGATCCACTCAGGAACCACCAGTATCTGTTCGTGGCGGGGACCGCTCTGGCGTGCCGGGCGGTTATCGACGGCGGGATGGAATCGGAAACCGCCTACGGCATCAGCGACCTCTATATTCAGAAAGCGGACACCTGCAAGAGCCCGGCGGAAGTGATCGAGCTGCAAGCGCAGCTGTACCTCGATTACGCGACGCGCATGAGGTCAATCCGAAAACAACCGGTGACTTCCGTCCAGCTCCGCCGCTGCATGGATTACATCGATCAGCGTCTGCATGACAAAATCACCGTGAGGATGCTGGCCGGTGTGGCGGGCTTCACTCCCTCGTATCTGTCTACCCTCTTCAGAAAGGAATGCGGCGTCTGCCTATCGGATTATATCCAACGCAAGCGAGTGGAAACTGCTGAGGACCTCCTGATCTTTTCCGATTTCACGTACGCTGAAATCGGAAACTACTTGGCGTTCAGTTCTCACAGTCATTTCGTCAGCGTTTTCAGGAAGCGCACGGGTTATACGCCTAAGGACTATCGACGCCTATTCTATCAACGGAACTGGATGCCGTAATCGGTTCGGTCGCTTTAAAATTCCTCAAACTCGTCATCGGCGACTTTTTCCGCCGGCACCGGAACCATCTTCAAAGTCTTGGGAGCTTCCTTCACGGCGACTTTTGAATCCTCAGTTTTCGGTTTCCTTGTCGCTTGGGCGGAGACGACCGGTGCCGCTTCCTTCCGCTGTCCGATCTTGAAGAAGGAGACCGTCTGACGCAGCGATCGCGCCTGAGAAGACAAATTCTCAGCCATCGCGGACAGTTGCTCAGAGGCCGACGCGTTCTGCTGGATGACTTGGTCCAGCTGGAGTACGGCCGAATTGATCTGCGAGGCGCCTGCCTCCTGTTCTCGGTTGGAGGCGACGATTTCCTGCACCAGCTCATTTGTTTTGCGGATATCCGGCACAATGCGGCCGATCAGTTTTCCCGCGTCTTCGGCGACGGAAACCGAGTGTTTGGACAGCTCCGTGATTTCCCCCGCGGAACGCTGGCTCCGTTCCGCCAATTTGCGAACCTCGCTCGCGACGACCGCGAATCCCCTCCCCGCGTCTCCGGCTCGGGCGGCCTCGATTGCCGCGTTGAGGGCGAGCAGGTTCGTCTGCCGTGCGATCTCCTCGATAATCGCGATTTTTCCGGAGATATCCTTCATCGCCATGACTGTCTGAGTGACCGACTCTCCGCCTTTGGCTCCGTCTTGCGCCGATGCGCCTGAGATGCGCCCGGTCTCAATCGCGTTCTCCGCGTTCTGGCGTATATTGGAGACCATTTCTTCCATCGATGAAGAGAGCTCCTCAACGCTCGCCGCCTGGCGGGTGGCGCCTTCACTCAGAGACATTGCGGAAGAAGAAACCTGCCCGGATTCATCGTCGATGCCGATAGCGGACTTGTCGATTTTTGCAACGATGTTTGAAAGATTCTCGTTCATGGAAGCAAGCGCGCGGGCAAGTTGCCCGAATTCGTCGCCTCGTTCCAAGACTGCCGGCGCGATGGTCCCCGAGAGGTCGCCGCCCGCGATTTGGTCGGCGAAACCCGCGGAGGCGGCGAGCGCGTTACGGATGCTCCTGGACAATACGAACGCGACAATGAGCGCGATCGCGACCGTCAGAGCGGAAATGAGCGCCAAGAGCAACGCTGAGCGGTTGAACGCGGTTTTCGCGGCGGCCGCTTCCTTGGACGCTTTATCCAGCGTGAGCTCTTCTAGTTTATTCAAATATTCGCGGGTTTCGTCGAAGCCCGCTGCCGCCGCTCCGAAAGACAGCGCGAATGCCGCTTCCCGGTCCTTCGCGTCGGAAGAGGCGGCTAGAGAGACGACGCGGAGGGACAGCTGTTCCCACTTCGCCCGTGCGCCTTTATAGGCGTCATAGAGCTTTTTTTCTTCCGCGCCGGGGGAGAGGGCAATGAATTTGTCGATGCGCTCGGTCGATTGGCCTGAGTTTTCCGCGTGGGCGGCCTTCTGATCTTTCACCCTGCCGTCGCCCGGAGGCAACGCCAAAAGCGAACGCTCGGCGACAAGCAGCTGCTGCAGATCCCGGTCCGCTTGATCGAGGGCGTCGATCGAGGGGATTTTGACGAGGAACATATTCTCAACACCCTTCATCAACTCAGCCATATTCAGATAACCGGTAAGCGAAATAGCCACCATGAACACGACCATCGCCAAATAACCGAAGCCGAGTTTGAGTCCCATAGAAATACCGCCAACTCGTGTTCTCATCGCTTTGCTCCTTGCGCTTCCAGTATAGCTCATGAGTTGCGCGTATGGTAATACAAATTCCTTACCGTGCCGGTCATAAACTACGGCAGCGCTAACAGTAAGTTTCTACTTTTTGATATCCGGTATACGAAACGGCTCCAGGAACGCAATCATCGCCAATCCGTTCGATCATGGGTTATACTGTTTATTAGTTAACTCCTGAAGACTGGGAAACGCTGGTGAAGCTATTTTTTCATCTGAAGATTCGCACGAAATTCTTTCTGACTCATATGGCGATCATCGTGCTTCTCCTTCTGTGCATTTCGATCGTGTTGTTGGGAGCGCAGCAGAAGAGCATTCGCATGAACGCGGAAGAATTCTCCTCCGAATTGGTTCGGCAAGCGGCGACAATCATAGAATACCGCGCGCGCGATCTTGAGAATTTTACCTTTTCCATCACAAACGACGCGCGGCTCCACAAGGCGATAACCGCTTTCGACGCTTCATTCGACCGGGACCAACCCGGGCCCGTCTCCGATCTGCTCAACATCGTGAACGGCTATGCCGCGCTGGATAAATTCGTCCGAGGATATGGAGTTGTTTTGTTATCGGGAGCGTACCTTGTCCTCGATAAGGAAAGAAATGATTTTCATCGGGGAAAGGGCCGCATGGCTGAATATCCGGAATTGGAAATGATTCGAGAATCAATGCGATCGTCCGGCGATATGACCGCTTGGTTTCGGCATCCCTCGGACAGTCGCTTGGTCTATTTTGCCCGTCGTATAGTGGTCGTGGACAGCTTCACGACTTTGGGTTTTTTTATCGTAAAGATCGATTCCGATTATTTTCGCGCGACGATGCAGGAAGACTCCATGTTCCTACATGGCGCCGAAGTTCTCTCCCAAACGCCCGATGGATCGATTCTATTCTCTACACTCGATGAACGGAAGTTACATGAAAGATACATCGCCTACGAAGCGCGTATAGGGAAAGCCTTTCGTCACGATTCGCGTTTCCATTTCTCCGATTCTGATTTTATCCTTTCCGGATTCACTACGGGCATAAAAGGATGGCGAGTCATCTCCGTAGTCCCGATGCAAAATCTTCTTCACTACGAATACATCACTCGCTTTGCGATAGGCCTTGTAATTGGAATTTCATTGCTGGTCTCGTCGGCATTGTCGTTCGGGCTTTCTTCAAGAATAACCGCTGATATCAAGGCTTTGGAAATGAGCATGAGGGAGATCGAGAAGGGAAACTTTAACATTCGGATGGAACCGCGTTCGCGCGACGAGATCGGCGCGTTGGCCGTTCGTTTTAATATTATGGCCGTAAAGATCGACGAGCTGATCAATACTGTTTTTAATGAACGGCTCGAAAAACAGCGTTTGGAATTCCAGGCTTTGTTGGCGCAGATAAATCCGCATTTCTTGTACAACACGCTCGGCTCCATCAAATGGCTTGCGCACAAGAAAGGACAAACGCAGTTGGAGGATATGACCGGCATGCTCATCGCGCTGCTTCGTTATTCGCTCAACGATAGGGGCTTTGCCCTACTTCGCGAGGAGCTGGACCATATCGATAACTATCTTACTTTACAGAAGCACCGCTTCGAGGATAGGTTTTCCGTTAGCTATGAGATCGCCGAAGACGCATCCGATTTGACCGTCCCGCGATTTATTCTCCAGCCATTAGTCGAGAACGCCCTCTTTCATGGAACACGAATGTCGAAAGGCGGCGATGTCATTACGATTCGCGCCTTCTTTTCAGGTTCGGATATTCTGGTACTTGAGGTAGCCGACGATGGTCCCGGATTTAGGGAGGAGGAGACGATGGGCACCGAGTCTCAACCCGGTTCCCGGATAGGAATAAAGAACATCCGAGAACGCTTGCGGCTCCACTTCGGGAACAGCGCTTCCTTGACATTCGTATCGGTCGAGGGGCACGGAACCACGGCGCATGTCGAGCTCCCCGTCCGGAGGGATGATCTTGTCGTTACCGTATAAACTCTTGATAGTCGAAGACGACGTTATGTACCGCTATGCCGTCAAGACGCTGATCGACCAATCGGAGGGGCGTTACCGTTTTCTGGAAGAAGCGATAAACGGGCGCCATGCGCTGGAGATCATCGCTCGCGAGAGTCCTGACATTATCATTACCGACATGTCCATGCCGGAAATGGACGGCGTGGAATTGATCCGCCGCGTCAAGGCAAGCGCGCCGGAGATAAAGATTCTCGTCCTGAGCGCGTATGACGATTTCCATTTCGTGAAAGAAGCCTTGAAGCTCGGCGCCGAGGATTATTTGTTGAAGTACGAGCTCGAAGAGCGCGGCGTTAACGATCTGCTCCGTAAGACCTGCGACAAGATCAAACGTGAACGCGAGTTCGGCCGACGCGATTCCTTCATCCGCGAGAATACGGCGAACCTGATCGACGGCGTTTTTCGTAAAATCGTAGCGCAAGGGGAAACGAATTCTGAAAAGATCGATAAATTCATGGATCAGCTTTTCCCAGGTAAGGGAGGATTTCCCGTCGGCTTGGCGGTTTTCAGAACGACGATCGACGAACGTTCGAAAAAAACCAACCGCGAAATTCACCACGGCGTTCTTCACGAGCTTCTTCAGGGTAATTCCCGATTATACCTGACCGAGGCCGAGGACGGCGTCTTCGTCGCAATAATCAATCTTACATCGATCCCTAATCCCGAGGAGATTTTGAATGGATTCCGGTTGACGCTGCGGCGTGCGGCGGAGGCGCTCTCTTCCGATATCGGAACCGAAGTACACGTTGGTCTGAGCCGAATTATAACCGACGGTGTATCCTTAGCCGACCGATACTTGAGAGCATATCGCCTGACGGAAAAAGGATTCTACCTATCCAAGTCCGCCGTTTTCAGCGAGGCCGATGTGTATGAACGCGTGGCCGACGAAATCGATTGGACGGCTTTCGTAAAGGAAATCGTCGCCGCATCGGACGCGGATGACACGCGGGTGGCGGTCGAGAAAGCGATAGAATTATTCGCTCTATTCCGCTCCGTACGTCCCGACTTGGACGTGCTTGACGCGGCCGTTCGTGATCTCTTTTCGGAACTCTTTGTATCGGCGAAGAGGAGGAAGATCGACTTCGCCGAGGCGACAGGGTGCGTAAAAATACCGTCCCGCTCACGCGATGCTGCCGTTCGACTCGACGACCTTGAACATTTCGTCATCACTTGTCTTGAAAATCTGTCTTCCGGCACGGCGAAGACGGAATTGGAATATCGGCGGGAGATACGTCTCGCGATCGATTATATCAAACGCAATTATCGATCGGAAGTGCAATTGCCGGTTCTTGCCGCGAAACTCGGACTAAGTCCAAATTATCTTTGTAGTCTTTTCAGGAAGGAGACGGGCATGCGCCTCGTAGAATATCTGCATAAGGTCAGGATCAACGAAGCAATCGTGTTGCTCAAGAGTACCAATCTCAGAGTCTATGAAATCGCTGATCGGACGGGGTTTCGCTCCGCGTCCAATTTTTGTCGTATTTTCAAGGAAGTCACGGGCGGACCGATCTCCGACTTTCGCAAGACAATTACCTAATCGGTTTTCGCAAAACAAGATAGATGCCGACTAAAATGAGCGGCGTCCCGACAAGGAATGAAAAAGTCGGCGTCTCCCTTAAATACAGGAAAGCGAACAACGCCGCCAAGGCGGGCTTGAAAAAGAAGACGGTTGATCCCGCGCCTACTCCCGTATATCCGAGTCCTTTGAAATAGAGGAAATAGGCGATGCCCGTGACGCAAATCGCCAAGTACGCGACCTGCGGAGCGACGGCCGGATCGAATCGGACGATCGGGATATGAAAGATAAGCAAAAAGGGCAATACGGCCAGACTCCCCAGTAGGAACGACCAGGCATTCATTTTGAGGCTTCCGATAGAAAGGCTCATGGAACGCGCCAGATACGTGTAGACTGCGAATAGGATCGATGCGGCCAAGGCCGTAAGCGCGCTCGCATCCAATCGTAATCCGTCGCGAATGCCTGGAAATAAAACCGTGATCATACCCAAAAGGGCTAGCGCCAGCGCGACGCATTTTGTCAAGGTGAGTTTTTCCTTCCCGGTCGCCCCTGCGATGAGAACCACGAAGACAGGATTGCAACTGAAGATGAGCGCGATTGTTGACGCTCGAGATCCGGGCAGGAATAGGCTCAGCTGAAGCAGGTTCATGGCGGCCCCGACGTTGAGCACGCCGAGGAAAAAAAGCCCGGGAAGCTTACGTATCGGCGGCGCCGCTTCCCTTCGGACGCAGAGCGCCAGGAACATTACGATGCCGCCGATGAAGAAACGAAGAAAAGTCAGCTGGAACGGATCTATGCGGCCCGACAAGCTCTTTCCGACGACCTCAAGAGTACTGAAAAGCAGGATGGTCCCGGATAGCGCGAAGGCTCCTTTTGGGGTTGGTGAAAGGCTCATCTGGAAGACCCGGACGTCGAGGGCAAGATCGCGTATAGGGATGTTGAAGTTCCAACGGCTTCCGAGAAGAAATGAAGTTGCGCGAATGCCATATCCGACTCCTCACTTACAGGATCGTATTTATATCCGACTCAACCTTTCACCGCGCCGATGGTCAATCCTTCCGTGATATATTTTTGCAGCACGAAATAGAGCAGCAGGATCGGTGTCATGGAGAGCGTAAAAAGAGCGAACGCGAGATTCAATTGCGCGCTGTTCTCGCTGAAGAAAAAGAACTGCGTCAACGGTAAAGTTCTGACTGCCGCTTTCTGCAAGATTAGGATGGCGGTTTGGAAATCGTTCCATAAGTATAAAGAGTTGAGAATGACCGCCGTGGCGATGATCGGTTTCAATAGGGGGGACACGATCATGAAGAATATCCGATAGCGTCCCGCCCCATCTATTTGGGCCGCTTGTTCAATTTCCACGGGAACTGTTTTTACGAAACCGGTCATGATGAGAATGCTGAACGGGATAAGGAATCCGATGCGAGTTAGGGAGAAGCCCGCGAGGGTATTGATCAGATGCCATTTTTTGAGGTTCACGTACAGAGGCAGCATGAGCGTTTGGAACGGGATCAGAATGGTACCGAGGAAGAGGTAGTACCAAGCATTATAGAATCGGTTGTTTTTCCTGGCGATGATGTAGGACGCGGTTGTGCATATCAGAGTCAATACGATCACGGCCGGTACGGTAGTGAGGATGCTGTTCTTGAGCGCGAGGAAGAAGTTCGCCATCTCCATCGCTTCCGTGAAATTGCTCAAATGGAATATCGTTGGGAACGCAAGGCCCGTTTTAGTGATTTCTTCCCTGGTTTTCACCGAATAGCAGAGCGTGATGTAGAAAGGCGCCAAAAAAAGCGCCGCTAAAATTACTTTTACAAAAATGGCAACCGGCCGAAATCGGGATCGGGTTTGAAGCTTCATAGTTCGATCTCCTTGTTTCGCATAGCGCGGGTGACTGAAGAGGTCAAAATGAAGACGAAGAAGGTGAACAGAAACGCGGCGGCCTGTCCGTATCCGGCTTTGTAATAATGGAAAATATTGTTGTACACGCACAGGGCGATGGTCTCCGAAGCCTGCCCCGGTCCGCCGTTGGTCGCGGCCATTGGGTAGTCGAATACTTTGAGTCCCCACGCGAGGAGGAGCGTGACGTTCGCCGTTACCGCGGACATGATACAAGGAAGTGTAATGCCGAAGAACGTTCGTAATCTTCCCGCGCCCTCGATCTGCGCGGCTTCATAAAAATCGCTTGGAACCGCGAGTAGCGCAGCGATATAGATAACCATGCAGTAACCCGCATCTCTCCAAACGGATATCGCCGAAAGACCGGCAATGACCCAAGTCGTACTGCCTAACGGACTCGGAATATTGAAATACCGGTACACAACATCGTTGTATAAAAATGCCCAGATGAAAGCGGAAAGCACGAGGCTCGTGACAAAGGGCATAAAAAAAATCGTTCGTAGTATACTGTGGAACCGACTCGCCCGGTGGATAATTAAAGCGATCGCGAGTCCAATCGCATTACTCATAATGACCGATAACGCGGTAAATTGCAGAGTTCTCAAGAGTGCGGAAAGCAGCGATTTATCCGAAAAAAGGTCGATGAAATTCGACATGCCGATCCAGGTTTTTTCTTTGCTGAAACCGTCCCATTTAAAGAAAGACATCGGGATTCCCTGAATGAAAGGCAGTACGACAAAAAAGAAGAATAAGAAAGCGGCGGGCAACAGGAACGAGAAACTGACAAGTTCCTCAATCGCCCGATGTTTCAGCGACGTTCTATGGACCATAAGAATCCTCAGGGGAGAGCGTCCGTGACGGGACGATCAGTCGGATTTTCGGGCGGCCGCATCGGAGCCGCCCGAATGGAAAATTTTTATTTGATTTGAGCGAATTCGGCGTCCAAATCTTGAATGAACTTATCGATATCCTTTCGTTTCTCGGCGGGGAGCGCGGCGAAGAGCTGAATATTCGCGCGCATTTTCTGTCGGTATTCGCCCGAGAATTCGATGAGTCTACTTCTTTGAATGGTGCGATTGTCCGTCAACAAAGTGGAGAAATCCAATTGGACGGCGTTTTCTTTAGGCACCGGCGCGCCCGCGATAGAGCTGATCATTTTCGCTTTCTCCATCCATATATTTGTGTTGGCGTTTGACGCTAGCCCTTCAAGAAATTTATCAACGCCTTCGATGTTTTTCGTCTTGGCGTATACCATGAATACGTCGTCCAAGCCGGTGGAGGCGAGGTTTTTTGCGGGATCGTTGGACCAGGGTGTCGGGAAGAAACCGAACCGTCCTTTGGGATTCGCTTTGTATAGGTCGCCCACTATCCATCCACCGTCCATGGTCATCGCGCGTTCACCGGATGCAAGCTTATTGATGCCGGTGGCGGAATCCATGCCGAAATCGCCGGGCTCGGTATATTTAAGCAATTTGTCGTAAAGCCTGAGGGACTCGGCGAAGAGAGGGTGATCCTTGAATTTCGTCTTTTTCTCGGCGATCGACGACCACAGTATGCTCTTCGTCGCTTCCGATTGGCACAGCATCGGGTAGGCGAAACACGTATATTCAACCCAGGGAAAGTTGGCGTTCTTATACGACCGGACGAAAGGGTATACCTTATTCGCCATGAGCGTTTCGCAAATCGCAAGGTATTCGTCCAGGGTTTTCGGTACCTTTAGACCGTATTTATCGAAAACGTCTTTGTTATAGAATGTTCCATACAGTTGGATATCCAGGGGGAATCCGTAGAGTTTTCCGTTCACGCGCGCTTCATCCGCCAACCATGGAATGAGTCGTTTCATGTACGGCTTTTCACTGAGGTCCAACACTTGGCCCGCTCGTATGAGTTCCGTGTACTGGTTCGGCCAACCAGTGAATAAATCCGGCGCGTCGTCGGCCGCTATCCGCGTTTTAAGAATGCCGGTATATTGCGAATACGCGACTCCCTCGACTTCATATGAGGAATTGGGATTTTTCCCCGTGATCTCTTTAACCAACGCGGCCAAGCCGTCGTTTTTGCTCGCTTCTCCCATGTAATGAAGAATGGTGACTTTTTGTGCCGCTGGTTTTGTTACCGCCTGGTTTTCATTTTTGCCTGAAGCCGCCGCGGCGGTGACGATGACGCACCCCAGTACGAGCGTTCCAAGGACCTTTTGGTACCCTTTCATGTAAGAAACCTCCTCTTTGTTCTTCACGCGGCTCGGCCGTGTATTTATCGATTGTTCACCGACGAACAAAGGAAGTATAGGGTCGATATTCTGGTGCCGTCATTCATGGGAATTACGATTCATATACGAAAATTATGAAAAGGGGCGTTGCGTCGCGGCGAAGGACTGTTTGTGGCTAACATCCCGTACGGGGTGCTATACTGTCCCGACTATGATGAATTCTTCCCGAAACGTGCTGGTCCTCAACTGCGGCAGCACTACCATCAAGTTTCAGCTTCTGAATACCCTCACCGGGGAAGCCCTCTTCAAGGGGGCCGTCGACCGTGTCGGCAGGAGCGATTGTTCGGCTTCGTATCGTAAAGGGGCCGAAGGTCCTAAGCAGACGGAGGACCTTCCCGGAGCGACTCACGCTGAAGCGCTGCGGTGGGTTTTCGGCATTCTGCCTTCGGACTTACCTCTTTACGCCGTCGGGCACCGCGTAGTCCATGGGGGCAGTTTTTTTAGCGGCCCTGCCTTGGTGGACGAGGAAACCCTCCGCAAGATTGAGGAGTGCTCGCCTTTGGCTCCCCTGCATAATCCGATCCAGCTGGCTGGCATCAGGGCCTGCATGGTTTTCCATCCCGGGATCCCCCATGTCGCATCCTTCGATACGGCTTTCCACCAGAACACAAGCGCGGTCGCTTCCCTGGTGCCTCTTCCGCATGAGGTCGTAGCGTGCGGCGGTTACCGGAAATTCGGTTTTCACGGAGCGAGCCACCGCTATGTTTCAGAGCGGGCCGCGGTTCTCCTCGGCAGAGAAAGGGAATCCTTGCGCCTGGTGACCTGCCATTTGGGAGGCGGCTCCAGCGTGACAGCCGTGCGTTTCGGCGTCGCCATAGACACCACCGCCACCTTTGGAACTTTCACGGGCATGCCCATGGGGACGCGGCCGGGAGATATCGACGGGGGAATCATCCTGGATCTGTTCATGCGGCAGGGAATGGACGCTCCGGCGGTGCATGAACTTCTCTATAAGAAGAGCGGCCTCGCGGCCATCAGCGGCGTTTCGGGGGACATGGCGGAACTGGAGCGGCTGGAAGCGGAGGGACACGAAGGCGCCGCCCTCGCTCGGGAATATTACATCTACTGTCTCAAGAAATTCATCGGTTCCTTCGCGGCCGCCATGGAAGGCGTGGACGGCATCGTCTTCACCGCGGGCATCGGGGAGAACGACGCGGATCTCCGCGCCCGCCTCTGCGGAGGCCTGCTCTGGCTGGGCGCCCGGCTTGACGGGGAAAAGAACCTGCTCCGGGGAAAGGACCGCTTAATCTCCACACCCGATTCCGAGGTCGCTCTCATGGTGATACCCACCAACGAAGAACTCGCCATCGCTCTGGAAGTTGCGGGACTTTTAGGGAAGCGATGACAAGCCACCGAGAAATCAAGAGCGAATAATCGGACGCTTCTCAAGATACGCGTGAGGCTCAACGATTCTCCGATTATTCTTTTCTATCCAAAATGACATTTTCCGTCCGGATGACATTTTCCATCATTCAATACCAGTGTTATAAGTACAAACAGGACATGACTATATTCACCGAAAAATACAGTCTGCCGATCGTCGAGTATCGCTTCAGATTAAAAAGCAAATATAATGAACACATTCATTGAATTGATTCATTATTTTCTTGACATTCTGCGTTTTTGGGTTGAATCTAGCTGATATACGGGCACTGACTGAAAAGGAAAAAGCTTCCCGACCTGATACGGGCCATGTTGTGATGCGCCCGAAATCGGGCATCGGGTATATATTTATGAGTAGAATGAACGCTACCGATTTGGAACGCAAAAACCCGGTCAGCGGATTCGATTCCTAACAATGTTTCAAGGGGACCACATAGGAGGCGGCATGGATAATAATATTTGGGAAAGGTTTAACAATAACAAGGGCGCGCTCATGAGGGGCGGCGGTGAACGCGGCATCGATTCTCAGCACAAGAAAGGGAAATTAGCTTGTCGCGAAAGGATCGCGCTCTTGGTAGATAAGGCGTCTTTCATCGAGAACGAGGCTTATATGCAAGGAAGGTTCTCGGACTTCGGTATGAAGGAGAAGCATTTTCTCGGGGACGGAGTGGTAACAGGAACCGGGAACATCGATGAACGGCAGATATGTCTATATTCTCAGGATTTCACGGTACTGGGCGGATCTTTGGGGGAAATGCAGGCGGAAAGGATTGCCGCCGTCCAGGAAGTCGCGATCAGAAATGGATGTCCTTTCATTCAAATCAACGATTCGGGCGGAGCCAGAATCCAGGAAGGGGTACTGTCGCTTAACGGCTACGGAAAAATTTTCAGGAACAACACTATAGCGTCTGGTTTCATTCCTCAATTGTCAGTCATCCTCGGTCCGTGCGCGGGTGGCGCGGTCTACTCGCCCGCAATAACCGACTTCATATTCATGGTTGACGGCATCAGCAACATGTATATAACCGGTCCAGACGTCATAAAGTCGGTTACGGGAGAAAATGTTACTCATGAGGCTCTCGGCGGAACTGAAACGCATTGTACGAAAAGCGGTGTCGCTCACTTCAGGTTCGATACCGAGCAGGAATGCATGAAGTTCATTCGGAAGTTCATCGGATACCTTCCGTTGAATAACCGGGAACACGCGCCGATCGTCGATACCGGCGATCCGAAAAATCGCGAAACTCCGGGAATTATAAGCATTTTGCCCGACAACGAAAAACAGCCTTATGATGTAAAGCAAATAATCGAAGAAGTATTCGATAAGGATTCCTTCATAGAAATCGCGAAGGACTATGCGCAGAATGTCGTCATCGGGTTAGCTAGGTTGAACGGTAAAACTACCGGAATATTCGCCAACCAGCCGAACTGTCTCGCGGCGACTCTTGATATCAATACGTCGGACAAGGCGGCTAGGTTCCTGAGGTTCTGCGATGCGTTCAATATTCCAATTGCTTCTTTTGTCGACGTACCAGGCTTCCTGCCGGGGGTTGCCCAGGAGCACGGCGGAATCATCCGGCACGGCGCGAAGCTGCTCTATGCGATCGCGGAAGCGACTGTTCCGAAAGTTGCCCTTATCTTGAGAAAAGCCTACGGAGGAGCTTACATTTCCATGGCTTCAAAAGCGCTCGGCTACGATCGAGTCCTCAGTTATCCAGGAGCTCAGATCGCCGTTATGGGAGCGGAGGGAGCCGCGCAGATAATCTGCAAGAAGGAAATTTCAGAAGCAGCCGATCCCAAAAAAACCGAACAAGAAAAAATCATGGAATTCAGGGAGACTTTTACGAACCCTTATGTGGCGGCAGGATTCGGATTCGTCGATGACGTCATATCGCCTGAAAAAACGAGAATTGAACTTATCAGGGCATTTGAAATGTACGAGAGAAAAATAGAGATCAGGCCAGCTAAAAAACACGGCAATATTCCGCTGTAGTCGTTTTTCATCCGGCGGAACGGCAAATCAAAAGGCCGTTCCGCCGGCTATAAACCGAAAAGAATTAATCCATCACACCGGCGAACAATACCGCGTCTTCGGGAATGTTTTCCTTTATGGGCGATGCGACCCAAGTTACGTTTATCATGTGCTTCCAAGAGATATTCTCTGTTGTGATATTACCTCCCCAAGAACCGCATCCTAGCGTCATGGTGAAAGGCATCCCGTTATCCCAATTGCCCGTATTACCGTAGCACGTAGCTTGACGGATCATGATTCGGCTAACCTTCGTGCGCAACCCGATTTCAAGAACTCTCTTTTGATCCGTTGTATGCAAGCCGCAGGAATGGCCCATTCCCTGATATGAGGTAATCGCATTAACTTTCTTAACGGCGGCTTCGAAGTTCGGAACCCGATACACCGTCAGCACAACGCACATTTTTTCCCCGGAGAAGAGCGCGTTCGGACCGACGTCGGTTTCAGGCACCATGAAGAATTCTCGATCCGACGGGAGATTTATTTTCGCAAACTCGGCGATCTTGCTAGCGGGTTGCGCGGTGGTTAAACGGCTGAGATGACCGTCAGGCCACAGGGTGGCCCCCAGTTTTTTCTTTTCTTCCTCATTGACGATATAGCCGCCCTCGGCTTTCAGGGCTTCCATCAGCTTGTCGTAGACGCTGTCCACGACGACAATTGAATTATCGGACGAGCAGCTGGTGGCGAAGTCGAAAGTTTTGCTAAGCTTGATTTTCCGTGCGGCATCCTTGATGTCGGCCGTTTCATCGACTACCACGACCGCGTTTCCGGCGCCGACGCCGTAGGCGGGGGTACCGGAGCTGTACGCGACTTTCACCAACGGCGCGCCGCCGGTTGCTACAATCAAGTCGCACTGTTTCATCAGCTCCCCTGAATCCTCCATGCTCGGCTCTTCCAAACCGATAACCAAGTCCTCAGGGGCGTTGTATTTTTTCAAGGTCTCTCGTAAAAGGTTGACGATATAAGTGTTGGTTTTCTTTGTCCTCGGATGAGGCGCCATGATAATGGCGTTCCTTCCCTTGATGGCTGAAATCGCCATGAATACCGGAGTAGCTTCCGGATTCGTGCAGGGAATGAGCGCTCCGATTATTCCGATCGGCTTTGCGATTTTTAGGAGGCCTTTCTCCGTATCCTCTTCGATCACGCCGACGGATTTTTTCCCCTGCATATCCCGAAGCGCGCCCCGAAGCTTTTTAAAAAGTTTCGCGTATTTGCTCTGATAATTTCCAAGCTGCGATTCGTCGACGGCGAGTTGAGCGACTTTTTCAATCGTTCCCGGCTTAACGATGCTCCATACAAGAGCTTTCGTCAGGGTGTCAACCTGCTCTTGACTCCAATACTCGATTTTGCTTTGCGCATCTCGGGCCCGGGCCATGAGGGTCATAATCTTTTCTTTCGCTTCTTCCATAGTATACCTCTCTCAACGTTTGCTCTGATACGCCGAAAATGCATATCAATTAGACCATAACAGCAAAAAGATGGGTTGAAGATTTTCTCAGGTAGCCTCCATACGGCTAAAGTGTGAGTGTGTTCAATGAATATTAGCAGACAAATTCGCAACATGCAATAGAGGGTTTATTATTTTGCTCGTCCTGATGTTTTTTCTGAATCGGAAATGGAGGAATATCTGGGATGGAAATAGAAAGAAAAGGCCGACAAGCCGATTTGGTCATAGGTCGGTTTTACAGTTCTTAGAAAAATCGGAAAAAACCAAAAAATGGTAAGGCAAAACGGCTAATGCTCTCAGGTCTTTCTCGGCAGTAAGCCGCATCCTTTCGGACTATGAAATATGCCCAATGCTTGATTGAGAAGGATATTCTCTATTTATTTAATAAATATATAATATATAAGTATTTATATTGTTTAAATGTTGATTGAAAAAGTCGGATATTGAAACTCGCCGAATCTGGGTACTTGGGGACACGAAGCGGCATGAGAGCGAGACCGCGGTCGGCATCCGGCGGAATCGCCCCTGGCGTTGCCCTATGCTGGAAGCTTCGCTTCCGGCGTCGGACGGGTATAGCCGCGGTTTGTATGCAACTTCTCTTTTTCATCGACCGTTCCCACGGGCTTATAAGTTGCTCTGAAGGTGTCTTATTTTTTATTGACAATAGCCGGATTCTGTAATAACCTGAACTGGTTCAGTGAACCTGAATAACAGTGAATTGGGGACTGACAGATTTTCGCGGTTTTCGGCTTTTCCACGCTTCGTCGCGCGGGGACGCCGATAGGTTAACTATTCGGAGGATAAATGATGGATGGTCTAAGGGATAGGCTAATTAAGGTCGTTGGACGGGAGAACTTCTTCGACGATAACAAGACTCTTGCCATGTATGCTTGCGATGAAAGCTTCGCGAAATCCATGATGCCGCGTTTTGTCGTCAAGGCGGACAGCGCCGAGAAAGTGCAACAAATAGTGAAGCTCGCAAACGAAACGAAGACGCCGTTAGTGCCGGTCAGCTCCGGAGGAAAGCGCTATAAAGGCGATACCGTTCCGAGCGTTCCCGAAGCGGTTATACTCGATTTGAGCGGAATGAAGAAAATCTTAAATATAAATCGTCAACAGCGAATCGCCGTCGTCGAACCGGGAGTGACCTACGGCGAGCTTCTGGCGGCTTTGAAAAAAGAGGGAATGACACTTTCCGTTCCTTTGACTCCTAAGATGTCGAAATCAGTCGTCGCAAGCGTTCTGGATATGGAACCGAGGTTGAATTCACTTCATCAGTGGAATTTCATCGATCCCCTCCGCTGCACTGAAGTAGTGTGGGGCGACGGGAATAAAATGTTCACGGGAGAGGCCGGCGGCAGCCCCATGGATTTGGCCAAGCAATGGCAAACAGAGAAATGGCAGATCAGCGGAACCGGTCCAATGATGTTGGATTTCTACCGTCTGCTGACCGGATCGCAAGGCAGTATGGGCATCGTGACCTGGGCTTCACTTAAATGCGAAGTCGATACCATGCTCCATAAGCTCCATCTAGTCGCGGCAAAAAAATCGGAAGATTTAAACGATTTCATGTATCGGGTGCTTAGGCTCCGCTTGAGCAACGAGCTGATGATAATGAGCGGCACCTACCTGGCTTCTCTGCTTGGAGTATCCGCCGAAAAGGTAATCGAATTGAAGAAAGAGCTTCCCGCCTGGGTCGCCTTGGTCGGCATCGCCGGCAGGGAAATTCTGCCGGAAGAACGCGTCAGCGCTCAAGAGCTGGATATAGCCGAAATCGCTCAGCAATTCGGCCTCAAGATGGTTCCGGCCGTCAACGGAGCCAAGGGCGATCAAGTGCTTGAGAAGATACTCAATCCTTCAGGATCGAAGTATTGGAAGGAAACGTATAAGGGCGCCTTCCAGGATATTTTCTTCACAACTACGCTTGATAAGACTCCTGCTTTCATTCAAGCCATGAACACGATGGCCGAGGAATGCGGATACCCGACCACCGACATCGGAACCTACATACAGCCTCAGAATATGGGAACGTCCTGCCATTGCGAATTCAGCCTTCCATACGACGCCTCCGACGCGAAGCAGACGGAGCAAGTTAAGAAGCTGTTCCAGAAAGCCAGCGAATCATTCGCGATGATGGGGGCCTATTACCTTCGGCCTCATGGTATTTGGGCGCACCTGCAACTTAACAAGGATGCGCAGTCGACGAGCCTTCTGAAAAAGATGAAGGATATTTTCGACCCGAACAACATCATGAATACCGGAAAGCTCAGCATATAAGGGAGGATCGATCATGGCATTAGACGATTTCAAGGCAATGCAGGAACGGTGCAGCAACTGCTTGGGCTGCAAATGGATTCCATTCGATAAGATCAAGAGCCAGCGTTTCGGGGAAAACTGCCCGAGCGTTTGCTACTTTAACTTCAACACCTATTCCGCCCGCGGTCGTTTCCAGTTGGGACTCGGCATATTGACAAAGGATGTCGAATACACCGAAACGGTCACCGAGGCGGTGCACAATTGTACGACGTGCGGTCTGTGCGACGTTTCGTGCAAAGTTACCCGCTACAATCTTGAACCCCTTGAGCATAACCTGGAGCTGAAAGCCGACGCGGTGAAGAAGGGCAAGACCCTCCCGGCGCAGAAGCCGATCATGGAAGCATTGGCGAAGGAAAAGACAATGCTCGTAGGGAAGTCCAAGGCTTCCCGAACGAAGTGGGCCGATGGGCTCGGCTTAAAAGACCTAACGAAAGAGAAAGCTGAAGTATTGTTCTTTCCCGGGTGCAAGTTCAGCTATGACGAAAAGCTACAGAAAACGGCCCAGTCGGCGGTCAGAATACTCAAGAAGAGCGGAGTCGATCTTGGCTATATGGGAAGCTCCGATATGTGCTGCGCGGGACGCGCGCTTCAAATGGGTTTTCAAGACGATTTCAAGAAAAACGCGGAAGCCAATATCGCCCTCTTCAAGAAATCCGGCGTCAAGACGATCGTGACTCCGTGCTCGGATTGCTACCACGCGTTCAAACGGCAGTACGCGAAGCTGGGATTGGATATCGAAGTTCTCCACACCGTGGAATATCTCGATCGCTTGATTCAGTCGGGCAAGATCAAATTCACCAAGACCATCCAGAAGACTGTAACCTATCACGATCCCTGTCATCTCGGGCGTCTTGGAGAGAATTACATTCCCTGGAACGGCAAAGAAAAGAAGATTCTCAATCAGGTGCATACCTGGGAGCCCCGACGTCCTCGCTATATCGGCGCCTACGGCATTTATGACGCGCCGCGGAATGTCCTCAAAAGCATCCCCGGAGTCAATTTGGTCGAAATGGAACGGATAAAGGAGTATTCCTGGTGCTGCGGAGCCGGCGGCGGATGCAGCGACACAAATCCCGAGTTTTCTTCCTGGACGGCGTCCGAAAGGATCACTGAAGCGAACTCTACCGGGGCCGAGACATTGGTGACCGCTTGTCCATGGTGCGAGACCAATTTCCGGAATGCTGTTGACGAGAATGGGAAAAAAATCGCCGTTCTCGATGTGCTCGAGCTGGTCGAGCAAGCACTATAAGGAAGGGTGAAAAATGGCTTTTTCAGCAGATATCTACAAAGCGTTCGAAGATGTCGTCGGTAAACGCAATATCTCCAAAGACATCGGAATAGTAGAGACGTATCGTTGTGCCGCCGCTCAATCCTCGGCTCACTATGGGCCGTACGACCATAAGACTCCAAAACCCGAAGCGGTTTTGCTGCCCGGCAGCACCGATGAGGTGCAGAATATCGTAAAGCTGTGCAACAAGTACGATGTTAAATTCAAGGCATCATCGACGTTCTGGTCATCGATGGGATTCATCGGCGACGATAATGCCGTCCAGTTGGATATGCGCAGAATGCGCAGCATCGAAATAGATGAGAAGAACATGATAGCCATCGTTGAGCCATACGCAATCGCAGCCGTAGTTCAGGCTGAGGCGATGAAAGTCGGCCTCACGCTGAATGTTCCCGGCGTCGGATGCAGCAGTTCTCCTCTGGCCAGCACGGCGGGTTGGGTCGGATTTGGTCCCACCTCGATTTCGATGGGCTGTTCGAGCGAAAACATGCTCGGCGCGGAATGGGTTTTGCCGAACGGGGAAATCCTTCGAACCGGCTCTCTCGGCGCCGGGGCGGGCTGGTTCTGTGGGGAAGGCCCCGGTCCCAGCACACGCGCCATACTTCGCGGTTTCCAGGGAAGTACCGGTTCGCTAGGCGTATGTACTAAAATCGGAATTCGCTTGCATCCCTGGCCGGGTCCGACGTTCATCCCGACGCGTGGTACCGTTCCTGCTTATAAAGCGGATCTTCCCGACAACTTCAAGGCATATACTCTTTGCTATAAGACGTGGGACGATTACGCAAAGGGCCTGGCCCTGCTGCATGAGGCCGAGATACTTTTCCTCGGTCACAGGCAATTCAACATGTTCGGCCGTGACATCAAGACCGCCATGCTCAAGATTCTTACTGATACCGATATGCAGCTTTGTGATATTCCGGAGCTTGTTAAGGACCCGGAGTTGAAGAAAGTGAATGATGATATGAAAATTGAGGTTCAGGTCATCATTGCCGGCGTTACGAAGAGGGACGCGGAATATAAGGAAAAAGCCCTGGATAAGGTGCTTGAGATGTCGGGCGGATGGAAATCCAAGTTCATGCTTGAAAAAGACATGATGGATTACGTTCTTCTGTATTTGATCAGGATGGGACATAAGAACTTGAATTATGTTCTTTGCGGCGCCTACGAAGGCAATTACGGTCTTTCCGGCAACCTTTTCGTCAGCGCGAAAGTCATGGAAGAAGCCAGCGCTCTCAAGAGAAAATGGGAGCTTGAGCATACGGACATCGCTGCGCACGGCGGCGATTCCGATATGGGCAGCTGTTGTATAATCGGCGGCGGCGGTCCCACGGGCTGGGAATTCTTCACGAACTTTGACGCTCATGATAAAGCGTCGATAAAAGGGACCGCGGAGTTCTTCAACGAAACCCAACGCTGGATGACTGAAAAAGGGCTTGGAGTCGATATGGGCCATTGGAATCAAGATCTGCGAAAGGAAAATGGTTATTGGTTCTCCCAGGAGGAACACGACGCAATGTACGCAAAGTTGCCTCAGCCTCTGGTGACCGTATACCAATATAAGGCCCGGGAAGCGATCAATCCCAAACACCTTTGCGGCAGCTATTATCGTACCTTGACACCGGGTAAGTACAATTCACAATAGACACATCAACAAATTTTAGGCATAATCTCTACATACGGAAGGGCGAATTTCTCGCCCTTCCGTGCATTTTTAGGGAGTCCACTAATGGTTAGAAAGAAATTAACCGCCAGGAAAATGCAGGCGGATAGAACGCAAAAAAAAATTTACGACATATCAATTTCGCTCATGGAAAAAAAAGGATTCAACGGAATAACGATTGAGGAAATTTGCCAAAAAGCCGGTGTATCGATCGGTACTTTTTATAATTATTTTAAGTCTAAGGATGATATATTTTTCGATATCTATAAAAGAGCGGATGAATATTTCGAAAAAACGGTATCGCCCAGCCTGAAAGATCTTAATATTAAGTCCGCGGAAAAAACGGTACGCTTTTTTAAATACTATGCCCATTATAACCAGAAAAGAGGTTTGGAAAATATAACGCAGTTGTATAATACGAAAAATAGGTTTTTTACCATCAAGGGTAGATACATGCAAAATTTGCTGATTGAAATTATCAGTGAAGGCCAAGCGTTGAAGCAATTCACTAATTCCATGACCCCGGACGAGATTACGGACTATCTTTTTATTGCTAGTAGAGGTGTCGTTTACGATTGGTGCATTCACGAAGCAAAATACGACCTTGAGCAGAAAATGAAAGAGTATATGGAAAAGCTTGTAATGATTTTCTCATTATAACGATATGAAAGCCTAACATGTTCCCCATAATCAGAGCGGCCAACCGGCCGAAAAAAAGAGCGGGATTTTGCATCCCGCTCTTTTCTTTTCATCAAACGACCCGGAAAATAATCACGCAAAATTACTGAGCGACGTTATCCCATGACAACCGTTGGCAACCAAGTAACGATTTGCGGAAAAATGAAGATCAGTATCAAAGCAACCAGCAGCGCTCCGAGGAACGGAGTTACGCCTTTATATATAGTTTTAAATGGCAATCCCGTGATGTTTCCCGTGATAAAAACGTAAAGGGCTATGGGTGGGATTAATCCGCCTATCATGAGGGTGATGCTGACCATTATTCCAAACCATATAGGATCAAACCCGAGCGCTACAGCCGTCGGAAAGAATATTGGGGTAGCGAGAACCATGAACGCTAAATCGTCCATGATTGAGCCGCCGACAAGATATATGATCACTATAACAGCCATAATCACGGCCGGCGCTACTGGTAACGATGCCGCCCAATCCGCCGTGATGAACGGAATTTCAGTGATGGTAAGGAAATGTCCGAATATCGAGGAACCGGCGATCAGCATCAGCGTCATTATCGCTGTCTTCAATGCTCCCTTTATCGATTTCTTGATCATTTCAAAACTGGTTTCACGTCGCAGGAAAGCCATGACGAAAACCGCTACCGTTCCGATGGTGCCGGCTTCGGTCGGGCTGAAGAATCCAGCCATCATTCCGCCTATGACGATTCCGAAGATGATCAATACGATCATCACTTCCGGCAAGACCGCGAATCTTTCTTTCCAGCTTGCTTTCTCGGCGCGCGGGGCCACTTTGGGATCAATGGTAACCCATATGGCGATAACCAGGATGAAAAGGAAGGAAATCATAAGCGCGGGCAGTATGCCGGCTAAGAAAAGACGCCCAATGGATTGTTCGCAAATCAGCCCGTAAATTATTAGGACAGTGCTGGGCGGCAATATCATGCCGATCGTACCGACGGAGGCGACGGTGCCGGCTGAAAGTTCTTTCTTATAACCGTACCTATCCATTTCTGGAATCGCGAGGCCGGCAAAGGTTCCGACGGTCGCCAGTGTCGATCCGCACATGGCTTTGAACGCGGTCGCGCCGACGACAGTGGTCATGGCCAGACCGCCCGGGACGTGAC
>Ga0172379_10002766_pt1 | contig 29919 bp, 28 predicted proteins | sample GrowelOW334metaG_FD_119756 | JGI IMG/M metagenome (GOLD analysis project Ga0172379, IMG submission 119756) | Groundwater microbial communities from an aquifer near a municipal landfill in Southern Ontario, Canada - Groundwater well OW334 metaG | ecosystem: Environmental > Aquatic > Deep...
CCGGAAGCGACACGTGCCAGCGGGAAGGCGATACAGGGATGTATTGCAACCCCGAAACCTACTTCTGTGAGATCTCAATGGTCCCGGAATGCGTGACGGAAGCTGATTGCATGGCTGATCAGGCCTGCGTCAACGGAAGTTGCGTGGCTGTTCCCGAGTGCGTAACGGACTCTGACTGTGGGGCGTATGAGTTCTGCAGTAGCGGAAGTTGCGTCGAGGAAGCACCAGAGCAGGACCTAGATATAGCAACAATTCGTTGTTGCTATTCTGGCAACCTTGCCGGACTGTACGGCCAGTTTAGCTGGTCGGAGTCCACGGTGCTGGACCCGCAGGCTTGGAATGCTGCGCGGGATTTATCTATTGGGGAATCAGGCTGTTTTGAGGCGACAGTGGATCTCGCTGTAGTCTTTGAAGGATTTTGGGTTGACCTCACGGTTGGCCCAGCGCAGGGCAAGCCTGCGCAAGAGATCGTCTGGAAGGGAACCAGTATGGTTCCCGCTCGGTGTTATTTCGACGGAAGGGAAGTTCCAATCGGAGCTTTCCAAACTAATTGGGGATGGCCTTTCGCTGACTATCAGCGTTAAGGATATTTCTCGGGGATTGACCTCCCAACAGCTGGAATCAAATATTCTGGAATAGGTCAAGAGCTAATCGCAACGCGGTTAGCTCTTTTCTTTTTGCTTTAAAATTAGCGATAAAAGTCCAGTTTTGTCATTTCGAGCGATGCGAAGCGAGCCGAGAAATCTTTTTTTATAGTAAACACAATATTGGACTTTTATTATTTTGAAAAGATCCCTCGATTCGCCACTGCTCACTCGGGATGACAAAATAGAAAGGCGGGATGATAAAACGGGTTGTAGTCGGGATGAAAGATTGAATGATTTTGCGTACTTGACAAGTTGAAAAATGTGTGCTATAATAATATGTTAATTAAGTTAATATTTCAGGTTCCATAAGAGTTAAGAATTGCTGATATTTTAGTAATTTTTGACTCTTATGGCCTTTGAAAATCTGTTTTTAAACAAATCCGCCTTTGGCGGAAAAAATGGGGGACAAGATGAAAGCGACGGCGATGTTTGTTTGTTTTGCGATGACCGCCTTTTTGGCGGTCGTGCTGGTTTCTGTTTCGGGTTGCAGCCACCCCTCGGCGGGAGCCGAGGAAGAGGCGTGGAGCCCCGAGTGCATAGTGCACTCAGATTGTTTCCCTGAGCACAAGTATTGTGTTCAGGGTTACTGTTCTGGTAATCCGGTTGGCACGATGCCGGCCGGAGAAACGGATGTCTTCGAAGAGGACTTATCAGAGAGTCCATTCGGAGAAAAAAACTACGAAGAAACGTCGGAAGACGTAGCTTCGAATTTTCCGGCCGAGGATGATACCTCGGCGCAACAGCCAGACCTGTCAAGCGAGGATTGCCCCGCCGGATACACCATGGGAGTTGACGGCCAATGTTTGGCTATGTCAACTCCGGTTGAGTGTGCCGTAGACGATGACTGCGAAAGCAGTTGTCAGTGTTCCGGAAGTTCGGTTGTCTGTCCCTCGGCAATGTGTGTCGAGGGGATTTGCAAGGTTATTGAAACAATAGTTTCTTCCTGTCCGCACGGTTGTGCGGAGGGGGAGTGTTCGTTGGATTCGGAGGAAGACGTTGTTTCCGAGGAGGACACGGGGAATGAATTGGATGTCGGCGAACTGCCGGAGGAAGATGTTGTTGAAGATTCTTCTGAACCTGTCGGAGATACCGGTACGGAGGAAGACATTCCGCAGGTTGAATCGGATGTTTCCGCTGACCAAACTTCGTCAGCGGAACAAGAGGATGATGTTTCCTCCACGGCTGAAGATGTTGAGCAGGAGGAAACAGAAAATCCTCCGGAGGAGATACCTCCGGAACCGGAGTGTACAGTTACGAATGACTGTACTTTTGGTGAACTCTGCACTGCCGGCCAGTGCGAGATTTCGGGAAACATAATTTGCCGATTTAATGGGCAGTGCCCTCTGCCCGTGGCCGTCATTTGGTACGGCCTAAATAAGGAGAAAAGGGTGAGCTGTGATTCGGACACTGATGAGGTGTTCGAGGTTACAGTGGCTGAACTGTGTCACTGGGGCACAACAAATCCCAGTTTTAAATATAACCTTACTGATGGAGTTTATCAGTGGGGGCAAGGGGACGAGGTGGTTCCCCAGTGTAATCACCAATACAGTCTCACTCCCGATCCTCAACAAGGGGATCAGGGGAAGATGGTTGTTTCTTTCTCGGAAATTAATTGTTTCTGAGAAGGAGGTGATCATGGGGGACATTTTAGGGGAATAAAATTCCCCGATAATATATGACGACTACCGGTTCAAATACTGGTAGTCGTCTTTCGTTTTGTCTAAATTTAAAGTAAATACTCCAAAATTTGCTGTTGCTATTGACAAAACTAATAAAATTTGGTAATTTGTTTAGTTAATATAGACAAAATTTGAGAGTTGCAAAGAGCAAAAATCGGCAACGAAATTTTTGTTATTTGGAGCTTTGAAAGAAGCTGAACTTTGACATTTTATGGAGGTGCTTGATGAGTAATTTTTTTAAGGTAAATTCTTTGGTCGGTTCAATTAATGTTCTCAATGCCATGGAGGGCAACATGACTAGATCTTTGGTTTTGGTTCTTGTTGTATTGGGTTCAATTTTTACTGCCTGTTCTTCTGACGGGACAAGTTGTCCCACTGGAGAAAAGGCTGTGTCCGGTGAGTGTTATACGATGTGTGGTACTCAACGCGATTGTTTCGATCACCACGGTGGTGGTTGGGTCTGTGTGGCTGGTGGATATTGCCAGCTGTCAGAACAGAATGGTGAAAACAACAATTATAGCGAAGAAAATGATGTTGTTGTTGAAGATGACATTTATGTCCCACCAACTTGTGTTCCTTCGCCGGAAATTTGCGATGGCCTCGACAATGACTGCGACAAGCAGATTGATGAGGGTGTCAAGAATCGTTGCGGAGAATGTGGGGTTGAACCCACTGAAGTTTGTGATGGTGAGGACAATGATTGCGACGGCGTGATCGATGAAGATTGTATTTGTATTCCTGGTGAAGTTGAACAGTGCGGTGTTGATAAGGGCGTTTGTCATTTTGGCTCCAAAACTTGTGATGCAAATTACAAGTGGAGCGAATGTGAGAATGCCATAATGCCGAGCAAAGAAATGTGCAACTATTTGGACGATGATTGCGATGGTGAGTCCGATGAGGATTTTGATCTGTCGGATGATCCTATGAACTGTGGCATTTGTGGAAACAAGTGTGCAGTTACGAATGCAATTAACAGTTGCGTTAACAGCGAATGTGTTTTTGAATGTCTGCCGAACTTTTACGATTTTGATAATGTTGTCGGTTGCGAAACTCCATGCGTTTTGACTAATGCCGGAGTGGAACAGTGTGATGGCATTGATAATGATTGCGATGGTGCGGTTGACGAAGACTTTAACTTTAATTCACTGGCACATTGCGGTGGATGTAACAAAGTTTGCGATTTCAAAAATGCAGGAGAAGTTTGTCTTTCCGGAAATTGTCTCATGACCGAATGCGAAGTTGGCTTTGTCGATTTGAATAAAGACGAGGCGGATGGATGCGAATTTGGTTGTTCATATTCGGGCGATGAAATTTGCGACGAACTGGACAATGACTGTGATGGTTCGGTAGATGAGCTTATTTACTGCGAATGTGAGGAAAACGCGGAAATGGATTGCGGTCCGGATGTTGGTATTTGTCATGACGGACACCAGTATTGCCATGATGGTAAGTGGTCGGTTTGTGACGGAACGTTCGGTTTTGTAGAAATTTGTAATTATCTTGACGATGACTGTGATGGTCAGACGGATGAAGATTTTAATCTTCTGACTGATGAAGAAAATTGCGGTTATTGTAGCTACGAATGTGAGGTTGCGAATGCTTCGGCTGTTTGTGTCAATGGGAAATGTCAGATGAATAACTGCAACTTTGGTTGGGTTGACGCTGACAATGACATCGACAACGGCTGTGAGTATGACTGCTTGCCGACCAACGGTGGAGTTGAACAGTGCGATAACATTGACAATGACTGCGACGGTCAGTTGGATGAAGATTTCGATTTGGCAATTGATTTTAATAATTGCGGAAGTTGCGGTCATGATTGTACTTTGCCCGGAGTTGAATATTCATTCTGTTCTACCGGGAAGTGTCAGATCGTTACTTGTAATGAAAATTATTTTGAATTGAACGGCGTTTTGTTGGATGGTTGCGAGTATTATTGTGAAATTTCTAACGAAGGTATGGAAATTTGCGATGGGCTTGACAATGACTGTGATGGCACGGCTGACAACAATGGCGCGGAATGTGATTGTGAGCTTGGCGATAGTCAGGCTTGCGGTTCTTCGGAGGGTGAATGTGAAAAGGGAACGCAACTTTGTCTGGCCAATGGTGACTACGGTCTGTGCGATGATTTCAAGCCGACCGTGGAAATTTGCGATGGCAAAGATAATAATTGCGATGGTTCGACAGACGAAACATTCAACTTGATGACGGATGTTAATCATTGCGGAGAATGTGGTAATTTGTGCAATTCGCCGAATGCGATCAATGGTTGTGTTGGTGGGAATTGCATTATTGTCAGCTGTTTTTCCGGCTGGTGGAATTTGGAAGGATTGGGCTGTAATTATGGTTGCTTCCCGACCAATAACGGCGTTGAAAAATGTGATGACATTGACAATGACTGCGACGGTCAGTTGGATGAAGATTTCGATTTTCAGAATGACAGTTTTAACTGCGGTGTTTGTGGGAATGTTTGTAATTTCTATGGCACGGCAAGTAATTTATGTGTCGCCGGGAAGTGTCAGATCGTTACTTGTCAGAGTGGTTATTATGATCTCGATAATGCTGTTTCCGATGGTTGTGAGTACAAATGCGACCTTTCTAATGGTGGTATTGAGATTGGTGATAACAAGGACAATGATTGTGACGGTGACATGGATGAAGGCGTAACTTGTCTTGAATACTTTGGTATTCAATGCGGGCAAGATGAAGGTGAATGTGCATTTGGTTTCCAGTATTGCGAAAATGGTTTTATGACCGTTTGCGATGACAGGAAGCCGTCCGCAGAAATGTGTGATTATAAAGATAATGACTGCGATGGTTTGGTAGATGAAGACTTTAACCTGCTTATCGACCGATTTAATTGCGGTGAATGTGGGTTTGAGTGTAATTTGCCAAATGCTGTGTCAAATTGTGTGATGGGTCAGTGTGCAGTCGTCGCCTGTTTTTCTGGATACTATAATTTGGATGGAAAACAGGATACCGGTTGCGAATATGGTTGTTTCAAAACGCATAATGGAATTGAACAGTGCGATGGTATTGACAATGACTGTAATGCTTTGGAAGATGAAATCTTTGATTTGCAAACTGATCCAACTAATTGTGGAGCCTGCGATATTATGTGTGGGTTTAACAATGGAATAGATCAGTGTATTAATGGAGTTTGTGTCATGACCGGATGCAATCCCGGCTATTGGGATCTAAATGGAGCGACCTTTGATGGTTGCGAGTATCAGTGTCAATCTGCGAATGGTGGGATTGAACAGTGTGATGGCATTGACAGTGACTGTGATGGTGTTTTGTACGAAGGCTGTTTTTGTGAAAGCGGTGATTTGCAAATTTGTGGTTTCAATAATGTTGGTGAGTGTCATTATGGTTTCCAGATTTGCGTGCTTGGTGATTGGACCAATTGTCAGAATGAAAAAGGTCCGGTGATTGAGTCTTGCAACGGCCTTGATGATGATTGCGATGGCAAGGCGGATGAGAGTGTTGATATTATGACTGATGTGGAAAATTGCGGAGGTTGTGGAAACTTCTGTATGGAATTTAAGAATGCGCATAGGGTTTGCAATCAAGGTGTTTGTATAATCAGTCATTGCGATCCATCGTTCTACGATTTGGATAATGATTTTGAAAATGGTTGCGAATATCAATGTATGATAACGCATAATGGATTGGAACAGTGCGATGGCATTGACAATGACTGCGACAATCAGATTGATGAAACTTATGATTTTTCAACTGACATTATGAATTGCGGTGGTTGTGCGATTCGCTGTGAATTTCCTGGCGCAATTGGTTTTTGTTCGTCCGGAGTTTGTCAGACAAATAGTTGTTTGGCGAATTACTTTAATCTTGACGGTGATTGGTCAAATGGTTGCGAATACCACTGTGTCATTTCTAATGGCGGAGTGGAAATCGGCGACAACAAGGACAATGACTGTGATGGCGGGACGGACGAAGGTGCGGTTTGTGTCGAAGGAAGCTCCGGTGTTTGCGGGACTATGACCGGTGAATGTGAACTTGGAACACATGTTTGTTCTGGGAACAAATGGACAAATTGTATTGGTGAAAAAGTCGGTACCGTGGAAGTTTGCGACGGACTCGACAATGACTGCGATGGGTCGGCTGATGAAGATTTTAATCTTTTGACCGATGAAAACAATTGCGGAACTTGCGGAAATGTTTGCAACTTTGCTAATGCGGAAAGTATTTGTTTGAATGGTGTTTGTCAAATTTCTCAATGTCTGCCGTCTTTCTGGTCGTTTAGTGACACTCCCGGTTTTGGATGTTGGTACCAGTGTGTGCCGACAAACAATGGCGTGGAGGTTTGCGACGGAATTGACAATAATTGCGATCGAGTAATTGATGGTGGGCCAAATATCGACAAAATGACGGATGTTCATAACTGCGGAGCTTGTGGGAATGATTGCACTGATTTGGCGCAGGTGAACACAGCTTCTTGTATTAATGGTGTGTGTTTCATTAATTCCTGTATTTACGGGTACAATAATTTTGATGGTTTTTCCTCGACCGGTTGTGAAGCATTTTGTGTGCCGACCGGGCCGGAAGTATTTAACGGAATTGATGATGATTGCGATAATATGACTGACGAAGGCACTTCGCCTTCGGATATGATTAGTTGTTCGCTGTGTTGCGGAGTTGGCGCTCAGCCGATAATTTGGTACGGAGCTCCCCCGGTTATCTGGACGACGTCTGCCGGAATGAATTGCGGCACCGTTACAATGGCACAGTCGGAAATTTGTCAGCGAGGTAAGCATCCGAGTGAATTGAGTTCCGGCTGGGTTGATTTCAACTGTTTTGATGGAACCAATTGGGGCGGGTGGTCGGCCAATGCCGTGGCCAGTTGCACCAATGATACCAAGGGAACTGCGGTGTCGTGGGAAGTTATTACGGGAATCGTGGATCCTAGAGGTGAAGCGGAAATTATTTTAAAGAACGTTGGTTGTTTGTAATAAACAATCCAAGCGACAGAATCAAATTCTGTCGCTTTTTTAATTTTAAATTTTCGCAAAAATTATTCACAATTCATTATTTTTTTAATTTGGAATGTGGTATAATTTTATCAACGACAAATAACAAAATTATGCCAAAAATAAAAATGCCCGTGGACGCCGTTGTGGCCGTTACATATCGATGCAATTCGCGGTGTATTATGTGTAATATTTGGCAAATAAAAGATTTCCCCGAAATGGCAGCTACGAAATTTTTAAAATTGCCGAGCAGTTTGCGAGATGTCAATATTTCCGGTGGTGAGCCGTTTCTTCGGCATGATTTGCCGGAGATTGTTGCCAATGTGCACAAGGCTTGTCCTCGGGCGGTGATTAATATTTCAACCAATGGTTTTCTTGTTGAAACGATCAAAAATGTTTTGCCAAGAATTGTCAAAGTTTTCCCAAAAATCAGAATTTCCATTTCCGTTGATGGCGTTGGTCAAACGCATGAGAATGTTCGTCGCGTGCCAAATGCGTGGAACAAAGTTTTGGAAACAATTCGGTTTTGTCGAGATGAATTAAAAATCAAGCATGTCAAAATGGCTTTCACCTTGAACTCTGAGAATTATCGCGAATTGCAAAAGACGTATGAGTGGAGCGAAAAATTGGGATGCGAATTTGCCATGGCCATAGCGCATTCATCGGATGTTTATTTTGGCAAAAAAAACGAATTGGCATTTTCAGCCAACGATGTTAATCATCAATTTGATTTTATTATTCGTGATCTTTTAAAATCTTTTAATCCCAAGAATTGGGGGAGGGCATATTTTATCGATGGTTTAAAAAAAATTTGTCAGGGCGAGAATCGTCCATTGAAATCTTTTGCCGGCGAAGATTTTTTTTATCTTGATCCTCGAGGGGATGTTTATCCGTCAGTGGTTGATAATGTGATTATGGGAAATATCAATGATTTTGATTTTTTTGATGAATTATGGCTGAGTGAGAATGCTTTTTCCGCCAGAGAAGCTTTGCAAGGATATGAAAGTAATTATTGGATGGTTTGTACCGCTAGAACGGCAATAAAAAGAAATCCATTAAAAGTCGCCAAATGGTTATTGACAAAAAATGGTTAAAAAAATGCGTAACAAAATAACAAAATTTTTTCAATCAACGGCAGGGCAAAAATTTTTGGCCAGTTTTTGGCGGACTTTATTTTTGTTGATTTTGGCAGATTTTATTTTGTGGTGGTTTGTTGCGCCGATTTTTTTGATTTTGTTATTCGGCGTGGTTTTGCTTGGCTTCATTTTTTACTATTTTGAATTTTTTGGTTTATTGTTGATGACTTTGTTTTTCCCTTTTTTGAATTGGCAATGGCAGTATGGTTCTTTTAATGTTCCATTGGCTGATTTGTGCGGATTGTTTTTGTTTTTTGTTTTTTTAACAAAAGCAATCAATGGTTTGATCTGTGGAAAGTTTTCTTTTAAAAAATTTGTCAGCAAATATTTGCCAACATTTTTCTTTTTTTTGTTATGGGCGTCAGCTGGAATTCTGGCCATGAATCACAACAATGACGTGGCGGAAGCGTTAAAATTTTATTTGCGACCGTTGCTGTTTTTTTATCTGATTTTCGTTTTACTTCCGTATAATATAATAAAAAATAAAACCGATTTGCGAAAAGTTTTGCTGGTGATGTTGGGTGCGTGTTTGTTGACAGCGGTGATCGGTTTGTCCGGTTCTTTGTTGAATCAAGATTCTGGATTGCAAGGTTTTCGCGCTCAGCCGATTTCCTGGTTTGGTTTTAATCCGCTCAGCGGAAATCATAATGCGGTTGCGGAAATAATGGTTATTGGTATGCCGGTGGCATTGGCGCTTTTTGTCTTGGAAAAAAAGGTTCGTTTTCGCAGTTGGTATGTTTTGGCGATGATTTTTATGTTGGTGATTTTGTTAATGACTTTTTCCCGTTCCGGATTTTTGGCTTTGTTATTTGAATTATTGGTTTTGGCGGTAATTTTTCAAAGAAAAAAAATAAACTTCAAAAGAGTTTTTGTTTATTTATTATTTGGGCTCATTATTTTTGGCGGGGCGTATGTTTATTGTTTGCAAAATTATTCTTTTGTGGAAGTGAGCAATGCCAATCGTTTGTTGTTGAGCGGAATTTCTTGGCACAGCTTTTTGCAACATCCGTTTGTTGGTAACGGATTGAATAGTTTTCAAAGCATTGTCGGTTCGACTTTTATTTATATTGTTGATTTTGGAGAACCGCTTGATTCACACGGATTTGTACAAAAAATTTTGACAGAAATGGGTCTGTTGGGTTTGCTTGGTTTTGTGGGAATTTTGTCTGGAATTGGGTATCCGTTTTATCGATTTTTGACATTCCGCAAAAAGGGTGAAGATTATGCGGTGATTGCCTGTTTGTTTGTCGTGATGGTAGGAATTGTTGTTTTTGAGCTTTTTTCCACTTCTTATTATACTGGAATCATGTGGTTGCCGATTGGGGTGGGGCTGGCGGGGGTTAAGGTTTTTCAGGACTACGAAACTACTACTACTGTTATGAAAAATAAATAGAAATTAATAGCAATTATGATAAAAATAGTACACATTATCGGTCGGCTTACTTATGGCGGAGCGGAAAAGCTTTTGCTTGATTTGTGTCAAAAAATTAACAAAGAAAAATTTGCTGTTTCCGTGGTTGTTTTGCAAAGCGATAATCCTTTGGCGGAACAGTTCCAAAAGGCGGGCATAAAGTTGAAGTTTTTTGAAAAAGAAAATCGTTGGGATTGGGGAATCGTCAATCGTTTGGCCGAATATTTGCAAGAACAAAATCCGGACATTGTGCATACGCATTTGTTTGCCGGAGATTTTTGGGGTTATTGGGCTTGTCGAAAAGCAAAGATAAAAAAAACTATCAGTACCAAACATGATATTTTAAAAGAAAGTTTTTGTCGTGATCGTTTGGGCCCATTTTGTCGGCGAAGATTTACAAAAATCGTGGCTATTTCTCGCGCTACGCGGGATTATCTTTTTCGTGTTGAGAAAATTGAAACCCAAAAAGTGGAAGTCATATACAACGGTGTTGATGTGGAAAAGTTTTATGATCCGCAGACAAAAATTTTCAAAAAGGATGAGTTGATGATCGGTTGTGTCGGGCGATTGGCCAAAGAAAAAGGTCAAAAACATTTGCTCCGTGCGTGTCGTTTTTTGCCTTTTGCTGATTGGCGGTTGCTTTTGGTCGGCGATGGGCCAAAGAGAAAAGAGTTGGAGTTATTGGCCGAAAATTTGGGAATTAGACACAAAGTGCATTTTAGCGGAAATGTTGACGATGTTCGGCCGTTTTTAAAGGTCTTGGATGTCTTTGTTTTGCCGTCGGTAAGTGAAGGTTTGAGTTTGGTAATTTTGGAAGCGGCTTTGGCCGGCAAGGTGGTGGTGGCCAGTCGAGTTGGCGGAGTGCCGGAAATAGTTACGGACAAACAAAACGGTTTGCTTTTTACACCAAAAAAGGCGGAAGAATTGGTTCGGCATTTGACTTGGGTTCACGAGAACAAAGAAAAAGCGGTTTTGTTGGCCGAAGATTTGCGTGAAACTGTCAAAAATAATTTTTCTTTGCAACGGACAGTGGAACATTATCAATCTTTGTATGAAAATATTGCTAATAAATAAATTTCATTATTTGCGTGGAGGTTCGGAGCGAGTTTATTTTGATACACTGGAAATTTTGCGTCAACACGGACACGAAGTGCGGTGTTTTTCTATGAAAGATTCGCAAAATGTTGATGATTCGGACGGAAGATATTTTGTGGATAATGTGGATTTTTCTGAGAATAAAAGTTTTTTGCGCAAAACAAAAAATATTTTTTGGAATGTGCAAGCGCAAAAAAAATTGCAGGAATTGTTGGATGATTTTCGACCGCAGGTTGCGCATATTCATAATTTTACCAGACAGCTTTCTCCGTCAATTTTGTCTATTTTGCAAGAACGAAAAATAAAAATAGTGCAAACTTTGCATGATTATTCTTTAATTTGTCCGAACGGTCGGCTTTTTACAGCCGGTGAAGTTTGTGAGAAATGTCAGGTTCATAATTATTGGCAGGCGGTGGAAAATAAATGTGTGAAAGATTCTTATGCCAAAAGTTTGCTTGCCATGCTGGAAATGATCGCTTATTGGTGGTTGCCGATTTATCGACAAAAAATAGATGCTTTTATCAGTCCCAGCCGTTTTTTGGCGCAAAAATTGACGGATTGGAAAGTAAAAAAAGAAGTTTTTGTTGTTCCAAATCCGGTTGTTTCGTTAAAAAAAGGAATTTCTAATTTGGGCTCGAATATTGTTTTTGCCGGCCGGTTGGCCGAAGAAAAAGGCATTGATCTTTTGTTGTCGGCGATTCGTCATTTGCCAAATTATAATTTTGTTATTTGCGGGGATGGTCCAAAACGGAATGAGGTTTTGCGCGCCCAAAAAAAATTCACTAATTTGCGTTATTTGGGGCAGCTTTCGTCAGCGGGGTTGAGGAAGACAATCGCTGAAGCGCGTTTGATGGTGGTGCCGTCAATTTGGTATGAGAATTATCCAATGGCGATTTTGGAGGCGCAAGTTATGGGCAAAACAGTTTTGGCCAGTAGCTTGGGAGGAAGTGAAGAAATGATCACGGACAATGTTACCGGTCTTTTGTTTTCCGCGAACAGTTTGCCGGATTTGTTGGAAAAAATTTCTGTGAATTATAATGATTTGCAAAAATTGCAAAAAATTGGTTCACTGGCTCAGTCGCAAGTTTTGACAAATAATACTGCGGAAATTTATTATGAAAAATTGTTGGAAGTATATGAAAAAGTAATTGAGTCTGTTGTTGATTTGGGTTGAAATGCATTAACTATTATTTACGCATGAAGGTTTTTAATATTACAAAGATATTTATTTTTTTAGCGTTGTTTTCTATGCCGACAGCGTTGTTTGGTGCGACTTTGAAAACGGACAAATATCCTCGGTTGGCTAACATGTTTTTTCGTTGGGATATTACCGAGAGCGAAGCGCGAGATTTGGCCAAGTGGGATATTTTGATTGTTGATATGGAGGCGCAAATAAATTCTCCGCAGAGCTTGCTTTTGTTAAAAAAGTTGAATCCCAAAATAAAATTATTGGCGTATTTGGCTCCGCAGGAAATTCGTGGAGATTCCGGTAGTTTATCAGGGACTTTGCGTCAAAAATTTTTTCAAAAAATTAATTATGAATGGTGGTTGCGTGATAGCAATGGAACAAAAGTAGCTTGGTGGCCGACCAATCCGTTGATCAATATTACCGATCAGGCGGTTGAGGCGAATAGAACGAAATACAGTGATGTCTTTAGCGACTTTTTGCGTGATGAAATAATCAGTACCGGATTTTGGGACGGAATTTTTTTTGATAATGTTTGGGATAATGTAAATTTTTTGGCAGACAAAAAAATTGATTTGAATAACGATGGAAAAGAGGAAAGCATGGAAATCGTTAATCAAAAATGGCGCGCCGGCATGACGGAAATTTTGCAAAAAACCAGACAAAAAATCGGTGCGAATAGGTTGATTATTGGTAATGGCGGAGAATATTATTATCAAAATTTACATGGTGTTTTTTATGAGCATTTTCCGACCAAAGGCTGGGCGCAAACAATGAAAAAATATTCTTTTATTGTAAAAAACGGTTTATCTCCGACGGCCGGAATTTTAAACTCCAATGTCAATAATTCCGGACAAAAAAATGATTATCGCAAAATGCGTTACGGATTAGCATCAACGTTGTTGTTTGATGGTTTTTTTAGTTTTGATAATGGGGATCAAAGCCATCGGGAAATTTGGTGGTATGATGAATACGAACTGTCGCTCGGAGATCCGCTCGCTCCGGCAAAAAATATTTCCAACAGCAGTCAATCTTTGGTAGAAGCCGTTTGGCGTCGAGATTTTAGCAACGGGTTGGTTTTGCTTAATTCAACTAATAAAAAACAAAAAATTTCTTTGGGCGGAGATTATGAAAAATTATTGGGGCAACAAGACTCGGCGACTAATAATGGCGGATTTATCAGTGAAGTGGAGCTGAATCCTTTTGATGGAATTTTGTTGTTGCGTCCGGTGGATAAGGTTTCCAATGCGCTTTTTGCCAATGGTTCGTTTGTTAGAGTTTTTAATGGTTTTGGACATTTGGCGCGGAGTGGATTTTTTGCGTATCAAAAATTTTTACCGGGCGAAAGCAAAATTTGGCAGGATGAGCAAAGTTTGGTCGTGTCTTTGCAAAATGAAATAAGGATTTATGATAATAATGGGGTTTTGTTAAAAAAATTTTTACCGTTTGGTGAAAATTATGCAGGGAAAATCAATTTTGCGATCGGTGATTTGTCTGGTAATGGAGATTTGGAAATTGTTGTGGCCAAGGAAAAAGAGTCTTCATTTGTAAAAATTTTTGATTGGCAAGGCGAAGAAGAATTACCAGGATTTTTTGCCTACTCGCCAAATTTTCAAGGTGGTGCCGGTCTTGCGTTATGCGATTTGAACAATGACAAAAAACTGGAAATTGTTACCGGCGCCGGTTTTGGCGGAGGACCGCACGTGCGAGTTTTTGATTTTTCCGGCAAGGTTTTTGATAATGGTTTTTTCCCTTTTGACAAGAGTTCTCGTTCGGGAATAAATGTGGCTTGCGGTGATGTTGATGGTGATAGTCAGGAGGAAATTGTTGTTGGTGCGCCAAGCGGGTTTGCGCCAAAAGTAAAAATTTATGAAGCGCGCACGCACAAAGTAAAAAAAGAGTTTCTCGCTTTTGAGCAAGAAAATAAATCGGGAGTCAATGTTTCCATTGGCGATCTTGATAATGATGGGAACAGCGAAATTGTGGTTTTTGGTAATAATGTTTTTGATTTGTTGGGATTTTAAATAAAAATTTTTTTATGAAAAAAAAACCAGTAATAATTGAAATGAACAATGATTCTGATTTGGAAAAAATTGAAGAGGATATTTTCAAAGCGGCGGAAAAATCCGGCAAGAAAAATGTAATTGTAAATATTATCACGTATCCGGTCAGGAAAGTGAAACATCGTTGGAATATTCATTACAAATTCAACAAAAAACATTTAGTTTTGGATATTTTTATTTTTTTGGCGTTTTGTTTTTTGGTGGGGCTGAACATTTTTTGGGTTATGGGAGGATTTAATTATTTGTCCGACAAAATTGATTTGCAAGTTTCGCTTAATGGGGAAGCCAAAGCCGGAGGATTGGCCACTTTTGTCATTGATTATGGCAACAAAAACAAATTTAAATTAATAGAAACTGTTTTGAGCGTGGAATTGCCGAGGAATTTTATTTTAGAAAATGTTAGTCGGCAAGATTTTGATCAGGTTCATCATATTTTGAAAATAAATGAATTGGAGTCCGGTGCGCACGGGCAACTTTTGTTGACCGGTCGATTGTGGCAAGATTATGGAACCGAAGGCACGGTACGAGTTGGTTTGAACTATTTCAAAACGGATAGTCGTGGTGAAAAATTGTGGGGCCAATTTACAAAAACCGGCGTTTTCAATTATGTGGTAAAAAGTTCTTTGGTTGCGTGGTCGGATGATTTGGCGGGAGAGTTGTTTGCCGGAGAAGTGGTTTCTTGGAATTTTGCGGTCAAAAATAACGCCGAAGATTGGCCGTTGGATAATTTGCGTTTGGTAAAAGTTTTTCCAGAAAATTTGTTTGCGTCGGAACTGTCCGAGCAGTTTGCTTTGCACTCTGGGGAAATTAAAAATTTTCATAGTGAATTTGTTTTGCCAAATGAATTGTCAAAATTGACTTTTGGTTATGATTTGTATTTGGAAGATTTGGAGCACAAAATTTTGTTGAATAAGGTTAAAAAAGAAGTAGTTTTGAAAAGTTCTCCTCTTGTTTTGGAAATTATTTCTGATAAAATTTTGATTATGCCCGGCGACAAAGTTAGTTTTAAAACCGATATTGAAAATACGGCTGATGATGATTTGGCAAATAGCGAAATATCTTTAAACTTTGTTGGCGGATTTTGGAATTTGGAAAATCGAGAACCGCAAATTGGCAGAGTTGATGGGCAGACTTTATTATTAACAAGTAATGATTGGCCAGAGTTGGCTTATTTGGAATCAGGCAAAAAAACGGAAAAAGAGTTGGTCGTTCCGACTTGGATTAATGATATTAATGGTCGAAATATTTTGTCAGTGGAATCATTGGTAAAAATAAAAATAAATAATCGTGAAGTTGTTTTAAAAAGCGCTCAGGCGCAAATAAAATTAAAAAGTAATTTGGGTTTGTTGGCTTATCCGGTTTATTTTGCCAAGACCGGCGATCAGCTCGGTCGGGGGCCGTTACCGGCTCGAGTTGGTGAGGAAACCAAATATTGGTTTTTGGTTCGATTGGTTAATGATTTGAATGAAGCTGGCGAGGTGCAAGTAAAAATGCAACTTGATCCGCGCGTTAAATTTACCGGTAATTCCAGTGTGCCGGTTGGTGAGCCGATTATTTTTGATAATGAAACAAATTCCATAACTTGGAAAATGAAATCAGTGCCGATCAAAGAAAATAATTTGGGATTTGCGATTGAACTTTCAATCACCCCGGATAAAAATGATTTGGGAAAATATCCGAATTTAATTGTCGGTTCGGAAATTTCCGGATTGGATTTGTCAACGAACGAAATGATCAGTAAAAGTTATGGTGCCGTTACCACCGAATTAATGAACGATGAAAAGGGACAATTAAAGGATGCACCCGTCGGGCGATAAATTTATGTACGAACGGTAAATTTAAAATAAAATTACGTAGGGACAGGTCATTGGCCCTGTCCTTTACTTTTTGTTAATTGTCCCGTTTTATTATTCCGTAGAAACGCAGGATTTTGCGTCTCTTTTTTGTTTAAAATTAGGCAAAATGAAGCTAGTCTTTGTGTTATTGACAAACTCTATGAAATACGATAGAATTTAAAGTTAGTACTTTGACAATTTAACGAAAAATAAGGAGCTAACAATGAACAGGAGTCGTGGACAAATTTTACTACCAATCTTGGCAATTAGTGTTTCAATCATGCTGATCTTTATGTCTGTGGTGTTTTTTTTAACGTTCAGGAATTGGCGAGATTGTCAGAAAAAAGTTTTTTTATTGGAAGAAGCCAATCGGAGTTTTTCTGAAGAAAATAGCCGTTTGGAACAATTGCTTGATGAAAAAGAAACAGGTTCTTTTAATCACATTGGCTCGACGGTTATTTCAGTTAATTCGCAAAAGGAAAACAAAGTTACCGAAATTTTTCCAGATGGAATGGATGAAAAAGATTTTTGTGAAGAGAATCATCGGCGCGCTACGCGTGGTCGGATATATCAAGTTAAAAATGAAAAATGTTTTTGTCGAGAGGAAAAAGGATCGATTGGTCAATCGGTAACATTCTGTTCTTATTCATCAACCTATATGGAGGAATGAAATGAACCATAGTTTTTTTGTTTTTCCTTCGGTGGTGGCTTTTTGTATGTTTTTTGCTATTCTTGGTGTTGTTGACAATGAAAGGAAAGATGAAATCGGGAAATCGGAGTGGTCAAAAAAGATAGAAATATTGGAACAAGAAAATAAAAGAGCAAAAGAAGAAAATGGTTATTATTTCAATTTTTGCCAACAACGGCGATCGGCAGTAGAACTTCTTGGTGACAAGAAAGTTCTTGAAGATTGTTGTCGTTGTGAGGTGATTGTGGATATGTCCACCGGAGAAAAAATCAATAATTGCACTTACAAAGTGGTGCGGTTTCAGGAAGTAAAGTAGTTTTATTATAATGGAGGAGAGCATGAATAAGTTTACCTTGTTCTGGTCGGATGGAAAAAGACAAGTTGTTGAAGGTAAAGACCTTGCGGATGCTTGTCTGCGGGCGGGTATTCAAGTAGGTGCTTTTGTAGCACTGGCGTTTTTCTTGACAGGGGAGGATTACTCTTATGAGTGGAAAGATAAAAAGTGGCAGAAGAAATAACTGTCACAGCTCCGTGTCAAACTTGGCGCAGAGTTTTTAATTTATTTTGATTTGAAAAGAAAAGTAAAATCGGCTTTTAAAGAAGAGTCGATTTTTTGTTTTTTAAAATTTTGTGATATGCTTAATTTAGAATTACTTTGTAAACAGCTATGTCTCAAATTAACGAAAAAAAATATCAAGAGGTTATTCTTTATCTTGCCGAGAAACTTGGTGGTGAAATTAAAGGCAAGAAAAAATTAGCAAAATTATTGTATTTTGTGGATTTTGACTTTTATGAAAAGTATGAAAAATCTTTGACCGGAGATATTTACAAAGCCTTACCGATGGGGCCATTTCCGATTACCATGGAAAAGATTTTGTTGGATTTGGCAAAACAAGACAAAATTATTATTAGCAATATTCAGGAACGAGATGACTATAATCCGACGGAAATTTATCATAGCACAGAAAAACTTAACAATAATCTTTCTGTTGAAGAAAAACAAATTTTGGATCAAGTTATTTTAAAATATGGCAATTTGTCGGGCAAACAATTGGAAGATTTGACTCATGCCGAAGCTCCATATATTGGCACAGAACCAAATGCTGAGATTGCTTACGAGTTAGCGTTTTACCGAGGTAGTAATTCTTGCGAAAATGCTTAATTTCATTTTTCATTCTCAATTCCAAAAGGATGCCGAAAGTTTAAAACGGAGGTTTCCTTTTTTTGATTCTGGATTGGAATCTTTCAAAAAAATTTGCCAAGTTCATTTTGATTCAATTAATCCGAGGCAAGTAATCGCTCCAGGCAAATTACATCGAGTTAAATGTTTAGAAAATTTTACAATTTGGAAAGTGGAATTAGCCATAAAAAATTTACGCGCCAATCAATTCCCAAGAATTTGGTTTTTGGTAAAAAATGATACAATAAATTTTCTTTGTATCAAGACACATATTGATAATTATGATAATAATGAAATTGATCGAAAAGCAGAAGTCTTGGCATTAGAAAATTTAATTTAGCAATAAAAATATATTTTAAAAAATAAAAAATCCCTGTCATGCGACCATATCATGCGATATGGTTTCCATATTATCCGATATGGTTTTTGACAGGGTATTGCCTCGAACAATTTTGTTCGGGGATTTTGCGTTGATCAAAAATTATAGATTCTTGTTTGTTTCCATGATTCTTGTTCTTTTTGAAAAAGAAATTTTTCAGTAATTGAGGAAATCAAGGCATTTATTTCGGAATTATTTTGCTCGGACATTTTTTTCTCCAAGGTTAGCGGTCAAAGAACAGAACGACTAATTCAACCTATCATTTTATCTATAGGAATGCAATCATTGGATATAATTTTTAGTAAATGTCAAAACACGAACAGCTATATATTGTTTAAAATTAGATAAAAATGCTACTGATGTTGACATTCTCGCCAAAAATTGGTATAATTTTAAGTTAGTACTTTGACAATTTTAACGTTGCAATAGGAGGTCCAAAATGATTGGTTTGAGTTTGAGTCAAGGATGTTATCAACGATGTGAGCAAAGACAAGTTCTTACTCATGCTCAAAAATTGCAATTAAAACAATTGCTTTTGCTCGAGCAAAAGCTAAAGCATGCTGAATTTCCATATCCTGTTAAAGGTCTTGAAGGAATGCTAATAGCGCATGAGGTTCTTCAAGAAAGAGGTGCTGTCGGTGTTTTAATTGGTGGACTGGCGGAAGCGGTTTGGAATCAACGAAGAAAACCGCAAGATTTAGAAAATCATAAAGATGTGGATGTGGCAGTTTTGGATGATCATTTTCAACTGGATGGAAAATTTGAGAGAGGCGTGGATTGGTGGATTCCGCAAAGTGGTAAAATTACCCTGAGGTATGAAGCGAGTGTTGTCGAAGGCGTTCAGAAAAGATGGTTTGTAAATGGCAATGGAGTTGTTTTATCTTTTGGAATAAATAAAAATATGGAATTAAAAGCGGGACTATACATTCCCGATTCGGAATGGGTTGTTGATATGAGAGAATATGAAGCGCAATCAAATGTTGCTTTTGGCAGAGTGTCAGTGGAATTTGATGATGATGTTTTTGAAAAGTTTCGGGACAAAGTAAAAGAAAGAGTAAAAACAAACTTGCCAAAATTTGTCAGAGAAGCCTTTTCTGGTTATCTTTTATCTTCGCAATACGAAGAAGATTGGAACACTTGTAATGCTGTTGTCTTGGAAGAATTTGATTTGGCAACGGTTGTTGCAATTAATGGGTCTGAAAGTACGGAATCACCGTGACGTCATGTTTTTATAGTTCGAACTATGTTGAAAATAACTAATGGAGGACGCGATGAATAAGTTTACCTTGTTCTGGTCGGATGGAAAAAGACAAGTTGTTGAAGGTAAAGACTTTGCGGATGCTTGTCTGCGGGCGGGTATTCAACAAGGTGCTTTTTTCGCAATGGATTTTATGGATAATGGAGATATTGATTCTCATGAATTTATTAACGGAAAATGGTATAAGCGAAAGGACTTATTGCCATGGATATTGGCTGGCGGGATGAGCGTTTGGACGTTGTATTATTTGACTGGGAAAAAGCAGAGAATAGTCGGTGTGAATTTTTCTGACGCTTGTCGGCGTGCGAAATTGGAATTTGACCAAGATCTTATTGCGGTTTTGGTTGAAAAAGATGATAATTCGTATCAATGGGATGGAAAGAAATGGCAGAAGAAATAATTGCCACAGCTCCGCGTCAAATTTGGCGCGGAGTTTTTAATTATATTTTTATAATGAATAATGGAAAGTTAAATCGGCTTACAAAGAAGAGCCGATTTTTTTGTATAAAAATTTTTTTAAATAAAAAATCCCTGTCATACGACCATATCATGCGATATGGTTTCCATATCATCCGATATGGTTTTTAACAGGGCATTGCCTCGAACAGTTTTGTTCGGGGATTTTGTTTTTTTTTAGTATTAATCAAAAATTATTTTTTTGATCCATTCATTATTATTTTTAAAAAAGAGGATCTTTTTGTCTCTACGAGCTAGTAAACCGGAGCTTGTGTCTCTGGGAAGTAATTGAAAAATAAATGCTTTACAATCATCCGGCAATAAGTTATGTTTTTTCAAAAAGTCAATTGCGTCAAATCTTTCTACATTCAGAACTGATTCAAAAACCATTTCGTAATATTCAGGATTCCATTCTCCATTATCCAACCTAGAATAAATCAATAGATCATCGGCAGACGGTTCTTCTTTTTCTATTTCTTGTGTAATGCTTTTATCTGTGGCTATTGATTTTTTCTTTATTCTGATACAGATCTTTTCTGGTTGTTTATCATAACAAAAAATATTCAGAGAAAAATACATTTGTGCGACTTGCAAAAACATTTTCTGAAAATCATTTAAATCATTTGACAACTCGAGATCTAATAGCATTCCTGAGGAAAGTTGTTGTAGTTCTTCATTTAATTTGTCAATTTCAGATTTAATTTCCGCTCTTTTTTTTGAGATTTCTTCCTTGCGCAGTTCTTTTTCTGAGATGGCTTCAAGAATTTGTTTTAATTTATTGATTTTTTCATCAGACATTTTTTTCTCCAAGGTTAGCGGTCAAAGAACAGAACGACTAATTCAACCTATCATTTTAGCGAAAATTGTCAATAGTTAGCACTCCCCTTGACAGACTGCTAATACAAGTTTTATAATTGATTTGAAAGTAAATTTTGTCCTATGCTCAGTCAAAGACAGCAAAAAATATTGCAAGTTTTGGTGGAGAGCTTTGTCGAGGAAGCCGTTCCGGTAGCTTCGCAATTTTTGGCCAAGAAAATTGCCGATTTTGAAGTGGTCAGTCCGGCGACAATTCGTAATGATTTGGCTGCGCTCGAAAAGGAAAATTTGATTGTCCAACCGCATACTTCGGCCGGGCGAATTCCAACCGAAAAAGGTTATCGATTTTATGTGGATAACTTTTTGCAAAAAGATTTAGCGACTAGATGTACTTTTTCAAATGATTTAAAAATTTCCGATCGTCAGCAAATAAAAGAGTTGGCCAAGAAGATTGCGGAAATAGTTGATTTGGCGGTGTTGGTTTCTTTTGGTGGTGATGATAATTATTATACCGGACTGTCTAATTTATTTTCGCAAAAAGAATTTCATGAACAAGAAAAAGTGGTAAACATTTCGGCCTTGGTGGAAAAGTTTGATAATATCGTTACCAGTATTTTTGAAAGAGATTATTCGGAACCGTTAATTGAAATTGGGGAACAAGGATGTTTTGGCGAAGGCGCTAGCTTCGTATCAGTAAAAGAAAAAAATATTTTAATTGGCATCTTGGGGCCGATCAGAATGAACTATTCACGTAATTATTGTTTGTTAAAAAAAGTTAAGGAGATCATTTAGGCTTTTTCAACTGAACAACTGATCCCTCCTTCGCTCTGCGAGCTACGGAAGGGCAAGCAACTGAGCAATGAAGCAACGGAGCAAATTAATTAAAAGTAGCGAGTATTGAGTATTAAATATTAAGTGGGGAGAGTCCCGTCACTCCGGATCAAGTCCGGAGTGACGAATAGAAAAAACTTTAAAGCCTTATAAACTAATGTATGTTTAAAAAAAAGAACGAAGATAAAGAAACAAAAAAAGAAGTTGACGAAAATGTTGTTTCGGAAAAAGATGAAAATGAAACAGCAAAAGCGAAAACGGAAGCGGTTGATGAATTAACTTTGACTCAACAAAAATGCGAAGAGTATTTGCACGGTTGGAAAAGAGCGCAAGCTGACTATCAAAATTTAAAAAAAGAAAATGACAAGGAACGATCGGAATTTATCAAATACGCCAACGCCAATTTATTAACGGAAATTTTACCGGTTTATGACAATTTTAAATCCGCGTTCCGCCAAATTCCGGAGAATGAAAAAAACAGCGCGTGGGTAATCGGTTTTTCTTATATCAAAAAGCAGTTGGCCGACCTTTTATCTACGAATGGAATAACGGAAATAAAAACGGTTGGGGAAAAGTTTGATCATAATTTGCATGAAGCGTTGGAATACCGCGAAACGGACGGTGAAGACGGAATAATTATTGAAGAATTAAAAGCCGGATATAAATTGAATGAAAAGGTGATTCAGGCTGCGAAGGTGGTGGTGGGGAAGGCAACGGAACAACTGAGCAATGAAGCAACTGAGCAAGGAGCCAAGTAATGGCACGCCCCCATATGTAAGGGCGAAACATCTTTCGCCCCGATATTAACAAATAACCAAAAAATTTATGCTCGTACCATGGCGTCCATCGTTTGAAAATTTCGATGACTTCGACAAAATGTTCGAAAACTTCGGCATGAAAGCGCCGATTGGTTTTTCACCAGCGCTTGATGTTTACGAAAAAGGCAAAGAAATGATTATTGAAATGCCGATTCCGCAAATTAATCCTGAGAACCTCGAAATTTCCATCGAAAATGATATTTTAACTATTCAAGGAAAAATGGAAAAAAAATCGGAAGTTGATGACAAAAATTATTATCGCCGGGAAGTTCGACAAGGCGCATTTTATCGCCAAATTCCCATGCCGGCACATGTTATCGGCGAAAAAGCGGTGGCCAATTATGAAAACGGTATTTTAAAAATTTCCGTGCCAAAAGCGGAAGACAAAAAAGTAAAGAAAATTGAGGTTAAGGTTAATAAGAAGAAGTAATTTACAACTGACCAACTGACCAACCGACCAAAAAAGCAAAGAACAAAAAAACATCAATCATATTTCCAGCTGACTTTATTCGGCGTATAAAAAATTAATTTACTTAATTTAAAAATTAATAAATATTAATTGAAAGGTTTGCAGGCAGTTTTGGATATTTTTAAAAAAATACTTAATACTCACTGCTCACCAATATGAAAAATATGTCAAAAATTCTCGGAATCGATCTTGGAACAACCAACAGTTGCATGTCAATTATTGAAGGTGGTTCACCAAAAATTTTAGAAAATAAAGAAGGCAATCGCACCACTCCGTCAATTGTGGCGATCAGCAAGTCCGGTGAAATTCTTGTCGGTCAAGCGGCCAAAAGACAAGCCGTCACCAATCCAAAAGACACAATTTTTTCGATTAAAAGATTAATCGGTCGTCGTTATAATGACGAAGAAGTTGTGCGTGACCGAACCACTTTGCCATATTCCATTATCCAAGCCGGTGAAGGTGTCAAAGTTTCTATCGGCAACAAAGAATACACTCCGCAAGAAGTTTCGGCTATGATTTTGCAAAAATTAAAAGCGGATGCCGAAGCCAAACTTGGTGAAACAATTACCGAAGCGGTTATTACCGTTCCGGCATATTTTAACGATGCGCAACGACAAGCAACCAAGGATGCCGGAGAAATCGCCGGATTAAAAGTAAAAAGAATTATCAACGAACCGACGGCCGCAGCTTTGGCTTATGGTTTTGACAAGAAAAAAGGCGGCCAAATTGCCGTTTATGATTTGGGCGGTGGTACTTTTGATATTTCCATTCTCGAAGTGGCTGATGATACGGTCGAAGTAAAATCAACCAATGGCGACACTCATTTGGGAGGTGATGATTTTGACAAAAAATTAATTGATTGGTTAATTGCGGAATTTAAATCTGAGAATGGTCTGGATCTTTCAAAAGATATGATGGCGTTGCAAAGAGTAAAGGAAGCGGCTGAACGCGCCAAAATTGAATTATCAACGGCGCAAGAATCGGAAATCAATCAACCTTTTATCGCCCAAGATGCCAATGGCAATCCTTTGCACTTGGTAAAAAAAGTTACTCGTGCCAAATTGGAAGAATTGGTTCTTGATCTCGTTAATGAAACTTTTGAACCTTGTCGCAAAGCGCTCGCTGATGCCAAATTATCAGCCAATGATTTGAATGAAGTTTTGTTGGTCGGCGGTATGACCAGAATGCCATTGGTGCAAAAAAAAGTTGAAGAATTTTTTCACAAAAAACCAAATATCAGCGTCAATCCTGACGAAGTTGTGGCTGCAGGCGCAGCGGTGCAAGCCGGTGTTCTCCAAGGCGATGTCAAAGATGTTTTACTTCTTGATGTTACTCCGCTTTCATTTGGTATCGAAACCATGGGCGGAATCATGACTCGTTTGATCGAAAGAAATACGACAATTCCAACTTCCAAATCACAAGTTTTTTCTACCGCTGCCGATAATCAAAATTCAGTGGAAATTCATGTTCTCCAAGGTGAACGACAAATGTCTGGCGACAACAAAACTCTCGGTCGATTTATTCTTGACGGCATTCCTCCGGCTCCTCGAGGCGTACCGCAAGTTGAAGTTTCTTTTGATATTGATGCTAACGGAATTTTGAATGTCAAGGCAAAAGATAAGGCCACCAACAAAGAACAAACTATTACCATAACTGCGTCATCAGGTTTAACTCCGGACGAAATTGAACGAATGAAAAAAGAGGCCGAAGCGCACGCTGATGAAGACAAGAAAAAACGCGAAGCCATTGAAACAAAAAATCAAGCGGACAGCATTATTTATTCCACGGAAAAAATGTTGCGCGAAAATACGGCCAAAATTCCGGCAGAAGTTGGCAAAGAATTGACAGAAAAAATTGAGGAATTGAAAAAAATAAAAGATGGTGAAGATATCGAAGCCATCAAGAAAAAATTGGAAGAAGTCAATGAAGTGGCCATGAAAGCGGGACAAGCCATGTACCAAGCGGCTGGCCCTGCGGCCGGTCCTGCCGGCGCCACCGGAACCGAAAATCCAAATCCTGATTCTGCGAAGACTGATGAAAATGTTCAGGATGCCAAGGTGGAGTAAAATTATATTTTTTGTAGGGGCAAGGCTTGACTTGCCCCGAATTTGTAAATTAAAAAAACAAAAAAACAAAAAAACAAAAAAGCAACCACTTGTCATTTCGATTGCAATAGAGAAATCTAGTGGTTGCTTTTGAAAAATAAAATTATGGTAAATAAACAAAATCTCTGCCAATTCCTCGTTGCCGCCAAAAAATCAACTTATGCAGCTGGCGATGCGGCCAAAAAAATAAAAGAAGCTGACAATTCAACAACATTGATTTTTGAATCGGGTGATTGGAAATATCATGACAACTATTTTGGTGGCGAACCGTATGGCGGTCGGGAAGTGGTTTTTTTTCAAGGTCGACCGGTTTTTATGATGGTTTATTATGGTTTTGTTGATGAGAATGTTCCTGATGTCAATTTGGTTTATGGAACTTTGCAGGGTGCTTTGACCTTGATTCCTGAAGACAAACCTTTTCGCGGCCCAAAATTTTTCACGAATAACGGATTCAAATACGAAAATGAATTTAGTGGCGACATTGAAAATTTCAGCGGCACCGAAATAATTAAAAATTCCGCCGGGGAAGTTGTTTATCAAGCTCGTTATTCCGGCGGATTGGTTGATCAACGAAAATAGTTTTTTGAAAATAAAAAAAACCGCTCATTTGATGAGCGGAAATTTTCGGCGGGCCAGAAATTCTTAGGGCGGAATTGTTTTCAAAAACTATCCAGCCAATCCAACCGGGAAATTCTGAATCAGAAGGTTCGGTAATGAGGGTCATAACTCGGTCCGGTGAAAAAGTGGTAAATCGGTAGGTGTTTTGTTTTTTGATAATTTCTAGAACTTTTATTCGACCGTCGATAGTCTGGGCTTCTTCTGTCAGACCGTTTTTTTCAATAATTTCTGCAATGTTTTCCGGTGGGATCAAAGTAAGAGTTTTTGTGTTTCCACGAAATGACTGTTTGGCAAGTTCAAGAACTTCGTCTTCCGTCGCAAAAATGGATTTTCGAGAGACAACAAAAACTTTTTTTTCTTGATTCATGATACTCTCCTTGTTGTACTTCGTTGACGAATCGGACCAGCAAAACCAGCGATAACTGTATGGCCATCTTTAAAAGTTTTGCGCACTTCATATCCGTGATATTTTCCGGTTTTTCTTTCTTGCATTGTTCGAATAAGAATATAATGACCAGTAAAGACCTTGCCTGGAGTTACCGGTAGCTCGTAAAAACGACAATTAAAATAATCTTCATCTTCCGTTTTTGTAAAATTTTCAAAATATTCTGCCGATTCTGGCCAACGCTTTTTTACTTCATCGGAACAGTCAGCCGTAATTGGAACCAGTGATTCCTTGGCAAGTTTGTTTGATTGAAGAACGATTTCTAGAACTTCTTGTTCGGTGTCAAAAGAAAATTGCATGATTAACCTCCAAATTTATTTTTTGGCTTTGTATTCATCGAGAATTTTCTTAACTTCTTCCGACGGTTCGGGATAAGGAATATCAAGGTTTTCTAAACAAGATTGTTGACTGCTAATTGCTTTAAATAAAGATTTCTGGTCAACTTGAAAAAAAATGCCGATTTTTTTTCCGGGATCGGTGGCATTGCAATAATTGTCATAAATCATTTTGGCCATAGGCAGATCATCTCTTTTGCCGTAGGAAATAATTAGGAGTAGAAATTTTTCAATAGTTTTTTCTTCTTTGAGTAGCCGTGATAGAATACGATAATAATCAAAAAGTTTTTTCATAGCTTGTTCGTTTTCCATTTAAACTCCTTGTTGAGTTGTTTTTCAAAGACCTGTTGTAAGTTAAGCAAGAAAATTGTTGTTTGTCAATGTCTACTACTAATAAATAAATTTTTTTTACTAATTCTTCTAATCTGCAAATGGAGCATCTACAAATGTCTGCAAATTTATCCAAGAAGATAAATCTAGAGCTTGTAGATATTTGAAGAAGTATTATTGGTAAATTAGTAGAATTTGTAGAAATCTTATTAGAAGATTTGTAGAAAATATGTTATTAATCGATGGTTACAATTTATTCCACAATACTAATTTCGAAAATCAAAGCGAACTGATTTTTGCGTTGGACAAATACGCTGACCGTTTTAACAAAAAGATAAAAGTTGTTTTTGATGGTTTTTGTCCCAATGATCTGAGCACTTATTTGGTCAATGTGGAATTTGCCGGCGACGCTGACGCCAGAATTATGGAAATCCTTGAACACTCAACAAATCCTGCGGATTATGTTATCATTACTTCGGACCGAGAAATCGCTTTGTTTGCGAGAGGCAAAAGATGCCAAGTTATCAAATCAGAAAATTTTAATTTTTCTATCTACGAAATAAAAAATGATGACTTGGTAAAAAGTGAAAATGTTTTTTTGTCGGATGAGGAGGTGAAGAGGCAGCTTCGGGAATTTAATAATTTTAAGAAATCAGCGAATTAATGATTGTTATTTTGACTTTTTTTTCTTTGTCATTTCGACCGAGTGAAACGAGTGGAGAAATCTGTATTAAAATAATTTAAATATTTTTAAACACAGATCTCTCCACTCACCATAAGGTTCGGTCGAGATGACAACAATGGGCAGTCGTAATGATAAATAAAATGGCACGAGATCATAAATTAAAATACTTTATGAACTTTACGAACCTGCCCGCAGTGCTACGCATAGCGTTGCAGGCGGGCTTTACGAACTTTATAAACTTTATGAACTAATACCTATGTCAAAAGACTATTACAAAATATTAGGCGTCGAAAAAAATGCCGGCGAAGAAGAAATCAAAAGCGCTTTTCGCAAATTGGCGCACAAACATCATCCTGACAAAGAGGGTGGTGATGAAGCGAAGTTCAAAGAAATTAATGAAGCCTACCAAGTTCTTGGGAACAAAGAAAAACGGCAGAAATATGAACAGTTTGGTAGTGACTTTGAACAACAAGGTGGTTTTGGTGGTGGAGTTAATTGGGAAGATTTTATGCGACAGGCTCGTGGTGGCGGTTTTGGCAATGGCGGTGGTTTTAATTTTGGGGGAATTGATTTGAATGATGTTTTTGGTGATTTTATGGGTTTTGGTGGTGGTCGTGGTCGGCAACAACAAGGTGGCGCGGATTTGGAAATGGAGTTGAGTTTAACTTTTGAAGAAGCTGTTTTTGGAGCAAAAAAAGAAGTTGAAATTTACAAAACTTCCATTTGTGATTATTGTGGTGGAACCGGTGCGCAACATGGGACAAAAATGAATAAATGTTCTTCTTGTGGAGGGCATGGTCGCAAAAGAGTTCGGCAACAAACCTTTTTTGGTTTAATTGAAACAGAACAAGTTTGTGAAGTTTGCGGTGGTTCTGGTCAAAAACCGGAAATAAAATGTTCCACTTGTCATGGTAGTGGTTTGGTGAAAAAAAATACCAAAATAGAAATTAATGTTCCGGCCGGAGTGGAAAATGGAACAACTTTAAAAATCGCCGGAGCGGGTGAAGCTTCGGCGTATGGTCGAGGAAATTTATTTGTTAATTTGCGCGTAAAAAATAATCCCAAATTTGAACGTCGGGGAACTGATATTTATCAAAATTTAAAAATTTCTTTTGTCGAAGCGATTCTCGGTACCAAAAAAGAAATTGAAACAATGGATGGACAGGTTGTTTTGACGATTGATGAGGGGACTGCTCCTGGCACAAAACTTCGAATAAAAAATAAAGGCGTGCCAAAATTAAACGGTTCCGGTCGTGGTGATTTTTATGTTACCGTTGAAGTCGAAATTCCAAAAAAGATTTCTCGAAAACAGCGAAAGTTGTTGGAGGAATTTGGGAATGAATAATAACTGAGCAACTGAGCAACTGAGCAATTTAAAAATAAAAAAACGCCAACCAAATTTCCAGCCGACTTTAGTCGGCGTATAAGATTAATGTTGGTGTTTTTTTTGTCGCCGATAAAATTGAGTTGCTTTATTGGTCGGTTGAGCAGTTTCCGCCAGCGGCGGATCCACCTTTGGTGGAGGTCGGTTGGTCTGTTGATAATTACCTAACCACCATAACCGTCTTTGCCGGGAGGTATGAGCTGATTGGCGAAGGAATTATTTCTATTCCAATTCGATCATCGATTCGCAGATCCTTGGCGGAAATTTTTGTTTCGGCATATTCGATCGGGTAATTAGGATCGCCGGTTTCTTTTTGGGAATAAGCAAAAATTTCTGTTTCTGGCATTATTTTTATCGGAAGAGATGCGTTTTGTCCGGTAAGAATTGTTTGTAAGTCATAAGTTTCTTTTTCTACGGCAAAAATATCATTGTCGATTTTTTTTATAATTCCCACAAAATAATTTTCATTGGAATTTTGAGATAGAGCAAGGAACTCTGGTGAATTTTTTAATCGATTTTCGATTTGTGTCAGCAAAAGTTTGTTTTCTATGTTTATTTTTTGTTGACAGGCGTTGTTCTCCATTAGGTATAGACCAAAGTAAAAACAACCGCACCCAAAAATAAAAATAAGTGTAAAAATCAATAAATAGCGAGTTAATTTGTGCATAACGGCAAATTCTTTTATTTTCTTTCATCAAAATTATACCACAAAAAATAAATGTGGTATAATAATTTTGTAATAATTTTTATGTCCAATAAAAAATTTGCGATATTTTTGTTTTTTTGTGTCATTGGCTTTGGCGGATTTTTAAGCTTAGCTTTTGTTTCTGCTTGGAGCGAGCCGACTGGCGCTCCGCCGACTTATAATGTTGAGGCTCCGATTAATATTGGTTCTTTGAGTCAAGTAAAAAAAGGAAGTTTGGGGTTAATGAGTGCCAATCCAGGAACTGATTACGGTTTGTCGGTCAACAAAGCTAGCACCGGTGCGATAAAAACTCTGAATACATCCAATAACGCTGAAGCAAGTTTGAACAAAACCACTTCGGGTGTTTATGTTTCCGCCAGTCCGGCAAGTTATA
>Ga0172379_10002767_pt1 | contig 29911 bp, 15 predicted proteins | sample GrowelOW334metaG_FD_119756 | JGI IMG/M metagenome (GOLD analysis project Ga0172379, IMG submission 119756) | Groundwater microbial communities from an aquifer near a municipal landfill in Southern Ontario, Canada - Groundwater well OW334 metaG | ecosystem: Environmental > Aquatic > Deep...
GTTCTTGACCAGGTTCGGTGAAATTGCCATAAGAGTAAAATTCCACGCATAATTGGTGGCGTAATCAGAATGAACAAAATTCGGGAACGGCGATACCAGATTGGACGTGCAGTAAAAATCCATTTTGGGCGCGGAGGCGGAACCATACCATGACGGATTGTTTTTCTGCATATATGTCATCAACTTGAGCGGCCATCTGCCACTCTGCACGGAAGTGTCACTATTCGGCGGAAAAAAACCGTTCCAGTCATTTTCATAAAAAGCTGTTGCGGTGCCGAGCTGTTTCAGTTTATTGGCGCATCCGATTCCGCGTGCCGTTTCCCTGGCTTTACCCAGCGCCGGCAGTAACATTGCCGCCAGAATGGCAATGATAGCTATCACAACCAAGAGTTCAATGAGTGTAAAACTCAAAGGACTCATCTTCCGTTTTTGTTCTTGACATTTCATTTTTTTACCTCTGGTTTATTGGTTTTATGGTCTGATATTTATGAGTTTTAAAACTTCTTCCGGAAACCCTCTAATCGTTCCATTATTAGACTTTTCTAAATAATATCAACAACGAGCCTTCGCCGTACTGTTTCTTATTTTCAATTCCGCTTCCAGTATTCGATTTTTTGCGGAAGCTCCATTAATTATGTCCATCAGCAGTTGCATTGACTGCCGCCCGATTTCCAATTTAGGCTGCGCTATTGTGGTAAAAGAGAATTCTTCCAGTTCAGCAAACCACAAGTCGTCAAATCCAATCAGCGACACATCGTCGGGGATACGCATTCCAAGCCTGCTCAATAAATGCTTGATCTGTATAGCTTCCATATCTGAATAAGCTATTATTGCGGTTACTTTCTTCTTAAGCATGATTTGTTCAAGGGTTTCAAGTGAACAAAAGACCTCCGGTTCGGGCAGCCCGGCCTCTGCGACAGCGCTGCGATTCCCGGCCAGGCGCTCCGGATATAGTCCGCTACAGGCGAAGTTCCGATGTCCCAGCTCAATGAGATGTTCTGCCGAAATTTGTCCGGCTTTGAAATCGTCTATTATGACACGGGGATGTTTGCCGCTATCCGCGGACGAACAAAAAACCATGGGGAGATTGCGCTGTTCAATGGCAATCAAATGGTCTTTTATGTGCGCGTATTGTCCCGTTACAATCACGCCTTCAACGTTCTTTTCCAGAAGAATTTGAATGTTATTCCTAAGATGTTCACGGTCTTTAGTATTCATTACCGTCAACACGCCAAAGTCAGCAATAGATGCGGTTTCACAAATACCCTGCGAAAGAATATTGAAAAATGTTTCGGTAAACGAATTCGCCAGATAGCCTACCAGGTGGCTTCTGCGAGACTGCAAACCGCGTCCAAAATTATTAGGCACATAATTTAATTTTCTGGCAAGCTCTTTGACCCGGAGACTGGTTTTCTCCGCAATCATGCTGTCCCCGTTAAGCGCCATACTTACTGTTGACGGGGCAATGTTCAATTGTCGTGCCAGTTCTTTGATTGTTACACTCATTTTTCAACCCGCTTGAAACGTTTCAGATATTATATGTTCTTTTCCCTTGTTTGTCAATATCCCGTTATGCATTTTCCGGCAAAAAAGAAAGAAATTTATTGTGATCATTCTGCTAATTGCAAAGCTCTTTATTTTTGTTGCTGGAATATCTTGTGATATCAATATCTTTAAGCGCCGGGTTCAGATAAGAGACTTTTTTAGACGGCAAGCCCATTTGACCGGATTCATGCATAGGTAAAGATGGTGGGCGATGAGGGACTCGAACCCCCGACACCTTGGGTGTAAACCAAGTGCTCTAGCCAACTGAGCTAATCGCCCGGATAAAACTGTCAAAATCAGACGTAAAACATACTCGCTATCGGCAAATTTGCAAGCCTGCGCACATAAAAAGATATGCTTTTAATCTGCAATTATTGATTGTTTAAAACAATAAATTTAAAATATTGCAGTCTCTTTAATTGCGTTAATTTTTAAATAACGCACAGAAAGGGAAATGCCAGTTTCCCATGATTCAGTTGCTCTGGCAACATATTTATTGTTGAAATCGTAAGATTTCTGAGTATAATACTCTTCCTGTTTTATTATCTTTAATTTACCGGCCATGTGGGCGGGTTTGGATCGGAGAGATTTATGTTACTGATTAAATTTAAATTAATTCTTCTAAACTACACGTTTGCCGTTCCGGCAATATGTTCATTTCTGCTTTGCCAGACCGGCTGTTCAAAACAGGAAGCCGCCAAACAGCCCATGCCGGTCGTTCCGGTAATGGCGGAAAAGGCAGTGCTTAAAGATATGCCTTTGGAGATCAGAACTTTCGGCAATGTTGAGGCGTACAGCGAAGTGCCGATAAAAGTGATGGTCACCGGGCCGATTAAGAAGATTTATATTAAGCCGGGGGATTATGTTAAAAAAGGCGATATGCTGGTGCAGATAGATTCCCGCGCTTACGAGGCAACACTGAAGCAATTGCAGGCGACGCAGGCCCGCGATGAAGTAATTCATGAGGATGCGGAACGTCAGGCGGAGATGAAAGAAGGGCTGCTTAAGCGCGGGGCCGGCGCGTTTGACGAAACAAAGCGGATACGGGCGATTGCCGATTCGGCAAGAGCCATGGTCGGATCCAGCAAGGCGAATGTGGAGAAAGCCACGCTTGATGTCGAATATTGCAGCATCCGGTCTCCAATCGACGGGCATGTGGGAGATTTGATAAATTACGAAGGCGCGGTCATGAAAGCGAATGACGCGGTGATTATGAATATCGCCCAGACCAAACCCATTTATGTCAGTTTTTCAGTTCCGCAAGCGTACTTGCCGATGATTCAGAAATATATGGAACTCGGCAAGCTGTATGTTGATGCAAAAGTTCCGGCGGAAGGCGGGACTCAGGAGCGGGGCGAACTGACATTCGTTGATAATAACATCAATACCAACAGCGGAACCGTCCGGCTGAAAGGGACTTTTGAAAACAAAAGCGGAAAACTCTGGCCCGGACAGTACGTTGATGTTGTTCTGACCATGTCTGTCGATAAAGACAGAATCGTGGTGCCGGCGCAGGCGGTGCAGACCAGCCAGGAAGGAAGTTATATTTTTATCATTCGCGCCGATGATACTATTGCCATCCGGCCTGTAATCATTGAACGCTTTGCCGGGAAAGAGGCGATTATCAAATCCGGGATCAATGCCGGGGACACAGTCGTCACCGACGGTCACATCCGGCTTTATCCTGAAGCAAAGGTGAAAGTCCAATCCAGTCTGTCGGTAGTAGAGAACAACCCGGCGAAAAAGTGAGCAGGATATGAATATCTCCAGTATCTTTATTACGCGCCCGGTGATGACGACGCTGCTGACGCTGGGGCTGCTGATTTTCGGACTGATGTCTTATCCCAAGCTGCCGGTAAGCGACCTGCCGAATGTTGACATTCCGATAATCCTGGTACAGGCGGGCCTGCCCGGGGCAAGCCCGGAAACAATGGCATCGGCGGTGGCCACCCCGCTGGAAAAGCAGTTCTCCACCATCGCCGGCCTGGACACCATGACCTCTTCCAGCGCTTTGGGAACGACCTCGATCACTCTGCAATTCAGTCTTGACCGGAACATTGATTCCGCCGCGCAGGATGTGCAGTCGGCAATATCGCAGACGCTCAAACAGCTCCCTGCGGATATGCCCAGTCCGCCGACGTACCTCAAACTTAATCCCGGCGACCAGCCGATTTTGTATGTTGCGCTGACCAGTCCGACGCAGCCGCTGTCCATGCTGGATTATTATGCGCAGACGCTGATTTCACAGCGGCTCTCGACGATTGACGGCGTCGCCCAGGTTCAAGTTCTCGGCTCAAAAAAATACGCGGTCAGAATCCAGCTTGACCCGAAGCTGCTTTCCTCATGGAAAATCGGGATTGACGAAATTCAGACGGCAATCCAGAATGCAAATGTGAATCTGCCGACCGGCACAATTGACGGACGCTATAATTCCTACACCATCCAGGCCAACGGACAGTTGTACCGCGCCGAATATTATAAGCGGATCGTCGTCGGCTACCGGGACGGGGCTCCGATACGGCTGCAGGACGTGGCGGACGTATTTGACAGCGTGGAAACCAGCAAAACTCAGGCCTGGTTCTGCCAGGGCGGAAAAATGTCTTCGTCAATCATTCTGGGAATTCAACGCCAGCCGGGAACCAATACGGTACAAGTCGCGACGGCGGTTAAAGAGGCGCTGGTGATTATCGGCAAACAGCTTCCGGCCTCGGTAAAAATGGTCGTGATGTTTGACCGCTCCGAACCGATCAAATCCTCGGTTGCGGACGTCAAGTTCACGATGCTGCTCACTTTATTTCTGGTTGTTCTCGTTATTTACTGGTTTCTCCGGAATATCCGCGCCACGATTATTCCCAGCCTTACGCTGCCAATGTCCATCGTCGGTACATTCGTGGCCATGTACCTGCTTGGCTACAGCCTGGACAATCTTTCACTGATGGCGCTGACTCTGTCAATCGGCTTTGTGGTTGACGATGCAATTGTCATGCTGGAAAATATCTTCCGGCATCTGGAAATGGGCAAGTCAGTGTATCAGGCGGCGCTTGACGGTTCCGGCGAAATCGCCTTTACTATCGTTTCGATGACGCTGTCGCTTTCCGCGGTGTTTATCCCGGTGCTGTTCATGGGAGGGATTATCGGGCGGCTTTTCCAGGAATTCGGCGTGACGATCGCGATTGCGGTGCTGGTCTCCGGACTGGTTGCCCTGACTTTGATCCCGATGCTGGCCAGCCTGTTCCTTAAACCGCACATGATTAAGCTGGACAAGGAAACGGTGGACGGCTCCGAACCCAAAACCGGAATTCTGGGATTTTATGATAAAACATTGCGCTGGACCATCAGCCATTGGGTTTTAGTCATGATTTTTTCATTTATCATTCTAGCCGGCACCGGCGTCCTGTTTGCGGTTATTCCCAAAGGGTTTATTCCGGATGAGGACATCAATGCGCTGCTTGCGCAGACCGAAGCCGCGCAGGGGATTTCTTATGAATCCATGAAAGATCACCAGATTGCGGCGGCAAAAATTGTTCAGGCGGATCCGGATGTGGAAGCGTTCATGTGCCGCGCCGGAGCGGGCGGAATGACTTTGACCGGCAACTCCGGCTTTATTTTTATGCGGCTGAAACCGCGGAATGAAAGAAAAAGAACGGCTAAAGATATCATGCAGGATTTGCGCGCAAAATTTACGGAGATTCCAGGATTGAACGTCTATGTTCAGATGCTTCCGTCGATCAACACCGGCGGAAGAATGTCTAAAGCGCAGTATCAATTCACGCTGCAGGGCTCGGACATCGCCGAATTATACAGTTTCGCCAACAAAGCTGAAAAGGAAATGTCAACGTTTGCCACTATCCAGGACGTGACCAGTGATCTGCGAGTCACCAATCCGCAGCTTAATCTGGAACTCAACCGCGAGAAAGCATCGCTGATGAATATTTCCGCAACCCAGATTGAGAATGCGCTTTACAGCGCGTTCGGCGAAAGGAAGATCTCCACTATTTATGCGCCGGACAACCAGTACAGCGTGCTGATGGAGTTGAAAGACGATTACAAGATGAACCAGGACGCGCTGGCGCTGCTTTATGTCCGGTCTCAGTCCGGGCAACTGGTCCCGCTGAGCGATCTGGTGAAAATCACCCGGGCGGCCGGACCGCTTATGGTCAATCATTCCGGTCAATTGCCTTCAGTTACGATTTCCTTCAATCTTAAACCGGATATTGCGTTAAGCCAGGCGGTGGATGAGGTGGATAATAAGATCAAGAACAAAATGCCATCCACTATAACTGCAAGTTTTCAGGGCAATGCCCAGGCGTTCCAGAAATCAATGAAAGGGATGATCCTGCTGCTGATAGTCACCGTCCTCGTCATCTACATCATCCTGGGGGTGCTTTACGAAGATTATATCCACCCGATAACGATTCTTACCGCCCTGCCGTTTGCCGGCTTCGGCGCCCTGCTGTCCCTGCTGATTTTCAGGATCGAGCTGTCGCTGTATGCGTTTGTCGGGATTATCATGCTGGTGGGTATCGTCAAGAAAAACGGGATTATGATGATTGACTTTGCGATTGTGTCGCAGCGTGAGCACGGCAAGTCGGCGAAGGAGGCGATTGTCGAGGCCTGCCTGGTGCGCTTCCGTCCGATCATGATGACTTCGGCAGCCGCGATTATGGCCGGCATTCCGCTGGCGATCGGCATCGGCGGCGGCGGTGAAGCCAGAAGACCGCTGGGGATCACGCTGGTCGGCGGACTGCTGTTCTCGCAACTGCTGACCCTGTATGTCACGCCGGTCTTTTTCGTGTGCCTGGAGTTTCTCAGACATAAATTCGGTAAATCAAAACCCGATCCTGCCGCTTCTGCAGAAAAAACCGCTTCCCTGGCGAAACAGAGCCAGGTTGCAGAAATTCCAGCATAAATATTGGCGCATCGCCATTTCCTTCTAAATTTTATTTCAAAAATGTAACTTTTATAAAAAAGGTTAAAATCTTTTTACAAAACTGTTACTCCGGAGCGCTTTATTATTTGAAAAATCGGAAAAATACTGTATCATTATTTTTTCAGCAAATAGATTAAACGGGTATCCAAACGGATTTTATATAAGGTTATTTACAGAGAAGGGGTAGATCATGGAACAGAAATATGCCAGGCTGATATTTGAAGATGAGGGCAAAGAAATTCTTTTGCCGATCGTCGTTGGCACTGAAGGCGAAAAGGCGATTGATATTACCCGTCTCCGCAGAGATACCTCCTATATTACCATTGACCCGAGTTTTGCCAACACCGGAGCGTGTTACAGCGAAATCACTTATATTGACGGGGAAAAAGGTATTTTAAGGTATCGCGGCATTCCGGTGGAAGACCTGGTTGAAAAAACCAGTTTCATTGAAACCGCGTATCTGCTGCTGCACGGCAAACTGCCGAACCCGGATCAGCGGTCAAAATTCTCCGATCTGTTGAATGTGAATTCAATGCTGCACGAGGACATGCGCCACTTTTTCGACGGATTCCCGAGAGGGGCGCATCCGATGCATATCCTGGCGACCATGATCAATGCACTTTCAACTTTCTATCCGAATGTCGACGCGATGTCGCTTAGCGAACATATAGACCTTTCCGCCGCACGGCTGATCTCGACTGTACGCACCCTGGCGGCGTTCGCCTATAAAAAATCCATCGGCGAACCTGTTGTCTATCCGCGCCGCGATCTGCCGTACTGTGCGAATTTTCTGAATATGATGTTCGACTCTCCGGTGGCGCCGTATGAAATTGATGAGGAAGTGGTGAAGATACTCAATGTGCTGCTGATTCTGCATGCCGATCACGGGCAGAACTGTTCAACCACCGCGGTAAGAATTGTCGGCAGCGCCCAGGTGAACCTCTATTCAACTATTTCCGCCGGCATCAGCGCGTTATCCGGCCCGCTTCATGGCGGGGCGAATCAGGCGGTCATGGAAATGCTGCGCAAGATTGAAAAAGACGGCAATGTGCAGAAATGGATTGACAAAGCCAAAGATAAAAACAGTAATTTCAAGCTGATGGGATTCGGCCACCGCGTATATAAGACTTATGACCCGCGCGCCGCCATCACGAAAAAGCAGTGCCATGCATTTCTGAAGAAGATGAAAATCAAAGATTCGCTGCTGGACGTGGCCATGGAGCTTGAAGACGCCGCGCTCAAAGATGAATATTTCGTCTCCAGAAACCTTTATCCGAACGTGGACTTCTACAGCGGCATTATCTACCGCGCCATCGGCATTCCGGAAAATATGTTTACCGTCATGTTCGCGCTGGCCCGCCTGCCCGGCTGGATCGCCCACTGGAAGGAAATGGTTGACGGCGACAACAAGATCTGCCGCCCGCGTGAAATCTATATCGGCAAACCGCTCCGCCGGATAGAAGACTGAGATAAGTTAAAACCATGATTAAAGCCGCCGTAACAGGCGGCTTTTTTCTGCCATACAAAGCCGGCGGGTCATATGCCATGGATGTACTGTGATTTTGAATGCCAGGATTCAAATCTTCGAAGACGGACAATCAATCCGGAATGGGCTGAGCTGATGCTTGACTTTTCAATTTCCGGCAGTAGTTTTTCAACTGAGTCTTTAACCGCATGAGGAGGTATTTTTTCATGAAAATTCAGGATTTGTTGAACAAGCAGGGGGCGCCGCCGAATTCGGCGGCGACAGTCAGCCTGAAAGCCGGATGCTTTATTGCCGTGCTGGCATTGATCATCTTGATGGTCATCGCATTGCCGGCGTGGTACTGGTATTGGTGGCGGATTGAACCGGAGAACGGCGAACTGGCGGTACTGATCAGGAAAGCAGGCGAGCCGCTGCCGGCGACGGAAATATTGGCGGGCAGTCCGGGACAGAAGGGAATTCATCTTGAAGTGCTGCCGGAAGGACGTTATTTCCGCAATCCTTATATCTGGAGTTGGGAAATCCATAAAATGACTGACATCCCGGCAGGAAAACTCGGCGTGAAAATACGGTTATTCGGTAAAAATCTGCCGGCCGGCGCGATTCTGGCGCAGGACGGCTGCAAAGGAATCGAACCCGACATCCTGGCCCCCGGCAAGTACCGGCTCAATCCTTATGCGTATGAAGTGCTAGTTTTTGATGCCATCAATATCCGGCCCGGCCATGTCGGCGTAAAGACCAGTCTGGCGGGAAAGGACATCCTGAACGGCAAAATGCCGGAGTCCGACCTCAATGCCTATCTTGTCGGCAATGAAAGCAAAGGCGTCTGCGCCGAAGTCATGTCCCCCGGCACCTACTATCTGAACCCGTATTTGTGGACTGTGGTCGAAGTCAATCTGCAAAGCCAGCGGTTCGAAATGGGCGGCGTTGAAGTTATCGAATTCCTTACCTCGGACGGTTTTCCGGTCAGGGTCGAGGGCACCATTGAATTCAATGTCCGGCGGGAACAGGCGGCTTTGCTGGCCCATAAAGTCGGCAATATGGAAGACATCATTAAAAAACTGATCCTGCCGCGGGCCCGCGGCTTTATCCGGATCGAAGGCAGCAAGAAAACTGCGGTGGAGTTTATCGTCGGCGAAACCAGACAGCAGTTCCAGAATGATCTGGAAAAGCATTTGAAACAGACCTGCGACGGGTTCGGAGTTTCCATTAACTCCGTCCTGATCAGGAATATTATTCCGCCGAATGATGTGGCGAAAATTATCCGCGACCGTGAACTCGCGGCCCAGGAGACGAAGAAGTTCGAACAGCAGATTGTGCAGGCCAAATCCCGCGCGGAACTGGTGCGCCAGGAAATGCTCGCGCTGCAGAATGGCAAGAAAGTGGAGGCGGAAACCCTCAGTCTGCGCGCCGGCATCGGAGCCAGGCAGGAACAGGAAGTCAAAAAGATCGCGGCAGTACGGGAACTGGAAGTTGCAAAGATTGACAAAGACACCACGGAGGCCCAGGCCCGTGCCAAAATCCTGTCCGCCGAGGCGGATCGGGATGTCATCCGTCTCCGGAACGAAGCCGAGGCCGCGGTGTTAAAGGTTAAAGTGGACGCTTTCGGCGACGGCATGGAGTGGGCCAGATACAATCTCTATCAGCGGCTTGCACCGCAAATAAAAGGCATCATCACCTCGGATACTTCCATCAGGTCGTGGCTGCCGACCGGCGGAGGCGCGCCGGAAACCGCGGACAACAGTAAAAAGAAGGAGGCTGGACGATGAAAACAAATGCACTTTCAGGCATCTTCGGATGCGTCGTAATAATTCTTTTCGCATATTTTATCTGGACCTGGGGATTCTGCCGTTTCTATGTCGGCGCCGACCAGATGGCGATTGTAACGTCCAAGGACGGCTCGGAACTGCCGCCCGGGCAGATACTGGCCGATCCCGGACAGAAAGGCATCTTGCGCGAACCGCTGGGCGAAGGCCGCCATTTTCTCAACCCCGTTGCCCATGACTGGAAGATAGTGCCGGTAGTGATGATTCCGGCGGGAAAAGTTGGCATCGTCACGGCCAAGGACGGCAAAAGCCTGCCGCCGGGAGAATTTCTTGCTGACGAAGACCAGAAAGGCATTTGGAAAAACGTGCTTGGACCCGGCAAATACCGGTTGAACCCGGAAGGTTACGACGTTACCCTTACGGACGCGGTCAACATCCCCGTCGGCTATGTCGGCGTGGTTACTTCCCTGTCCGGGAAAAAGGCGCCCGACGGCCAGTTCGCCGACTCGGGCGAGAAGGGCGTCCGCAAGGATATTCTGCAGCCCGGCCTCTACTACATCAATCCCAATGCGCATAAGATTGACGTCCTGGAAATCGGTTTGAGCCAGGTGGCTCTGACCGGCCGCGAAGGCGGCCTGGTATTAACTAAAAACAAGGCCGAAGTCCAGAATGCCGCGATGGACCAGCTTGCCTCGAATGTCCTGGCCAAGCAGCTTGAACGGCGGAAAGATTACATGGGATTGCAGCAATCTGCGGTGCCGGCCGACAAGAAAGCAAAGTCCGGCAGCGTTCCCCAGGCGCAGGCTCCGCAAAGTGTCAGTTCGTTCGGCCTCCAGCAGTTTGTGGAATTCCCTTCGCGCGACGGCTTCGAGATACATCTGGACATGTCCGTGGAATTCGAACTGGAACCGGATAAAATCTCAGAAATCCTGTTAAAATACGGCGATCTGCCGGCAGTCGTTGACAAGATTATCATGCCGCAAATTCAGTCCGTTTCGCGGTTGAAAGGTTCCTCCTACCGCGCTCAGGACTTTATTGTCGGCGAAGGCAGGGAAAAATTCCAGAATGAACTGCGGGATGCCTTGATTGCGGTACTGGAGAAGAAAGACATCAAGGTTCACAATTCGCTGATCCGCCATGTCGATATTCCGGGCGAAATATTGCGGCCTATTCAGCAATCCAGCCTGGCGACAGAGCAGAATCTGACGAATATCGCACTGCAGACTACTGCACGGAAGCAGGCCGAATTGAATACCGAAGAATCGCTGATTGAACAGCGCCGTCAGCAGGTGTTGCAGGAAACCGAGAAAATCGTAGCCGAAATCAAGGCGCTGCAGGAAAAGACTGTAGCCGAAATCCAGGCCGGAACTAATCTGCTGGTCGCCAGAACCGCCCAGGAAACTGCTGCCGTCCGCGCCGCGGTCACCCGCATTGCCGGGCAGGCGGATGCCCAGGTCATTACCATGGTTGAAGGGGAGAAGAGCAACGGCTTCAAACTCCAGCTCGGCGCGATCGGCAATCCTGCCGCTTACAGCCTGCTGATGTTCGGCAAAGAATTGAACCCGAAACTGAATATCCAGATCATCCATGCGGGCGAAGGTACGTTATGGACCGATCTCAAACAGTCGGGGCTGGGTACGCTGGGCAGTGTTAAGGCCCTCGTTCCGGAAGCCGGAAAATAACACCATTGCCGGACTGCATTTATGTTCGGGATAAAAGCCGCCGTAACAGGCGGCTTTTTTTATGTCCTCCGCATCAGTCGGCAATAACCACAATTTCAATATCGGCGATATCGGCATAATCGGCCAGGTGTTCGGTCTTCAGCGCCTGCGTGTAGACAGAATGGTGAGCCCCGCCGGCTTCGATCCAGTGGCGGGTGGCGGTATGGAAATCCGGTTTTGGTATCCATACGGCACGGGCCACCGGCAGCTTCGGCAGCGCCTGGTCCGGATCAACCGCATCAACCTCGTTGACAATCAAACGGAATCCGTCGCCCAGTTCAATTAAACTGGCGTTCAATGCCGCGCCGGCCGGGGAGTTGAATACCAGCCGCGCCGGAGCCGGTTTGCCGCCGATGCCCAGCGGATGAACTTCCAGAGTCGGTTTTTTAGCGGCAATTGTCGGACAGACCTCCAGCATGTGAGCGCCAAGCACGCGTTCCCGGCCATTTTCCAGGTGGTAAGTGTAATCTTCCATAAAGCTGGTCCCGCCGGGCAGCCCTTGCGCCATAACTTTCATTGTCCGCAGCAGCGCGGCCGTCTTCCAGTCGCCCTCGGCGCCGAAACCGTATCCTTCCGCCATCAGACGTTGTGATGCAAGCCCCGGCAGTTGACAGAGCCCGGCCAGGTCCTCAAAGGTAGTGGTAAAACCGGCAAAGCCGCCGTCTTTAAGGAAGTTGCGCATTCCAATCTCCTGACGGGCGGCATCCCCGATTGATTTCATTGCCGGTTCGGAACGGTCGGAGATCGTGTAGAGGTCGGAATAACATTTCACCAGCGCTTCAACCTCGGCATCGCTGACCGCATTGATATATTTTACCACATCGGCCACGCCGTAACCGTTGACCGAATATCCGAACTGGATCTGGGCGGAAACTTTGTTGCCTTCGGTCACGGCGACTTCGCGCATATTATCGCCGATTCTGGCAATTTTCATGGTTTGCGAATCGTTCCAGGCCAATGCCGCACGGGCCCAGACGTCGATTTGATACTGGACATCAAAATCTTTCCAGTATCCGGTCACCACCTTGCGGGACATTTCCAGCCGCGTGCAGATAAACCCGAACTCGCGGTCGCCATGAGCCGCCTGATTCAGATTCATGAAGTCCATATCGATCGTCTTCCACGGAATATCCTGATTGAACTGCGTATGCAGATGCAGCAGCGGCTTTTGCAGCCGTTTCAGGCCGTTGATCCACATCTTGGCCGGACTGAAGGTGTGCATCCAGGCAATAACCCCGATGCAGCCGTTATCCGCGCCGGCCGCCTGCAGCACGGCAGTTGCTTCATCCGCGGTCTTTACGGTTGGCTGCCATTCTATTTCCGGGCGGATAACGCCGCCGGCGTTGAGATGTTTGACTATGGTCTGGGCGTTGGCGGCAACTTGTTTAAGCGTTTTTTCGCCGTAAAGATGTTGACTGCCGGTGATAAACCAGATTTTTTTAGTGCAATTATTTTTGTCCATAATAGGCGTTCTTACCGTGTTTGCGTTCATAATGTTTGGCGACCAGCGCCTCTTTCAGGCGCACGGCTGCGGGGTTGATTTGTTCAGTCAAAAGCGCCATCCGCGCCAGCTCTTCCAGAACTTTGGCGTTGTAAACGGCCTTAGCGGCATTTTTACCCCAGGTGAACGGACCATGCCCGGCGACTAAAACCATTTGCGTTTCATCCGGATTCAATGATTTATGAGCAAAGCAGTCAACGATTTGATTACCGGTTTCCGTCTCGTAATCGTTGCCGGTCTTGGCATCCGCCATCAATTCGGTGCAGGGAATATCCGTCGCCAGATGATCCGCGTGAGTGGTGCCGTAAATCGGGATTGAACGCAGACTTTGCGCCCAGGCGGCGGCAAAAGCGGAGTGGGTGTGCACGATTCCGCCGATATTGCCGAATGCTTTGTAAAGTACGCAATGGGTGCTGGTGTCGCTGGAGGGGCGCAGCTTGCCGTCAACGGTTTTGCCGTCAAGATCGACGATGACGATGTCGCGCGGGCTCATTGCTCCATAATCAACCCCTGACGGTTTGATTGCAAATACTCCGCGGCCGCGGTCAATGCAGCTTACGTTGCCGAAGGTGTAAATCACCAGATCAAGTTCCGGCAGCAGGACATTCGCTGCAAAACACTCTTCTTTCAATTCGCTGTACATGGCTGATGATCTCCTTTTTACCTATACGCGTTTGTCCGGATTGTATTCGGCAACCGCTTTTTCGGCAAGTGCTTTTGCTTCTGTTTCACGTCTGGCTTTCACTATACTTTCAGTATCGCGAACTTCAACCCTGGTCTTCGGCTCCAGCGGCAAAGCGCCGGATTTAATGTAGCCGCCGGCTAAATTCTTTTTAGCTTCCTCCACATAGTGCGCGTATTGCGGCAGCCACTCGGCTTGAGCCGCGATCATCTCGTCAGCCATCTGCCAGACTTCCGGCGGATTGCATACCGCGCCGGTCAGCGGATCATGCAGCATCGCCTGTTTCAGCAGCAGCACGTCGCCGTGAACCGCCGCCTCAACCGCCATCTCCTGGACGCGGACGCTGGCGGAACATGTCGCCGCACATGCCAGAGGCAATGCGCCATAAACCGGCATGTTGATTCCATTGCGGTCAACATAGCCCGGAATCTCGATCACACAGCCGTTCGGCAGATTGGTGATGTGGTTGTCGTTGATTATGTTAAAGTGGCCGCGATAGACCCGCCCGGTTTCCAGCGCTTCAATAATAAACGAGCCATGTTCATGCGAACGCTCATTTAACTTTGACGGCTCTTTTTTTATCAATTCCGGGAATTCATACTCAAACCAGTTGCGTTCTTCGGTGCAGACCCGCAGATAGCCTCCGGTTTCGCCGTTGATCCAACTGCTTAAATCGATCCAGTCGAGGATTTCAGACGGGCGCTTGCGGTAATACGGCACGTACTCTGAAAGATGGCCGTTGGATTCGGTTGAGTAATAGCCGAAGCGCCTGAACATGTCGAGACGGACTTTTTCAGTTTTGATTAACTCTTTATCGGCGCTCATCGCCGCGTAAATTTCCTGCTGCGGAACCAGTTCGCCGTTGCGCCTTACTTCCACATACCAGGTTTGATGATTGATGCCGACGCACTTGTAATCAAATTGATCTGCCGGAATCTTCAATGCATCGGCAATCTGTTTAGCGCCATGCTGCACACCGTGGCACAGCCCGACGGTCGGAACCCGGCCGTATTTGTTGCAGGCCCAGGTGTTCATCGCATTGGGATTGGAGTAATTGAGCAGCAGGGCGCCGGGTCTGGCGCATTCGCGGATGTCTTTGCAGAATTCCAGCATGGCGGCAATCGTCCGCTGCCCGTACATGATTCCGCCGGGCGCAAGCGTATCGCCGACACATTGATCCACCCCGTATTTCAGCGGGATTTCAATGTCTGTTTTGAACGCTTCGAGCCCGCCGATCCTGACACAGCAGATCACGTAATCGGCGTCCTGAAGCGATTCTCGGCGATCAAGTGAGCTTTCAACCGTGGCGGCCAGTTTATTCGCCCTGATGTCACGCTCAATGATTTGATGCACCATTTCCAGATTATGCGCATTGATGTCGTGCAGGGCAAATGCGCTATCTCTTAATTCCGGCACGCATAATACGTCCTGAACCAGCCGGCGGGTAAAGCCCAGACTGCCGGCGCCGATAAATGCGATTTTAAGACTTTTTTTCATTTTATGCCTTTATTATCCTTGTTGAATAATTATATTATATCATGATTTTAAAGCTAATTATACAAAAGTTGATTGCAATAAAATATGGAAACATTTTCATTTTATGCCTGAATCAAAAATAATTCTGCCGGATGAGCATTTTATCCGCCATTTTCATTACGGCAATGCCGGGATCAATCTGAATTCGCGCATCAGCATGACCGGCTTTGAACTGGCCCGGCGGGGAGATTACTGCTGGGACGGTTTGAAGCGGGGCAATGCCGGATTTATTTTGTGGCAATATACGGTCAGCGGGGCTGGAGCGTTAAAATTTGAAGATAAGGCTTTTGCTTTGCACCCCGGCCAGGCCATGCTGGTTAAAATTCCCCATGATCACTGTTATCAGGTGGATGAGCAGGCAAAAGAGTGGGAATTCATCTTTATAATCATGCGCGGAAGCGAATGTTTGCGTATCTGCGAAGAGATTATTGAGCGCCGCGGACCGGTTGCAAACTTTTACAGTTCCGGGAAAGTTCTGGAAGCCGCGGAAAAAATTATTCTTCACGGCAGCGAAAAAGATTCCTGCGAAATGTCCGCTCTGGCCTATTCCTTTGCAATGTGCCTGGGAACGGAAATCCTTATCAATTCCAATAGAACGACAACGCCGGAACCATTGAAATCCGCGAAAAGATACGCCTTGAAAAATTTCGGCAATAATATTAATGTTTCCGATTTGGCTCAGGCCGCCGGCATGAGCTACTCCCATTTTGTCCGCGAATTTACTTTGAATTTCGGCGTTTCGCCCGGCGCATACATTCTGCAGTTGCAGCTTGAAAAAGCGGTGAACTTATTGCAGAACAGCACTTTGTCAGTTAAAGAAATCGCCATCGAATGCGGTTTTGCCTCCTCCAGCTATTTCTGCCGCGCGTTTCTTAAAGCGTCCGGCATTTCCCCGGGGAAATACCGCCAGGACCATCAATAATTTTGCGCCTTTCTGCCGCTACTTGACGTAATACCCGGAAACCCGCCATTGTCCGTCCGGGTCCGCCATCGGCGTTACCGTTTCAACCGCGCTTTGCTTGTTCTCAAAGGAAGTTTCGAATTGAATCACCACATAACGTCCATCCGGCGCTCCCGGCAGACTGGTATGGTAAACGGCGTTCTTCACTTTCCGTGACAGCAGCTTGCCGAACGGCCCGCGCACGACTTTAACCGCCTGTTCCCATGCAGATGCGGTGACAGCATTTTTGAAATATGCCGCGGCCGCAGTCCAGCTTTCCGGGTATTTGCCGTCGTCAACCAGCGCCAGCCACTTTTCCGCCGCCGTCGTCGCCATGTTAATCATAAGTTCACTGCCCACCGCGCCGGAGGCTTCCGGCGTTTTGGCCGCATCAGCTTGAGCCGCCGGACCCGTAACTTTGGGAGCGGCTTCGTAACTGGCGACGTCCTTATTTGCTTTCTTGTCATCCGGCTTCTCCCTGGAAGTATTGGAAAAATCCGGAGTCCCGCCGTTTTCCATTTCTTTAATCCACTGTTCGCAGATTCCGTTTGATGTTTTCCAGAATTTTGAACATTCTTTCAGAAACTCCAGCACAGCATCCCGTTTTCCCTTTGTCAGCAGTTCCTGCGCCAAACTCAGGTCAGGGCCGAATGAGTTGAGTGTCGGAGACCCGGTAGATTTACCCGCTTCCAGCAGATAGTTCGCGGCGGCGTCAATATCGCCCTTTTTGACAGCCAGCATGCCCAGTACGAAATTACCGTAATAAATAAGTTTACCATTCTTTGTTTCTGTTTTGGCGCCGCCAAGCATTTTATTGGCATACTCTCCGGCCTTATCCAGCTTGCCGGCTTTAAGGGCGGATTGCGCCATGTATGGAAGCATGTTGCTGCGTTCTTTTTCCGGCGAATGCGTGAAAGCGCTTTCATAATACCCCATGGCTGTTTCGGCATTACTTAACGCTTCTTTGTCCGATTCTGGGTTTTGTTTACTGTCTGCCCGATTTGCCTTAATGGTTTTTAAATTATAAGCGCTGCCCAGCCAGAAATCCCAGGAGTGGGAATGTTCCGGATCAAGACTTTTAGCTTTCTTGTAATATTTTATCGCCAGGTCAATATTTTCTCCAGTAATGGAATGGGCAAAATTCCCCACGATTTTCAAATCATCAGGATGCTTTTCTATTTGTTCCAGCCAGAGTTTTTTTGCTTCCGGATAGTTATCGCCATAACTGATTTGCCCATAAGGAATTCCTAGAACATCGGCCTCCGGATGATTTTTAATCAGCCACAGAATATATTTTTCTCTCTTTTCCTTTATGGTTTTATCAGTATGTCCTTTCAAAAAATAATATCCCAGCAGTTCGGTAAGCAATTTTATGTCTTCCGGATTCCGAGTTACTTTCTGTTCCAGTTCAGCGGCTTCCGCCGCGGATAATTTGCTGCCTTTTTTGACCAAATTTATTGCATTCGTTTCAACTTCCGGTCTGGCGGATTCCTGGTTTACGGCTTTGGCGGGATCCTCTTCTTTGGTACTGATGACTACAGCATATTTTTCTATACTGAAGTCAAGCTTGGTCGCCCGGCATAAGCAGTAAATTACTTCTCCAAGAGTTTTATTAGTGAGAATCAAGTTTACGACCTTACTGGCATCACCTTCCGGCTGCAACCGCAGAAATATGTTTACGCCTTCCTTCTCGGGATCAAATTTTTTACTCTGTTCCCGCAAAATTTTCACTACAGCCGGAACCGAAAGATCTTCAAAGTCGATGCGTGGAATTATAATGCTGGTCAATTTTCGTTTAATTTTATTTTCCGGCAAATCATCCGGCGGCATACTTTTCTCTTTCATCTTTTTCTGTATTTCAGGCCCCTGCTGATTAACGGCATCGGCGGCGGCGAGAACTATTATGCCTTCATCGATTCGATATTTCAAACCGGAAATCCGGCAGATATTGTCCAGCAGTCCGCCCATCGAAATTTGAGCAAGCTTAATCGTAAATTTAGGTATGGTTTCCGCCTGCGTCATGGTAAATGCGGATACAACAGAAACGCCTTCTTTGTCGGGATCATAACGTTTGCTGTTCCGGTTGAGATACCTGATTACCGTAAAGATGTCTGCATCCTTAAACTCAATTTCGGGGAATATGATTTTTTCCAGTTTTTGTTTTACATCAGGCAATTTGTTTTTTCCGGCTTCTTTCGCAGTCGCTTCAGGTTTGGCAACATCCTTATTTTTCTGCTTCTCCATTTTCGCGTACATTTCCATCATTCCAGACTGCGACATATCAGGAGTCCCGTCATTTTCCATTTCTTTAATCAACTGGTTACAGGTTCCGTTGTATTTCCAGAATTTCGAACATCTTTTCATGAATTCCAGTACAATATCCCGTTTTCCGCTTTTCAGTAGTTCCTGGGCAAGACTCAAGTCGGGACCGGGCGGAAAAAACCCTCTAGTTTCTGTTGGAAAATTTACAGATTCCAACAAATATTTTCCCGCCTCGTCAATATTTCCGTTTTTGACTGCTATCAAGCCAAGAACGCAATTCCCGGAATAAATGAGTTGACAATCTTTTTTATCATTTTTTGCGGCGGCAAGCATTTTATTGGCATACTCTTCGGCCTTATCAAGCTTGCCGGCGTTAAGTGCGGCTTCCGCCATCGGACTAAGTATAAAGCTGTCTTCTTGTTCTTTTACCGTCGAATTCGCATAAGAATTCTCATATGCGCGTAGTGAATTTTCAAAAGACGCGGCGATGTCTTTTGGCTCTACTGGCTTTTTGTCTTTGCCGTATATACCATTGCGACTATAAATACTTCCTAAATACCAGTACCACATCCGGGAATTTTTCGGATCGAGCTTTATTGCCTGCTCGAAGTATTTTATTGCAAGGGCCGGATCGCTTATGGTAAAAGAATGGGCAGCGTTCTCCAGGATTTTCAAATCACCCGGATATTTTTCAAGCTGTTCCTGCCAAAGCTTTTTTGCTTCGGTGTAAATTTCCATTTTCGGCAAGAGTCTGCTATAAAGAATCCCCAAAACGCCAGCTTCCGGATGATTCTTAATCAGCCACAGAATATATTTTTCTTTTTTCTGGATCGCGGCTTTATCCGAATGGCTTTTTACAAAATAATATCCCAGCGCCATAGTCACCGATTTTATATCTTCCGGATTTTGCGATAATTTCTGCTCCAAATCAGCGGCCTCCGCCGCGGATAATTTACTGCCTTTCATCGCCAGATCATACGCTTCCACGGAGGCCGGCTTTGCTTCCGTAACCGGGGCGGCTTGAGGCTTGGCGGGGTCGATCTTTTTGTCGCCGGTAGTAAAAGTATATGGATATGGATAGAGCGGAATGCCGTCCGCGCTGATAAACCCGATGAATTTTTTCGCGTTCAGGGATGTTTTATATGTGTGACCGGGTTGCAGTTTGACGGGGATTCTGAAAACGGTACAGGAATCATCATAATGAAGTTTTCCGTTAATCGGGAACTGGGTTTCATCGCCGCCGGGATAGACCGTGCAGACAGACCAACTGCGGTTACCCATTTTCCTGTCAAATTTAACGGTAATTTGCGTGAGGCCGGGATCAACGTCCTTAGCGTTATTGGCGGGAATTGTTTCAATAATTTGCGGACCTCTTGTTTTCCATTTATCCATCAAATACTCCTGCTCGGATTCCGTGTGCTTTACAACCATTTCAGGCGTAACTTTTTCGCCGGACAGGAACTGCAATGACGAATTTTGTTCGATATTCGCTTTCATCTGCTGCGGATCTTCGGTTAAAAATGCCCCGACAAGCTGATTGTTCACGCTGGCTGTTTTAAAAGTCGAGGCGCCGCCCACTTTATCCCGGGCCGGCATATATTGGGACTCCAGCGAGGAACATTTTCTAAAGGACGCCAGCAATTCCTGAGGAGTCGCCGGGTCAAAGCCATTAACCGGTTTGAATTTAACTAAATAAACATTTGCCGTCAACTCCTGCCCCAATGCGTCAACAGCCTCTTGTTCTTCCTTGCTTACAGCTCCTGTCGTTTCCTGCAACTGGTGCAATGTCTGCCACCATTTGAATTTATTCCAGTACCCGCCGATGTTTCTGATTTTTGTCCCCGCCGGGGTCTGCTCTCCGAGGGCAGTCAAAGCCATAATTAAAACTATATTATCCCCGGCGTGGTCAATCGCATCGGGGTAACAGGTTTTAATCTCTTCAATGAGTTTCGCCGCTTTCGCGTTTTCGCCGTTTTTCAAATAAATTCTTGCCAGCAGCAGCCTGGCATAAGCGCCAACCTGAGCTCCGTCGCCATAAAAACAATCGCTGGAATTATCAATTGCCTGCTCCAGATATTTAATCCGTTCTTCGCCTTTACTAAATTGTCCGAGATAAAGCAGCGCGCAACCGGCGCGGTTCGATTTTTTGTATTGGGCAATCAATGTTTTCAGCTTTTCTTTTGCCTCTTCCGTGGCTAATTTATTACTCGCCGCCTGGTAGAATTCTTCAATTTTTTTCAATTCATCCTGAGAATATATTTTTGAGTCTTCGGCCATTCTGCTCCATGCCTTGTTTCTTTGGGAATCGGTCATTATCGTTGCAACAAGGCTTTTGCCGTAGTAGTCAACAGAATCGGGAAAATCTGTTTTTATCTCTTCGATGAGTTTCGCGGCTTTGGCTTTTTCGCCTTTTTTAGAATATATGCCGGCAAGAAGATATCTGGCATAAGCCCCGACCTGGACTCCGTAAACATTATCGGCACAGTCGCTGAAATCATCTATTGCCTGCTGCAAATATTTGATTTGTTCATCGCCTTTGCTGAGTTGTCCCATGTACAATAACGCGCAGCCGGTGCGGTTCGCTTTTCTGTATTTCGCAAGCAGTTTTTGCAGATTTTCCGCATTTATTGCGCCATATAGTTCTTCGATGGACTTTAATTCATCCTTTGAATATATTTTTGAATCCTCCAGCATCCTTTTCTGCGCTTTCTCCTGCGGCGACAGCTTTGCGGCATTTTTGCTGTCGCCGGCGGCTGAATCAGAATTGTTTTTTTGCGCCGGGACGGCTTCAGGTGCCGATGAACCGGCAATTCGACGCATCACAACCCGCAGCGGTTTGTCCGTGAAGAGGATGGCATTCAGCGGACCTGGATCCTGCGCCAGTTCATACCCTTCCTTCCGTACTTCGGTAAGTTGTCCCGGACGCACCCGCGACAGCATGCCGGACAGAAGCGCGTCGCCATTTTTATCGGTTGTGCCGGCAGCGCCGCCGCCGCCCATCCACCTGAGATAAACTCCCGGGACCGCAACGCCCTTCTCGTCCTCTGTATGCACCCGTACCCGCACCCCGCGCTCCATGATCAATTTCAGCTCAACTGATTCGCCGCGATTATGTTTAAAAAAATAGCTGTGTCCCGCATATTGATCTGACGAAAGATACGGCAGAATGTGGGTCGTTCCGCCCCAGGGCTCCACATACAAATCAAAGCGCCCTTTCTCATCCGCACGCCCTATCTCTGTTCCATTTCCATCCGCATAAATTCCCGTATACGGAACAGGTTCATTGGTGACTTCATCCAGAAGGACTCCGGAATAATGCACGGCGTCCCGTTTCTTCAATAATTTCGGGAAAGTGACCGTCACCGGCTTGCCGGGAGTTACCCGGATGACGGCTTCAAGCGGAGCATATACTTCGGATAAAAAGCGGATTTTCACCCGCAAAACAGTTTGTGCGGAAGCTGTTGCGGGAAAAGAGACATGGAATTCGCCATTGGCATCGGCTTGAACCTCCATTCTGGCGACTGGAGGGAATCCTTTTGATTCAGAAAATACGGCTTCCCCCCTGGCATTGCCGCGCGGCTCAAAGTCCGCCGGAATCGTGCCGGAAAGCTGGTAACCCGCGGCTTTAGTTTCAGAGTCCGGCTTCGCCGCGGCTTCCGGCTTGACGGCATCTTTTTTTACTTCTTTGACTTTAGAATTGGCCCAGGGATTATATTTGAAATCCGGGATCTTGCCTTCGTTGATCTGCTTTACCCATTCATCGCAGAGCGTTTTGTCCCAGAATTGTGCGCAGGACTGGAAAAATTGGAGGACAATATCCTTTTTGCCGGCGGCCAGCAGATCTTTCACCAGCGTAAAGTCCGGCATGTCTTTTAGTGAAACTGGCGTTTTGCCCGCTTCCAGCAGATACTTTCCGGCTTCGCCGGTCCTGCCTTGTTTCAGCGCGATTCTGCCCAGAACAAGATTGCTGTTGAAAAACAATTTTCCGTAGTTTTCATCTTTATTTCCATACGTTTTCGCCAGCCGCTGCATTTCCTGTGCATATTCTCCGGCTTCCTGGAGTTTGCCGCAATCAGCCGCCGCCTTTGCCATGCGCGAAACAGCGTAAACTTTATTCATTGTATCTGCGGCTTTGGAGTACACTTTTTTATACTCGTTCAACGCTTTCTCCGGCTGATTACCCCAGAAATAAAGATTGCCAAGCCGTTCCGCCCATTTCGGATTTTCCGGATCAAGTGATTGACCTTTTACATAAAATTGTTCAGACAGCGCTTTGTCTATGTCGGACATGCAGTTCGCCGCATTCCAGAAAACTTGCGGATTATTGGGATTTTTTCCGGTCTGTTCAAGCCACAGTTTTTTTACCGCATCAACCATCTCTTTGGATTTGCCGTCCACCCAACTGGCTCCGGCAATTGACACCTCGGGATGATGCTCAATCAGCCATAAAATGTATTTTCCCCTTTTCTGTCGTGCCGCATTGTCCCCGCGGTATATGGAATCCCAATAGCTAAGCAGCAGGACAATCGTACTTATATCATCCGGATTTTTAGATAATTTTTGTTCCAGTTCAGCCGCCTGCTGTGCGGATAAGCTGTGACCGATCATGTAAAGACGCCTGGACTCTTTTTCATCAGGCGGGCTATTGCCCTTGACGGAGTCCAGCGACAAATCCGGCGCTTTTTCCGCCGGCTTAATCCGGTTCAGCATTTCACTGCCGCCGGGCGGGTCGAATTCCAGCATTTTGCCGGGGATGTCGCTGTTTATGACTGGATAATATATTGTAGTTTCTTCATTCCGGAAGTAATTAAACACCGTCTCTTCATCAATTCTTCGCACAAGAGAAGTCTTTTTGTCAATCCAGATGACGGTGGGCTTACGGACCACCTTGCCATTGTCATGTGAAATAACAAACTTGCCTTGAATGCGAAAACAATTGACATTATCAAAGATGCCGTCTTCGAGCAGTTTTGCTTCTTTAATGTCGGATAATTTACGTCCCCCCACTTCCGGCAGGAGCAGCGCCGGGATCGTATGCGCCGAGCCGCCGGAGACGCCGGTGGCGCCGGCTATTCCAGAACTGAGCGACTGCACTTTTGTAATATCAGGCCTGGCAAAAAACCAGGTCAATACTTCATCCCCCTTGCGCCAGACGATATAACACGGTTTCTCTTTAAGAAAGCTGTCCACTTTTTCTTTATATTCGAAGCGGAACTGGTCAGGCCGAATAAAAGATGTGGCAAAAGGCTGTTCTCTAATGCTTTCTCCATTATTTTGAAAGGTTACGATTTTTACCGTGCCGTTATCCTGATACGATTTGCATTTGGCATAGGTTTCCGCCATTCTGGCAATGATCTTCTCCGGCGTGAGCACCGGTTCCGGCTCCGAAATGCAGCCCTGTACTCCGGCGGCGAAAAGCGCCAGCGCGCCGCAGACGGTGACTGTAATGAATTTAAAGCCGATGCTGGTGGTCATGGTCAGCTTCCGCTTTTTCGACAATATGCTTCTGACGCGCTGTTCCAGGCTGGAATAATTGCCCGCCATGCCCGCGGCGGCGGGATAGCTGCTGATCAGGCAGATTTTCTCCGCCAGTCCGGCCAGACATTCCGAATACACTTTGGGAGCAAGTTCCCGCAGCACATAGTTGTCGGCGACTTCCTCGCGGGCCACGGCGTGTTTCGCGCTGATGACATACGCCAGCGGATTCCACCAGTTGGCGGCAATGGCGATTCGTTTTAACACGCCGATGACGTGATCGTAATGGTAGATATGCGCCAGCTCGTGCAGCAGGATGCTTTTCAGTTCATTTTCGCTCAGCGTGGCGAACAGTTTTTCCGGAATGATCACAATCGGGCTGAACAGGCCGATGGTGACCGGGGATTCCACTTTCGGCGAGGTATAAAGTTCCGGCACGCGCTGCTTGTTGAACGCCGCCGCCGTTGTTTTCAGGAGACTGGCTGTTCCTGCATCCAGAATTCTGTTCAGCCCGAACCGGAAACCACGGATAAAGGCCAGTCCGTAACCGAGCTTCAGCAGCATGAAAATGACCCCGCCAGCCCAGAGGATTCCCAGCGCATTGATGCAGTGCATGGCTTTTACCTGAAAGGTTTTGGCCGGCGCGGGTTTGATCGCCGCCGCCAGCGCGGGTTTCGCGGGAACGGCATTCTCCATTCCGATGTCCGGCAATGGCGGCACATTTTCCGTCATTGCGGGAATAACCGCTTCCGTCATCGGCGCGGGTTTCGCGGGAATAGCCGGCATTGCGGCCGGTCTGGGAGAAAACCGGGAAATGTCGGCTTTATACCATGCAATATCGGAAGCATGAAAGGCGGCCGAGAGCACAAATAAGCAGAGCATGGAGGCGAGCGCCCCGGCGGCGGCCAGACTGCGGACCGGCGCGGGTTTCCCGCTGAGGAGTTTTACGATGACGATTCCTGTAATTGAAACCGCCAGCAGTTGTCCGGCCAAATCCGCCAGCAGCCTGGTCAGATTCCCGTTTGCAAGCAAATCTAAAAAGATCATGTTATTACTCCTCGTAGGTATCTATGAATTCGCGCAGTTTTTTGATTTCCTCCGGTGAAATATCAGAACTGGAGAACAACGATTTCACCAGCTCCAGGCAGGATCCGCCGAACACCCGTTCGCTCACGTCGCGGACGATTGCCGCCGAGGCCTCGCGGCGCGGCACAGTGGCGCTGAACAGGAATTTATTGCCGTCTTCACGATGAGTCAGCCAGCCTTTCTCCTCCAGTCTGGTCACCTGCACCTGGATCGTGGTCCGTTTCAATTTCTTGGATTTTCCGGCATTTACCGAATTCAGGATTTCGGTGGCGGTAACTTCGCCGGCGCGCCATACCGCATCCATGATCTCGAATTCCGGCGGCGTCAACTTGGGCAGTTCTGTTTTCTTCATAATTTCTCCTATCATATACCGACATTTGTCGTTAATAATAAATTATAACGACACTTGTCGGCATTGTCAAGGCCTGACTAAAAAAAAACTTTGCTTTTTCAGTGGAACGGGTAAGAATTTGCTGCTGTTAGCGGGGCGTCCGGGATGCTGTTTCGATCGTCCTGATCCTGTGAGTTCCGCCAGGCGCGATTCCGCCTGGCAGAAACGGTTGTTTGGCAATCGGACAATTACCAGACCAGTTTATGACATCCTTTTCTCAGAGGATCCACGAACGGTTCATTATGCGCGCCGAGCCAGATGCCCGGCATATCGCTCTCTATTTTCCATAATGCCATCAAAGCATACGCGGTTGACCTGATATTCATGTACCGTCCTCCGGCGGTTGATAAATCCTCAAACGGTTCCCCCTGGAAAGCGCCGTCGAGCCCTTTGTCCCCCGTCCCGGAAAACTGCGTCGCAATCAATTTCTGAAGCGCTTTGTCCCGCGCCTGCAGCAGCAGATCGTCCTTGTAATAGCATCCCAGGTCATGGAAATACATCATTGATACCGGCACTCCCGCCGGAACTTTGCCGTTCAAATAACCGCCGTCGGCATCCTGATGAACAGCCAGCCAGTGCGCATATTTTCTCGCCTGATCCCGGAAGCTTTCGTCCTTGAACAATTCCGCGGCTTTCTGCAGCATCGCGGCGCCGAAATCATCATTGAATAGGTGCATGTCTTCAGCCCCCAGATCCTGAGCCGCGGCGGCCTTTATGTCCCAGGTGAAAATATCTCTTTCAAGAATCACCATGCCGTCGTCATAAAAGAAACGGTCCCGGTAATTTTCCGCAATGGGTTTCAGACCGAATTCAATATAACGCGGGTCTCCCGATACCATGAACAGGTCATAATAGAACAGTCCGGTTCCGGATTGAAATGATCCTTTCGCATAAAAATTATCCAGTTGCGGATCCATATATTGAGCGTAAAGCGGCCAGCCGTCATACATGGCGTTCCTGAGATGCCAGTTGCCGAATAAAACGGCCCGGTCAAGGTACAACGGATTCTTTGTCGCTTCATAAAGCCAGACCAGCGCCCATGCCGCACTGGTCGCGTCGCGCGGCGCATACTCAAGCGACTGAGGAGTCAATTCACGGATGACGCCGTAATAGCGCTCATCGCGCTGGTCCATTACCTGCAATGCAACGATATAGCGTCCGGCGCGTTCAGCCGCCTCAAGATAGATCTGCTTGCCGGTCCGCTTGTATGAGGCCAGGAGTCCCATGCAGGCAACTCCGGTCATCCAGTTGTGACTGAAGGAGATTGTGTTGTCCGCTGGGTTGTAGAACTTCGGAACCCGGCCGCGGTTTGCGTCAAGACGGTCTGTGATTTGATTCTTCACCATCCACATGGCGGCAGCTTCCGCCATCTCATAAATCTTTGCTTTGTCCTGCATAATACTCCTATGCGTTCTGTTTTTATATATTTACCGGTTCGCAATCTTTGCTTATTCAAAAATTGCGGACCGGCATTGCTTTATGCGCTGAAAGGGTTTCCAGCAGACTGTATTTACAGCCTACGGTACTTCCTGCAGCGTCACGTTATCAAACCAAACTGTTCCGGAGGCATTCCACAGCCGCAGCCGCACATACCATGTTGTGCCGTTTGACGGCGTGGTAAATGAATGCTGAACCGGATGCCAGTCCCGGGTCCCGGATTCCGCCGGCAGCGGGAAAAACATATTAGTTCCGGCATTAAGCTGAACAATGACTCCATTATAATCGCTTGAGGTGTCACGCACCACGCTGTCATATTTAACCATCGCGCTGAAACTGTAATTCGTGCCGGGCTTCAATGCGGGCAGATACTGCAGCAGTCCGGAGTTCTGGGTAATCGCGGTGTTGACAATCTTGCAGGAGGCCGCGCCGGCGTATTTAGTGGCGGTATCCCTGCTCACTGTGCCGGCGCCATAAGCCGACCAGCCGGTAAGCGGCGAGCCGGCGGTTTCCATGCCGCCGTTTACCATTATTTCCGGGATCAGGCGGTAAACCGCGGTGGAATGTGCCGGCAGTGTTACGGTAAACTGATTGCTTGCAACGGCAGTGACCAGCGAGCTGTTAAAATAGTTCCATACTTCCGTGGCAGCATATCCGCTCAGGGTGAAGGTCGCCTGGATTGATGAACTGCCCGGATTCATGACGATCATATAACCATTGCTCTGATAGTCCCGCGTATTGAACAGAATCGAACTGTCGGAGCAGGTCGCAGACCAGTTTGTCCAGTGCGGCTGTTTCAGGACCGGCAGCATCTGGTCTATTTCGCTGCGCAGATACTGAATATCGCTCCACCAGGCGCACGTTTCCGCGCGCGCTACGCAGTCTCCCCACCAGATAAACCCTTTGGCGCCGTTTATCAGGCCGTAATAAATACGCATCCGCATCCCGTAAGATGTATTTTCAACATTATTTATCTGGTTGACAGACGCCGGAATATCCTGTTTCTGCAGATACTGCAGAACATCAAATTTATATGGCCCTGATTCCATCGCAGTCCCGTCCATGCCGTAATAAGTGCCGCATACATCGCTCAGGCGTTTGCTGAACAGCCGCTGAACCGCCGGATCACCGTTGTTTACATAAATCGGATGATTACTGTCGTTATTCCTGATTGTGCTGACCATATCAAACCAGAGGGGACTCCAGGTGGTCCAGTTTTCCTCATTGTCCCAGTAATAACCCAGCAGATTTTCACTGAGCGAGGAATTAATATCGGTTATTGTACTGGCCAGTCTGGTCAGCGTCCAGTAAGTCTGGCCCGGCGTGGCATAAGTACTGAGGCGCAGCGCGGAACGCAATCCTGTCGGATTATAGCTGGAGGTGGCATTGGCCGCCGTCTGAATCTGGCTTTTATACTGCATTCCGAACATACTGTTGAAACCCTGATTTGACAGAGAGTTATAGTCCTGCTGGGTTCTGCTGTCATCAGGTTGCAGCCCGAACGGGAGGAAATCCTTCCATACCCCTGATTCATATACCCGCCAGTTGCCCAGTTCGTCAATGGTTACTTTGGATCCGCTGAAAGTCTGCCGCGAAGTTACGGGAGCTTCCGCGAAGGAAATGGCTTTCCCGAAATAAACATCATCAACGAAAAAATCTGAGGTATATGCCGCTGAACTGACTTCTTCAATCACCACTTTAACTTTCACTATATTCGGATCGGTGATGTTGACAATGCAGACCGCTTCCTGCCATTCCCCGGTCGTGGAGACCGCAAGGCGTCCGGTGTTATATGAAAATGTCCGGTTGTTATTGACGTCATACATGTGCAGGCAGGCATGAAGATAAACCGGCTCATGCTGAGTTTTCATATAAAATGAAATGGTGTACGGGGTATTGTATTCAAAATTCGGATAGTTGATGTAGTCTGATACCAACTGACAGTAAGTATCTTCCCCTGCCGGGAATTTTATACAGCCGGAACCATCGGCGGTGTGTCCCCCGGTACTTTGGTATACCGGTCCTGAGTTCAGCGTCCAGTTGGCGCTGCCGTTGAAAGCCGGATTGCTCAGCAGATTGGGATTGGTGCGTGGATATTTGTTCGGCAGATTGATCGTCCCGCCTTCAACAGACGGGGAGAGCATGAACATTGAGCCCATCATCAAGCTCAATGTTGTGATGAGACATATTGTTTTTTTCCCGGATTCAGTCTTCATTGCTTTCGCTCCTTTTTTTGTGGTTGGTGTACAATGCCGAAAAAGCCGGACGGATGACATCAGGGCAATCATTCCAGATTCAGTCATTAATGAATGATTTTTCAGATAAACTCCCCTGGCTTTAAATGCAACTCTCCTCCTCTCCTGTTTTTCGTTTCAATTATAATTGAAACGATGGTTTAATTAATATCTTTGAACCACCCGGCTGCGTCAATACCGGCGATTATGACAACTGCGGGTACATCAATTCACGCATTCTCCATTTCATAACTTTGCTTCCCTGAGCGTCAGTTTATTGCACCTGGCCAGCACCAGCGTATTTTTGTCTTCGATCAGCCACTCGAAATCCTCGCCTTTCTCCATCCTGATGGCCTCCGCGATGGCGGTGGGCATCACCACCTTGAACGCGCGGTTGGTCGGCCGCTGGCCCTTTTGAATTTTCACTTTATATCCCATGTATATGCAGTTCCTTATTATTTTGCAATGACGAAAACCTTTTCCAGAATGTTGTTGTTTTCGTTTGCTTCCGTGACTTTGCCCGTGCTGTCGGCGACCACCCTCACCTTGCAGGTACCGGCGGTGATGGTGACGTTGTTCAATTTTAATGCAGCGGTCGCGCCTTTCACCAGATCATCGTAGTTTACGGTTCCGGCAGGACTGCCGTTGACATAAACTGCCGCAGTCTGCGCACCGGCCCCGGCCGCGGTCGGCCCGACCCCGGCATTGGCGATGGTGAAGTTCACCGTCACTTTGCCCGCTTTGGTTGACGACAGCGTGATTGCAGTCACTTTCAGATCCGGACGGTTATCCAGGAAAAACGTCGCTGAGTTCATATTATTGCCTTCGCGGGTTTCGAGCAGCTTGCTTTTGGCGTCCGCCCAGACCATGATGGTGGTCTGCTTCCCGGCGGTGATGAAGCCGCCGTTGATGGTGGAGCTCA
>Ga0172379_10002768_pt1 | contig 29904 bp, 31 predicted proteins | sample GrowelOW334metaG_FD_119756 | JGI IMG/M metagenome (GOLD analysis project Ga0172379, IMG submission 119756) | Groundwater microbial communities from an aquifer near a municipal landfill in Southern Ontario, Canada - Groundwater well OW334 metaG | ecosystem: Environmental > Aquatic > Deep...
AAAATTTTCCGCGGCCTCGTCTCGCCTGCCCGTGATCGGGCGTGGCTGCGACCTTCAAGTCTCACACGTAAAGAGAAGCAATTCTCTATTACTCTCCGGCGCAAAAAACACCCAAAAAATGGGTGTGTTTTTTGTGCCGGAGGGGAGACTTGAACTCCCAAGCCTTACGGCACACGATTTTGAGTCGTGCATGGTTACCAATTTCATCACTCCGGCTGATGAAAGATATAGTACCGTTTTTTGTTCAAAAAATCAAATTTACGTTATCTCCCATAAATAATGTTACCAAACAGTCAGCAATGTTTTAAAAAAACATTTTGAGGCATAATTTCGCATATGCGAAATTATGCCACAAAATTTTGGTGTATGAATATAACTCAAAAAAACAGCCTCCGTGACGGAAGCTGTTTTTAACAATAATATTATTTTGCGGTGAATGTCGTTGAAATCATCTTTCCGTTATTGTAGAGCGGTGCGTCAACATCTTTTCCAAAAAGTCTATCGCCGTTGTCGCCCCAGAGAACAACGAAATATTTTTTTCCGGAAACCGTGCCGCGCAGCAACTCAACGGATGCTTCGCTTACTGTTCCTTTCGGAAGCCATACCGCACCGAGAATATTTGCCATCTCTCCCTCTTTATCCTCGCGAACAACGATCCACGCATCTTCGCTCAGAGAAACTTTTTCGATTGCAACCGACATACCTGCGGTCAGTTCTTTTGCTACTGTGACAGTGCTTGCATTGGGGGCAATGGGGACAGCTGGAGTTTTAGTTTTGATTACCGCTTTTGTCTCCGTGGTTTTTTGCGCCACTTCGGTCGATGTCGCATTTGTCTTTTCGTTGACGATGATCTCCCCCGCCTCTTTTCCTTTGATAGCTCTCCCGACTATGAAACCGAAAATTAATCCTGCTGCGATGACCGCAATAACCAGGCCTTTCTGCTGTTTCACTTCCTTGATGAGAACGTCCATTTTCATATATCTATTTAGCTTAGTAATAAGATTTAATAATCACATAGCTATTTTCTTAAAATTCAGTGAAAAAGTCAACTTGACGTTTTAGAATGAATACGTAAAAAAATATAAGAGGACGCCGGTTAAGGGATCCTCTTATCTGATTAAAGAGCGGTATTTTATTCAGAGTTTTCGTATTCTGCCTTTAAAGAATACCCTCGTTTCTGACCGTCTTTGTTTTTTAAACTATATTTTACCCAATCAAATGGGCTTTTGGTTTGCGCGCCGTAGCGCGACTTCATTCGATTAAAAGAACTTATTCCAATGGTCGATCACCTCCGGATCGTGACTGTAGTATAGCATATTCATGTATTGTTGTCAAGTGTTTTTCAAATATATTTTCTGTATACTTAATTTATGCCTATAAATAAGGAAAAATACGATCTTCCAAAAATAATTGCCGTACTTGGCCCGACTTCTTCGGGTAAAAGCGATCTTGCGGTTTTGCTTGCTCTTAAATTTGGCGGCGAAGTTATTTCGGCGGATTCGCGCCAGGTGTATCGGGGGCTCGATATTGCTACCGGAAAAATTACGAAAGAGGAAATGAACGGTGTTCCCCACCATCTGCTTGATGTCGCCAACATGAAAGAACGATACACTGTCTCGCATTTTAAGCGGGAAGCAGAAACGGCGATCGACGATATTCTTTTGCGCGGGAAATTACCCATTCTCTCCGGCGGCACGATGCAGTACGTGAATGCTGTGACCGAAAATTTCCTCACACCGGAAACACCCCCCGATAACGACCTACGAAGTGAACTTGAAAAAATGAGCACTCGAGATCTTTTTGAAAAATTAAAACATCTCGACCCGAGGCGCGCAGAAAATATTGATGAGGATAATCCGCGCAGGCTGATACGCGCAATTGAAATTTGCCGTTCTCTCGGTTTTGTACCGGATTTTCTCCAAAGTCAAAAAAAATATAACACGCTAAAGATCGGGATATCCATCGACAGAGATGTTCTGCGGAGCCATATTTCGGAACGTCTGGAAAAACGGATGCGCATCGGCATGGTAGATGAAGCAAAAAAGCTGCATGAAAACGGTTTGTCGTTCGAACGAATGAAAGAATTCGGTCTTGAATATCGGTATCTCGCGGAACATTTGGAAGGAAAAATATCGGAAGAAGAAATGAAGGACAAAATATTTTTCAAAAATTGGCAGTACTCAAAACGACAGATGACTTGGATGAAGCGAGACGAAACAATCCGATGGTTTTCGGATTCCGAATTTGATGCAATATGTTCGGAAGTTGAAAAATTTATAAAAGAGACGCCATGATATTTCATGGCGTCTATTTGTGATTATTGCGATCTTATTTCGGCATCGCCTTGTCTAAAAACTTATTGATGATGTCATTTGGAACAAAAAGCCCTATATCAGTGAGAGAAGGAGGATTTGAGTTGATCTCAACCTGAGACATAACACCGACCAGCTTCATATCGCCGAGTGTCGCGAGCATACCGCCGGAATTTCCCGGATTGATCGAAGCGTTAACATACATAAAGGTTCCGTCTTCCGTTTTGATCCTTCCCGCTTTTGATATCCTTCCGTCGAATATCATATTTTCGATCCCTTGAGGGGTGCCGATAACCACTACGGCTTTATCAGACAGATCCTTTTCCGTTGATATCGGGATGGGCTTAGCAGTAAAACCTTTAAGGTTTTTTACCCGCACAAGACTGAGTTCATTGTCGTCGCACGCTATAAGCACCGCCATAAATTGTTTGCCGTTTTGATCGGTCAATGTAAGTTGGGTGTCGATATTCGCTTTCATAAACAAACCGGGATTTTCTTTATCCGTCTTCTCTTTTAATACCTTGAGATTTTTTACGAATTCTTCATCACTCGCGACATGTTTCGCCGAGAGCAAATATCCGACTTTTTTGACGGCAGTAGCGGAACCGATACTCCCTTTCACTATCGGTTTTCTTACAGTAAATTTTGCCACGCCTTCCATTTTTGGATTATCGAACATTTTCATTGTAACGGTACTTTCCATTTTTAATGAAAAATTCGATGGAGCAAGATTTTCGCGTGCATATTTATGTGCCGCATCAAGAGCCAGAACGGTCGCCTGACCGGGATATAATTCTGCTTTTGCCGACGGTTGTTGAACGTCTTTTTGATAGCACATTGCCGCAATAAAAAATATCAACAGAGCGACGAGAATTGCTTTAAAGTACAAGTTCTCAATTTTTATCTTCATAGTACACCCCCACAATGGAGTTGTTTCCTCTTTAAGGATAGCTGTTTGCCTGTATTTGGTCAATTGTTGACAGGTAATTTTAATATAGTATACTGCGGTCAGAGTTCATTGGTTTTGAAAACGATCAGAAAAGGAGAGTGTTATGTTAGTATGTAAAATATTGGTTGTCTTAGTTCTTTTAGCAATAGTCGGCGTCGGATACTTTTTATTACGGAAAACCGCCGACGAGCTAAGCAAAGAGCAATAAAAAATGCGCTCGTACTTCCTTTTGGGAGTATGAGCTTTTTTCTTTACTTATTTTTCAAACATTGTATAATCGCCCTTATGACCACACGAATACTCGCCATTGAAACATCCTGTGACGAGACGGCTATAAGCATTATCGAAGTTGCGAAATCTCCAAAAAATCGGGTTTCGATCCTTTCGAATATCGTCGTTTCCCAGATAGAAATTCATAAACCGTACGGCGGTGTTTTTCCGATGCTGGCAAAGCGCGAACATGCAAAAAATATGATCCCCGTTTTGGAGACAGCTCTTCGCGAAGCAAATATGTACGAGAGCGAAAAGAAAGTGAAAATCTTTTCAGATGCCGAATTAGCGGAACTGAATTCATGTTTTGAACGCGAACCTGAACTTCTTGAAGCCTTTCGTTCCTTTATACCTTCGATTGCCGTTCCTAAAATCGATGCGGTCGCATTCACGCGCGGTCCGGGACTTCCGCCCGCGCTGTGGGTCGGCGTAAATTTTGCGCGTGCATTATCGCTCGCTTGGAACAAACCGCTCGTGCCTATCAATCATATGGAAGGTCATTTACAGTCTTCACTGCTTAAAATTTTATCGAAGGATTCTGCTGAAATTATCGTGCCGGCATTTCCGATCTTGGCGTTGCTCATAAGCGGCGGGCATACCGAGATCGTCATCTCATCAGCCGAATTCAAATATAAAGTTGTCGGAACCACGAGAGATGATGCGGTCGGTGAAGCGTTTGATAAAGCCGCGCGAATTCTTGGGCTTCCCTATCCGGGAGGGCCGGAAATTTCCAAGCTCGCCGCGAATTTTCGAAAGAGCCCCTGCTTCGCCAAGGCTACAGAGGGCAAGGGAAAATACAAGCTTCCCCGCCCGATGATTCATTCGGATGATCTTGATTTTTCATTTTCCGGGATCAAAACGGCCGTGCTCTATATGGTGCAAAAAATTCCCGTAATGACCGATGGTATCCGCGAAGAAATTTGTTTTGAGTTCGAAGAAGCCGTGACGGAAACTTTGCTTTCGAAGACAATGCGCGCTGCGGAAAAATACAACCCGAATATGATACTTTTGGGCGGAGGCGTTGCGGCGAATTCATACATTCAAAAAGCATTCAAAGAAGAATTTTTGAAAAATTTTCCGGAAGCCGAAGTCTTCGTTCCTGATCGCGAACTCTCGACAGACAATGCTCTGATGATCGCGTTTGCCGGACTCCGACGATTTCAAAACGACAAAAAGAGTGTAATTCCCGCGGGTTCCGAAAAGATTAAAAAACTCGCGGCGGACGGAAATTGGTCGCTCTCGTTTGTCTAACCGCGCATTGCGTATTATTATAGTATAATGAATAACAACAGCATCCCTTTTGTATTTTTTGGTACTCCCGATTTTGCGGTTACCATTCTTGACGAACTCAAGAAAAACGGACTCGTTCCGAACCTCGTCGTCACGACTCCCGATAAACCGCAGGGACGCAAAATGATACTAACTCCACCCCCGGTAAAAGTATGGGCGGAAAATAACGGAATCACCGTGTATCAGCCGGAAAAACTCAACGATTCTTCGGTTGCAATTTTGCAAGAAAAAGGTCAAACGCTCTTCGTTGTGGCAGCCTACGGAAAAATGATCCCGAAAAGCATTCTTGAAATTCCAAAATTCGGCGCATTAAATTGGCATCCGTCGCTTCTTCCGAAACTTCGCGGAGCCTCACCTATTGTCAGCTCCATTCTTACTGAAACAGAAACAGGCGTCACTATAATGCTCATTGATGAAGAAATGGATCACGGACCGATCATTAAACAAAAAGAAGTTATTTCGTGGAAAGATGACCCCAACCTCATCCCTACCGCAAGCGACCTTGAAATACTGCTTGCAAAAGAAGGTGCGAAAATGCTTGTCGAGATACTTCCGAAACATGTGTCGAAAAGAACAACGTCAAAAGTGCAAGATCACGCGCGGGCAACTTTTACCAAAAAAATAACAAAAGAAGACGGACAGATCGACCTCCAGGATGATCCCGTGATGAATTTGCGAAAAATTCGCGCTTATAATGTTTGGCCCCGCGCATATTTTTTTCACGAACTCAAGGATAAAAAAATACGCGTCATTATCACTAAGGCGAATATAAAAGAAAATACTCTCGAAATAGAGAGAGTACTTCCGGAAGGACAAAAAGAAATGTTTTACCGTGATTTCATCAAACGATTCAGTTCATAATTTTTATTTTTTAAGGTGTAGTGTTTTGTTGATAAGTCGTACGCGGAGATTCTATTCTCTCGGAGACGCCTTGCTCTACCATGAATTGCCTTATGAAATTAATGACCAAGCCTGTACAAAAAAACATAGTCGCAATAACAATACTGACATACACAACCCCTGCGGGCGGCATCTTGCGAAAAAAAGCCCTGAGAAGAAATTTTGGTTTATCCTTCATCTCGACGTCGGCAACGCCGATTCCCTGTTCTTCCGGCAAACGCTGAAGCCTTGGGCGTTCGTCGAAAACAACATCGTCTTGTTCATTTATGTCAAATTCCATTGAAGTAATTATTCTCCTCGCATTATTTTTTTAATAATAGAGTCGCCCTTTTTCTCAAGCGTTTTCTTCCTGTTTTTATGAGAGATGCATTCTCTCTCTATGGTGTCCCTCATTTCGTCGATTGCGGCATACAAATCATCCTTGGTTGCAGTAGCCGTAAGGAGTTTGCCATCTACTGATAAATTTATTTCCGCGTAAAAAATATTCCCTGACTTATGATGGCGAGAAGGTAATCCAACCTCGACTTCCGCCAGAGCCTCACTTGATTCCTCATTCACGAATTTTTCGATTGTTTCGATCCTTTTTTCCACATATTCCTGGATTGAAGGGGTCAGGTCTATCCCCGTGGCTTTGATGTTTATTTTCATGTTTCCATTATACCAGCCCACGAATAAAAAAGAAATGAAAAAACCTGATACAAAAAATTTGAATAATTTTCAAATTTAAGGTAGAATATTCGTGTAAGTTATCCGCCCATAGCTCAGTTGGTAGAGCAGGTGCCTCTTAAGCACAAGGTCGTAGGTTCAACCCCTACTGGGCGGACAAAAAATGTCATTTATGGAACAAAAAACAGCATACGGGGAAACCGATATGCTGTTGGTATGAGACCGCGCCATTGGCTGGCGCGGATGTTTTAATTTTATCTTTCTTTGTCGATATGAACTGCGCCGTCAGCATTCACTTCGCCGATGACACGATCGCCGTCAAAGACCGCTGTGTTTGGTACGACTCTTTTGTTATTAACCCGTATCGTACACTGTCTAAGGTACGATTCTGTCGCACCGATAGAACGAAGCACTTGCCCAGCCGTTTTTATCTTATCGGACAGCTCTACGACTGTTTTATCCGCCGGTGTCGGAAGCAATATGGCGGTTGCAACGCCGACGCCCGCCACCTCGGTTGAAACTTCGTCCGAATTTTTTCCGTGGGCGCAGGCAACCTCCCCTTTCGAAATATACTCACCGACGGAAAGCTCGGAAACAAAGTCCGCGAGGCGCAGCCGTGTTCCGGTTTGGACGGTTAATTCGTCCCGTTTGTCTGATGTTTCACTCATACATGTATCCTCTTCTCCAAATTAAAAAGAACTTCTCGTCAACGCAAGTGGCGACATAGAAACCGTTGTTTTGTTCGTAAAATCTGTTTTGTTGACCGTCTTCGCCATGGTTCGCACAAGCATTCCGGATATGAACGCCACGGTAGTCGCAATGGCATGATTCGTGCACGCGTGTGATACCGCATTTCCGGAACTGAAAAAAGTTTGTTCATATCCCTTGACCTGTTCCGGGTCTTCAAGATCGATCGCGTACCCGTAACCGCTGTCAATCAGCATACGTCCGTCAAAAAGAGATTTCGGACCGGAACCCTCCGCACGTTGGCGCATGGCGCTTTCAAAAATCTCCTTTCGTGTATCAATACTGTCAACGAGCGAGAAAACGATTCCGCGAAGAGGCATTCCCGCGGTAAATTTCCCGCAAATCGCATTAATCGTAACGCCATTATACATTTCGAGAAATGATGCAAGCGCCTGAACTTTCGTTTTTTTTACATCTTCCGGACCAAAAATTTGATTCGGGATATTGTGGGCTTCAACAATGTCATCGTCATATACGGTTATGTCACGGCAATTCATACCACCGAGAAGTCCGCCGACATGCGACCCTACCGCACCGGCGCCAATAATAGTAATCGGCATTTGAAAATCATCCGGCAAAGAAATGTCCGCGAGTTTCCAATCCTCTGCGCCAAAAACGAACGGATCCGACGTGAAATCGGGGAAAAGTTTTTTTGCGGCGTAATCAATGACCAAATGCGCCGCCGCGCCGGCGATCTCTTGTGAGAGCGCCGGCGAATATTTCAGATCTTTCACGGAAACTTCGAGAATCGGCGCGATCAATTGATCATACACGATGGTGTGCGCCGGTTCAGCCGGGACAAGTGCGTACAAATAAAAACCGTTTTCTTGAGGACGAATTTCCACCAGAAGTTCCGGTGCTATCTTGTACCGCAAAGACCTCTTCCAAATTTCGTCTCGATTTGAAACGCCATCGGTAAGAAAAACGACTCCGTACAATATTTTTCCCGCTTCGAATTCTTCGGGAACGGCATTGATCCTGACCCCGGTACTCCTTTCGATAAAATCGGCAAGAGCAAAAACATTCTTCCTTCCATCTCCCGTCCCCCCGAGTCCATGTCGGACATCGCTCGCCGTATCGTCATAGACTGTCAGATCTCCGCACCCCATTTTTGCAAGGATCCATGCGAGGCGGTCGGCGATCTCGCTTCCGCCAAGAATGATGATCGGTTTCTTCCATATATACGGCGAAAAAAGATCAAGCTGACGCCAATAATTAATTGTTGTTGTCGGCATGTTTCTTTCCTCCGAGAATTGCCATAGTACGGTCAATGATAGACCCGCCCACTTCCGTCTCTTCTTCCTGTATGGAATAATACTGAAAAGCCGCCAAACGTTCGAGCGACGTACCCGGTTTCACCTTTTCTTTCATCTCATCGCGCACTTTGAGAATCCTCGCCGGATCACTGTCGGGAACGATCTCCCACGGGCAATCGTAAACGCGATACCCCAGTTCAAAACGATACAGAACGAACGTTATTCGCCCGGTCGCCGTCATAATCTCCATGAAAAAATGTTTCGCCTTTTCATTGTCAAAGGTCAACACTTTCCTTTCGTCATAACCGGACGGCTGAAACATTCCTCCGGGATGTTTATGTCCCCACAAATGAAGGTGAGTCGCCATAAACTCGTCATCCTCCTCAAACATTTTTCGATAAACGAAATCCGATTGAGACCCCTCGTCTATTCTATGAAAGTCCGGCCAGACTTTTTGGTCAAACAAAACAATACTTTCGTTTCTGTATACGGTTTCCGAAATTTTTCGGAGAACTCCGAAATATCCGACCTCGTTTTGATCGCTGTTTTGCAGAATGTAATGCCGATCATTCCATGCCGAAGCGGTAATTTGCATCGTCGGAATGGGAATAGAGCAAATATCACGCGCCCGACTCCGATCTATAATTTCTATTCTCGGGACTGCGCGATGAGGCCGAAGTATCTCCGGTTCGCGCCGTTTATTTTGGTAAATGTTCATTTTTCTCACCATTCATCAAGCGATGCATCTCCATATCCTTTGTCTCCGCCCGTGCTCTGCAGAAAATTAAGCGCGAGAGTAATTGCCTCCGGAAATTGCCGCTTTTCTAGTAGATTTTTCATTGATCCTCCGGCGTTACCAAGACATGGTACTCCGTTTCCCTTTACATGAGGATGCTGGTAGCCGTTACATGTCCGTGTTCGATTCCAAAAACGCGAAGTACCGTTTTGCCACAATTCGCAATCATATTCGCCTAGTTTTTTTGAACCCATAACGATTACGTTTGTTCTCACTGTTATTTTCCCTTCCTTGAGATTGATCGCCAGACCTTTGATCTCCGGAATGTTTCCGAGCGATAAAAATTCTCGGGCGACTCTTTTTACTATTTCTTGGTCAAGTAAATTCTCATCAGAAAGCATCCTCTTCAGTTCTTCGCGTCGCTCACGATTTTTCGCAAGCGCGCGTCGGTTTTCCGGAATACGTGCGATAAGTTCCGCAATCTTTTTTTGAACGGCAAGCACTTCATCGGCAATCTTTCCGCATCCACAAAGCTGCAGATATTGTTTCTGTAAAATCGAAAGATCAGGCGGCGTAATGCCGAGAGTTTCGGCAAGACTTTTTTTCTTTGGTTGAAAAAACCAGCCCTTTTCTTTTTTCTTTACCGGCCACTCCGAGATGGGTGCGATTGCAAAATTTTCGTCATAAATTCGCAAATAATCTAGACAATTCTGAAATGCATCTACGTACCGTCCCGCCGACAAGAGAACCAAAATCGCTTCGATAAAACCCGATCTCGTCGGCTGTTGAAATTCGTTTACATGCGGATGGTGCGGTTTTTGACCGCGCTTTCCGTCATACTCCATATTGCGCATGTGTACCACTCCGCCCCGGCCGTCAAGCTTTAAAACGATACCGAACGAACCGACTTCATGCTCTTCCATGTACAGAGATGTAATGGAAATACCTTCTATTAAACCGACGATGGTCGGCGGGTCAAGGTTAATCTCCACAGAGACCAACCCTTTGCACATTTCCACGAAACGATCCGCTTCCGCAGATAACCCGAGAATACGATCTTCTCCCATCTGTATAAGATACTTTTCTTTTTCCCGAAGTTCCGAAAGCTTTTTTCCGTATGAAACGATGGATGTTGCCTCCGTTTCAATAGTTCTCGAGATCGCGCTTTCCTCTTTCTCGAGGGCAGAACGGTTTTGAACGCGCATATACGAAACACATAATTCAACATAGTCATTCAAGAGATCGTCCGTCATCCACGATGAGCAACTCAAAGTTTGCATCATTTTCTCAGCCGGCCGATTAACGATCGGATCGGCGGACTTTTCGTATTCCTCCGCCGGCCAATCAGCATTCGGGTCGACTGACCCTCTGCATGAACCAAATTCAATAATCCACATTTTTCCTCCTTCGTCCGCCATAGCCCGTTTGGGGCGAAGGCGGTCTTTTTACAAAATACTTGACATAATGTCAAAAAACTTATTATTCTTTTTTATTTTACATTTTTTTATATTTTTGTCAAGTTTTCATACGTGAATACCCACCCCATAAATATAAAACCCCCGAAAGATCGGGGGTTTCTTGATGCTACCTTTTCAACACGGAATCCGATTCAATAAGTTCTCTCAAAGACATTGGCTTTTTCGGCTTTGTTTCTAATTTGAGAGTTTCCGGATCGCCACGCGGTGGCATTTCTTTTTCAGGAACGCCAAAGTGTTCATCGATGATCTTGTCGGCTTCCTCCACTCTTCCGAGAACAACGAGCAGGGAAACTTTCGCTTTTATTTCATGGGGTAAAGAAAGTTTATTCTGCGCGTCTCTCGCTCGTTGTTGCAGTTGAGAACAACCCATTTTCCGTTCATTGACGAATATGTACGAGCACAAGAACTTGGTCTTGTTCGGTTCAGGAAGAGCCTCCGCAATATCTTCGAAGTTGGAATTATTTTCTCCAATCCTTCTTGCCGTAGCGAGCTGATTGTCCGGATAATCGCCTACGAACGACAATATTTCGGAGACCTTTCCGCGCACCTCGAGTTGGTTCGACCCCGATCCGGGATAAACCCTGAGCCAATTACAAATGAGAGTTACGATTTCGTTTTTGCTGAGATTGTCTATACAATTCTCTTTAATGAGCTCCTCGACCGCGTGGAGTCCGCCGTCTGCGATTGCCGACTCTAACACCTCCTGATAAAAAGACGAGGAGGGAGCTCCAAGTATTTTGTATGTTTCCTGCATCAAACGAATACTGTATAAACCACGTCCCCCCTCTTTCACAAATTCGTTCTTCTTATTTATTGCGTAGGCATTAAACTTCTCCCTATATTTTCCCCTTTCCGTTTCATCCATGAGTTTCCAAGCCTCACGCGCGACTTCTTCGCTGTGGTAGCCTGTTTCAAGATTACGAAAAGCCATTGCACGAAAATACAGTTGCTTGTCAATCAATTCCAGTTCCTTCGATCTCCCTTCGGTCAGTACTAGGAGACCCTCTGTCAGTGTAAATGTAGGTTGCATCGAAACACTCCTATTGGTCTTGTATGTGGTAAGGGGTACCCGACTCAATAATTTCCGCAAGTGACAGTCGTTTTCCCGTGTTTCCGGCGTTTGTTCCGCCGACTCCGACTTCTTCAAAGGTAAATATCCTTGAGTCCGAGCCGCAAGGAGAATAACAGAATCCACTAGGATCAATCATCCTCTCCCAAAGATACGTGGTACCATGATGTCCTTCAATGTGCATTTGAAAAACACGCGGACCGATTTTTATACGAAAATCATTGTATCCCCCCATGTAAGTTTCATGATACGGTCCGTCCATATATCCTCGTGCTAATTGATGAATTATCCACATATCCGAGATATCAAAGGTTACGCTCGGAAGCGCCGCGATAAGTTCTTCGTCTGTAATCGCTTCCTTAATGTTGTAAGACGAAAGCCTCACGGACTTCGGACCGGTAACCGGTTCGACGTGGGAAAGCACTTCGGGCCAGAGATCCGAAAAAAGTCCGAAACGCCGCTCAAGCCATCTTTTTTTAAATGTTTCATCGGGCCCGAGTGTCACTTCGAAATTTTGTTCCACCAATTCAAGTTTCGGTGTAAGAACCATAGTAACCTCCTCTATAAAAAATATTACTGACAATGATTCTGGTAAGATAATATGATAAATTTATAAATATGTCAAGATGTCCATTGACAATACGATAATTTGTTATACCGGAAATGAATACGTGACCATTTTGACGGACTTATTTTCTTCTCCATTGTATGATAAAACCCCTGTTTTTTTCAGGGGTTTTCTTTCTAAGCGTATTCACTCATTCTCGATGATATCTTTGAGGGACAATCGTTCTCTTGGTTTTGTTTTTCCGACGTCACTCGTATCATCAACCACAACATCGTGAATCACCAAAGTCGGAGACTGCCAAGATTCAGCCGGAGACCGTATGGAAAAATACTTTCGGCAGTCAAAAATACCGTCGGGCTCCTTCGCAAAAAAATCAATTATCATCTCTCGCGCTTTTTCTATCGTTTCTCTCGGCTTCCCCACGTAATGTTCGAAGCCGGCATATTTATAACCGAACAACCACGCTTTTTTAACTCTCGTTTCAAAAAGCAACCGGAAAGCATCCCCGTAAGCACCGCCGTCGTTTATGGTTAACGAAAAATCATCCGTCGCAACATGAATGTTGCCGTCAAGATCAACAATTCCGAATCTCATTTTTTTCTCCCATTCTTAAAATTTCCAAAATTCACGCGACGTTATTCCGAGTCCCGCCTTTTCGCAAGATAAGAAACAACATCTTCTGAACTTCCATTTTGAATCACATCAGAGAGAGAATGATAGATCGGTCTTTCCTCTGGCGCTTCACTTTTAAGAGCGAAGGATTCGGAATACGCATGATGCGCAATTTTATCAATTTCATAAAACTCTGCGATCCAACCGTTATATTCTCCATGGCTCAAAAGTGGCATATCGCACAATTGCGACGTACCGCTCTCTTCGTATTCGCCACGTTTATATCCACGGCTATATTCCTCAGAGTTAAGTTTTTCCCAATACGTCTCATATTTTCCGCCCTTGCGACAGAGCTCAAAATGATTATTTACTCCTGCAAGCCGAAAAATTTCCGCTCTCAATTCGCCAAAAGTGTGAGTTTTGTTCGATTTCTCCATTTTTTTCACCTCTTTGTAAAATTTTCAAAATATAATCTTCTTATATTATCGCAAATATATTTACATATGTCAAATTTTTCAAAGAGCAGAGAAACGAATATTTTTTAGAAAACCTCGCAAAAAAACTCTTTCCAACGGAGTACCGTTTCCCCAAGAGTGTTCCGTCCAAGTCCCTCTGGGCGGACAAAGGAAAAACCGCATTTCTGCGGTTTTTTTGTTGTGCATCTCTTAAAAAACTATGCGGTTAGAGGTGCCGGTTTCAGTGCATTTCCGAAGAAGCTGTGAAGTTTCCTTTGGAGATTCGATCCGTCAAACTCCATACCTTTCGGAAGATGGTCTTCAACTCCTCTTACAAAAAATTCATCAACAGCTTTTATTGCTTTCTCAATAATATTTTCAAGAATTTGCAAGACGTTGTCGGAGCCGCAAAACTCTTTAATAAAAGACCTCGCTGTATGATCTTTTCCTTTTGAGGACATAAAACGGTCGACCGCTTTATGAAAATCATTATCGACAAGACCGTGAAAAGGCTCTTTCGCCATGAGAGCAAGAAGAGCTACGTGAGCATCGCCCAAGTTGAGACGTGTTTGGATCTCGGCTTCGGATTCGCTGGACTTTCCGGATTTGATCCTGTCGCGAATATTTTTTTCGCGATACTCCCGAGAGCCGACGACCGCGACGGAATACAGCGCATCTCCCAATTTTTCTTTAAGAGCGAGTGTCTGATATACCGATGCGTCCGCGAGGAGAATATCATCTTCTCCGCCATGGAACGCATCCGGTTCATATCCGTAGCGTTTTCCGTTCGATTCAAGAACATAGGGTGCAAAAATTTTGCCTTCTTGTTCAAGTTTTGTAAAATGCTCTTCGGGTATCGATTTTTTCGTCAGCTCGACGCTGCGAGCCACCCGATCGGTGGTCTTTGTTGCGATCTTCAAATTTATGGAACGCTTCTGCACGGCTTCAAGACTTTTTTTGTTTTCCAAGAGCTTCTCAAGCATAAAATCCCTACCGACGGCCGAGGGTCCCGGAAAATTCATAATTTTTTTTGCAAATAATGTGTTTTCTGATGTGTTCATAATTTTATTTTTAATAATAGGACTTACACATTCGGCGATCTTCGCGTCAAAATCTGCGATACTCGCTTCTCTGTATTGCAATACAGTTCGCTCTGTTTCTCGATTTTGACGCGAATCCTTGCCCTTCCGTAGCTCAGTGAGAGCGAAGGAGGGTCATCCGAATGTGAAAGTCCTGGATAGATTAACCCCAGTAATGTGGTTTGGATTTTTTGCCAAAAACACAAAAAAGTGTTTTCGCAAAGAAAACAAGCGGTTTCGACGCGCCACTTTTTTCTGTCATCATTTTACAATATAATTTTTGCGCAGTCAGGATAGTTGACACGCCGTTTTTGTGTTCAAATTCGGCATTGACATATTTATGTTTCAATGATAGGATTTTTATGTTTTTGTGATACGTGTGTATCGCAAAAATTACCTCGGTCTTTGACAGAGAAACTTAACACAAAGGAGATATATAGTAATGGCAATTGATTCCCGATCACAACAGGACCTCGTTCTTGCTCCCGGTGAATATGTGTACGCGCTCGATACGACTAAGGGTACGGTAAGCGTACTCGTAGGGTCATATCAATCTGGACTTTCCGGCAATGCAACGCCGGTCGTCTGGGAGAATGACCATTTTTCTCGTCGTGCAACATATGAAGAAGTCATCCAGCGATTTGTAAGCGTCAAAGAAGGCGATTACGTAGAACTCACCAATCCGGCAAAAGACCCGAACCGAGAACATCCCAACGATGGAAGTTCAAACAGTCTGGTCGATCTATTGTTCGGCCGACGCGTTGTCATTCCCGGTCCGGCATACTTCCCTCTTTGGCCCCGTCAATCACAGAAAGTCATAGGGGGACACCAGTTACGAAGCAATCAATACTTACTCGTCAGAATTTACAACGACGAAGAAGCGATTGCGAATTGGAATAAAGCTGTTATTAAAAAAGCCAGCACAAGCGCCGAAGCTGTTGCTACAGCCGCCACTCCGGAAAATTTGACGACCGGGCAGCTGCTCATCATAAAAGGTACGGAAATTTCATTTTATATTCCGCCGACAGGCATCGAAGTTGTCGTTGATAAGAATGGAGAATTTGTCCGTGAAGCGGTAACGCTTGAAAGAATGGAATTTTGCATTCTCAAAGAGGAACGCGGCGAAAAACGTTATGTGCAGGGTCCGGATGTTGTGTTCCCCTCACCGACGGAAACGTTTGTAGAGATCGACAACGAAGTGAAGTTTAAACCAATCGAACTCACGAAGATTTCCGGGCTGTATATCAAGGTTATCGCCGATTACCAGGACGATGATAAAACATCGCACAAAAAAGGCGATGAACTATTTATCACCGGCAATCAACAGGCGATCTATTATCCTCGTCCGGAACACAATATCATAAAGTACGGAGAAAAAACCGTGCATTATGCCGTTGCTGTGCCAAAGGGCGAAGGTCGATATGTTCTGAATCGAGAAACAGGCGAAGTGAGGCTTGTTTTAGGTCCCGTCATGCTACTTCCCGATCCCAGGAAAGAAGTTATTGTTCGGCGCGTTCTCGATGACGGTCAAGTAAATCTTTGGTATCCCGGAAATCCGAAAGCTGCGGAAGTCAACAGAAAGTTAAAATCGGAAATTGAATCAGGCGACAGAAGTTTTTCCGCCGCTCAATTTACTTCCAAAGGGTTTGCCTCGACAGGGGAACGTTCCGCGGAGGCGTTTGCGGGAGATTCCTTAAACCGAGGAAATTCATTTTCTCCTCCGCGTACCGTAACGCTCGACACGAAATACGACGGCGCCATCGGTATCAGCCCGTATCCCGGATTTGCCATATTGGTGGTAAATAAGTCCGGCGACAGACGGGTGGTCGAAGGTCCCGCGTCGATTCTTCTTGAATATGACGAAACGCTCATGCCGATGGAACTTTCCACCGGTACGCCGAAAACCGACGCAAGAACGATCAAAACCGTGTATCTGCAAGTGAAAAATAATCGTGTAACCGACAAGGTTATCGCGCTTGAAACCAGAGATCTTGTCCCGGTCGATATAACGGTTGCCTATCGTGTCAATTTCGTTGGAGCTGATCCTTTGAAGTGGTATCAAGTCGACAACTACGTTCGCCATCTCACAGAACACGCTCGTTCAATGCTCCGCGGTGCGGTGAAGCAAGTCGGAATCGAAGAATTCTACCGGAATCCGATCATTGTCATCCGTGACGCACTGCTCGGTAAAGCGGTCGAAGGCGGAGAAAGAAAAGGGATGCTTTTTAAAGAAAATGCGATGCACGTATACGACGTCGACGTTCTCGAAATTAGCATCGAGTCGCGCGATATCGCCGTTCTCCTGGAAAACGCTCAGGTCGAGGCGCTTCGTGCGACATTATCAGTCGCCGCAAAAGAGCGCGAACTTGATAAAACGACACGAATCGAAGGTTTTGAACGCCAGATCGCGAAAGAAAAATCGACTACGGCGACCGAAAAGGTTAAACTTGAGATTGAACAGATCAAGAAACAGCTCGCAAAAAATCTGGCGGAACTATCGAGCAGTACCAATCGAGAAATGCAGAGACTGCAGGCCGTAAAAAGTCAACAAACACTTAACGACGAAATCGCAGCAGCAAAACTTCTTCTTGAAAAAAATGAGAAGGGACAAGAACTGTCGTTCCTTGAACAAGAACAAAAGATTGAACTCGAAAAGTTAAGCCAGGAAACGAAAGAAATTGTAGAACGTGCGGGTGCGGTCGATGATAAACTTATCGCGGCACTCCAAGCATTTGGGGACAAAGCATTACTTGAAAAAACTGCCGAAGCTATGGCTCCACTCGCCATTTTCCGCAATAGCGGCGTAATGGAAACATTAGCCGGACTATTGAAAGGAACAGCATTATCTGATGTGCTGAAACGATCAACCGATAAATAAAAGTAATCAACCAAGCGAATAATTCGCGACCCGGGCATTTTGTCCGGGTTTTTTGTGCCGAGGAGAGGACTTGAACCTCCATACCTTGCGGTGCTTGCTCCTAAGGCAAGTGCGTCTACCAATTTCGCCACCTCGGCATATATTTTTTACCCTGCGTAGCTTTTAGCGAAGCAGGGGTTTCTGACACTATAACACAAATTTTTTATCTTTGCACGGTTTGACACATTTATACATATTCATTAGTATGGAAACGGTGGAAGTTTTTTGATAATAAACGGAAAAGCCCGCCGTCGCCCTATCGGGCTATGGCATGGCGATGGAGGTTATAATGACGAAAAAACAGACAAAACCGGAAACTTTTGATATTCAAAAATTCTATAGCAAAATTCCCGATTGGCGTTTTCGGAATATCCCGAAAACAGAAAAATATCAATATGTAACATTGAGAGGAAATCCCCACCTTGATCCTTTGCCGGAGATCGACGAAGAAAAAATCGCGGAACTTTGCAAAATCGTTCGCGGAATGATATTTACTATGGTTGATGCCGCAAAATCCGGACATCCGGGCGGATCGTCTTCGAAGGTGGAACAACTGGTAACTCTTTTGTGTTCCGGAACATTTCGCTTTGACGCGGAACATCCAAAAAATCCCGGTCGCGACCGTTTGGTTTGGTCTGCCGGACACTGTTCACCGCTCGCGCATTCACTGAACGCATTAGTAATGCATGAGGCGTTACTCAATGCGAAAATTCCGATAAGTGAATTACGAAAACATTATTTTCTTCCTGAAGACTTGCTGAAATTCCGCACACTCGGCGGTCCATCAGGACATGTGGAATCACACTATGCCCTGGAAGATGCTTCAACCGGTTCATCCGGTCATGGCCTTTCAACAGGGCTTGGATTCGCAACTCTTCATAAATCAAACGGACTTCCAACGAAGGTCTTTGTCGTTATGGGTGATGCGGAAACGGAAGAAGGCATGGTTCACGAAGCACGCAATGTCGCTTTAGCTTCCGGCATTTCAAACTTGGTCGTTTTGCTTGATGCGAATGGCTACGGTATTGACGGTCCAATAACAGAAGCCATGCCGCCGTCATTTATTGACGATTGGCGGAAATGGAACGTGATTGAAGTTGACGGTCATAACATTCGCGAATTGGCGTATGCGTATAAAATTGCAGAACTGCCAGGCGACAAACCGACGGTCATTATTTCTCACACCATCAAAGGAAAATTCTACGGCAAATTGGAAGATACTTCCGATTCACATGGAACCCCGCTTCCTCACGAAGATTATCTTAAAGTAATGGAAGAATTGGGTTTGCTGAAAGCCCATGAAATAGCTCCCATGTTTTTTGTTCGTCGCTGTATGAAACCTGATACGACAAAATATTTCTTAGAACGCCTCAGTGTCGCGAAAGAAAAAATTCTTCCTGAAAAGCAACTCCGAGCATTGATGTATGCGGGTAAATCGATGGTTGACCACACATCCATTAAACGACCACTCGTGTTACCGCCGGAACTTGTCTTTACCGAAGGCGTTCCGAAAGCTACGCGATTCGCAACGGAAGCGTTCTTTACATGGCTGATGAAAGAAACCTGTTTCTTCTATATCGGCACCGGTGATCTGTCAAAATCCATTTTGACGAGAAAGGCGGAAGATGTGTATGGAATTATCACTCCGCAACATCCCTACGGTCACGGAATTCGTTTCGGTATCGCTGAACAAAATATGGCAATGATGTCGGTGGCAATGTCGCAAGACGTTCTCCCCGGCGGATTTAAGTCGTTCAATGTTTTTGGTTCCTACGGCGTGTTTACCTCAATGATGGCAAACTCCGTCAGAATGGGACTCGTCAACAATGCGATGAACCCCGAAGCGAAAAGTTGTTTCTGTATGCTCGCGGCTCACGACGGTCCCGAAACCGGAGAAGACGGTCCGACCCATCACGGGCTTTTCTGGATGTCGCTCTTTATGGCGTATCCCGGAATCAAAGTGTACAAACCGCTTGATGCGAATGAAACGATTGAAATGCTGTTTTATGCGGTACAACGCAACGAACCGTTTGTCATGTCCGTTGCTCGTCCGAATACTCCGGTATTTGAACGCGGTGAAAAAACGGGTGTTCCTCCTGCTATAGCGACATTGAAAGGCGCGTACGTCTTTCAACCATACAAAAATAACGGAAAAGAAAAACTTCCGATTGCGGTTGCCGGTGGCGGACTCTTGGCGAATTTACTTAAAGCGCTTCCGGAAATCGAAAAGGCGTATGATGTAAAAATCGTCGCCGTTTCTTCGCCTGAATTGTTTGATGAATTTCGAAAAATCAATCCGAGAGAAGCAAGCAAAGTGCTTTCCGATAAAGAACGTAAAATCGTCCAAGCTTTTCATAACGGTTGGCCCGGCTTTTTATATCCCGTCGTTATGACCGACGACCAAAAAGACCGGGTTCACGGAATCACAAGATTCCTCGCGTCCGGAAGACCGGAAGAGATTTATCTCCAGGCCGGATTTGACCCGGACGGCATTGCAAAATTAATTTTGCATTCGTAATAATTTTTACACAAAGGACCCTTTTCGGAGGGTTCTTTTTTTTGACATATTTTATATAACATGATATTCTTTTTTCAGAATTAGAATCGCAGCTTGGAAATCAGGAGAAAAAAATGAAATGTGAACTGAATAAATTTATAGAAAAAATCAATAGTGTGCGCAATTGGCTGGATTGCTCATCCACAACGCTTTGGTTGACTCTCTTATTGTTTTCCGTTTTGGCGGTTCCCTGTTTGATAGAGGGACACCAACCTATCAAATTAGGAGAAATGTTACCCGACCACGACCCGATAAACGGTTTTTGGGGTTTCTATTCGGGAATTCTTCTCATTATCGCGTGGCTACCCGAGTATTTTATAGAAAGATCATTTGTTGATCGCATCGGAAGTATCATCCGATATTTTGTAACCGTTTGGTTTTTATGGGCGGTGTTAAATTACGTACTCGCCGTATATATTTACGGAGCAATTGCCTGGACTCTTACCATTTGGTGAAATCGAATTGATTTAAAAAAGCGCCTTTGGCGCTTTTCTTATTGTCTCGGTCGAAGCGTCGGAAATAATATTACTTCTCTGATATTTTTTGTATTCGTCAAGATCATGATCATACGGTCAATCGAGAGACCTACTCCCCCCGCCGGTGGCATGCCATACTCCATGGCTTCGATATAGTCTTCGTCTTTCGGCTGCGCTTCTTCATCGCCGGCACCACGGCTCTTTTCCTGGTCGGTAAATCGTTCGCGCTGATCGATCGGATCATTCAATTCCGAAAAACCGTTAACCACCTCGAAACCAGCAATGACAAGTTGGTAGCGTTCGATAAATTCGGGATTCTCCTCTTGTTTTTTGGCGAGAGGAGAGAACGCGACGAGATAGTCCTTGATGAATGTCGGCTGAATTAAATTATGGCGGACATATTTTTTATAAATCGCATCAAATATTTTTTCGATCCCTTCACCTTTTCCGACTTCAACGCCAAGTTTTTTAGCTTCCGGGACAAGTTCCTCATAGGACAAGGCGGAGGGGTTTTTCAAACCGGAGTATTTTTCTATAAGATCAAAAAACGAAGTGACTTCAAAATCTTTCCCAAAATCTATTTCGTGTTCGCCAAAAATCACTTTTGTACCACCGGTTACTTTTTCGATGACGGTACGAAGAAGGTTTTCCAGGAATATCATATGTTTCGAAGCCTCAGCATATGCTTCGTAAAACTCAACGGTCGTAAATTCGGGATTATGAGTCACGTCAATCCCCTCATTTCTGAAGAGTCGTCCAATCTCGTAGACTTTCGGCATTCCTGCAACAAGCAATTCTTTCAAATAGAGCTCAGGCGCAATGCGAAGAAACAGCGAAATATCAAGTGCATGGTGATGCGTTTCGAATGGTTTTGCTGTGGCGCCGCCCGCGATTGGCTGAAGGATCGGTGTTTCAACTTCCAAAAATTCCTGGCTGTCAAGATAACGTCTGATCTCAGCAACGAATTTGGAGCGGATAACAAACCTTTCGCGTACTTCGGCGGACATAAGAATATCGAGATAGCGTTTTCTGAATCGTTCTTCAACATCCTGCAATCCGTGCCATTTGTCCGGCAAAGGTCGTAAACATTTCGAAAGCATTTTCCAATTTTCAACCTTGAGAGTTTTTTCTCCGCGTTTCGTTACAAAAAGCGTTCCGCTCACTTCCAGAAAATCTCCGACGTCAACCGTTTCGGAAAAGCTCAAGAAAATTTTTTCATCAACATCGTCTTTCTTCAAAAGTGCTTGGAAGTTTCCGGTTCCGTCGTTCAGATTAAAAAAAAGGAGAGCGCCCTGTCCGCGAAGCGCCATAACTCGGCCCGCGAGCGTCACTTTTTTCCATTCCTCGGAAAGCAGATTGAACTGCACAATCACTTCGGCAACGGAAATATCCCGGTCGTTGGAAACAGGATATGGGTTCTTTCCGTCTTGTTTCAGGATTTCTATTTTTTTTATTCGCTCATCGCGAACTTCGTCCAAAAATGAAGACATTTGAAATGTAAAATAAGTTATTTAACGCTAACAACAGTGTAAAACACCTCATCCCCGTTTGGTTTTTTCAGGGTGGCGGTGTCGCCTTTTCTTTTTCCCATAATAGCCTGTCCGAGTGGCGATTTATTGGAAAGTTTTCCTTTTCCGAGATCAGCTTCTTCTGTTCCAACGATTTCAAGTTTAGTGTCTTCTTTGTCGTCTTTTTTCCGAACGACGACCATTGAACCCATAGAAACTATATCCGTGTCTTTATGTGATACGATTGATGCGGACTTGAGAAGTGTTTCGAGTATAGCTACACGGTCTTCTAGCTCAGCTTGCTTGCTTCGCGCTTCGTGATACTCGGCATTTTCGGATAAATCACCCAAAGATTTGGCGTATTCCAGGTCCGTAAGAACCTTTTTCCGACCGGTTGAACGCAAATATTCGAGCTCACTTTTGAGTTCGTCGTATTTCTCTTGGCTTAAATATTCTTTTTCATCATTCATAGTACTTGCCATTATACCTTTTTCCACCGAAAAAACAACCCCTCTGTGCAAAAATGGTAAAACGGTGCTATAATAGACACACTCAAAGATTATTATAAAAACATTTAATTTTCGAACATATATGATGGAGTCATTCAAAATTGACGACAATATTTCAAATGAAGAACTGGCGGAAATATCGAAAGAAATAAAAGGAAAAGGAGAACGTCCAAAAGAAATTGATTTGATTATAAATCAATGGATTCCCGATACGGAGAAAGCGATCAATGAAATAAAGGATGTCGACCGAAAAGAAAAATTAACGGAAAAATTAGAGAAAATCAAAGATGCGATCCCTTATTTTGATGACGCTGATTTTAATGATGAAAAAGTGGTGGAGCAAGCGACAGAGCTCTACGAAAGAGCGGAAAAACTTTTCGGAGATGCCGTTATCGAAGAAGAAAAAGAAGATTAAAAATACAACAAAAAAGAGCCGGGAAACCGGCTCTTTTTTGTTGTGTTTTACAAACTTTTGAAATATTCGGGTGTGTTAATTCCCATCCAATCGATGATGAGCCGCATAGTCGCGGGTCCGCCTTGCGTATAGTGTACCGGACCCCGTTCCATGACAAGGGCGAAGGCATACCTCGGATGTTCGTACGGAAAAAATCCGGTGATCCATGAGTTGACCATGTCTTTATTAACGCCGAGTTCCGCAGTACCGGTCTTCGCGGCGATGTTGACGCTGCTTACGTTCAATACTCCGGCAATTCCATACAATACTCCTCGGCGCATGCCCTCTCCCGCCACATCAAAATATGATTTGGAAATTGTCGCCAATTCTTTTTTTTGTATGGTTGAGCTCATTACGACATGAGGGGTTACGAGAGTCCCTCGCGCTGCGATTCCGGCAACAGAATGGACTGCTTGAAGCGGTGTTACCTGAAATCCGTATTGCCCGATGGAAGTGTGATAGGTGTCACCGATGAGCCAAGTTCCGTTCTCAAAATATTTTTTCTTCCACTCAGGCGTTGGGATGACCCCTTCTTCTTCACCTTCAAGGTCAATACCTGTTTTATTACCGAAACCGAAGAGGCGCATGTATTTGTCGATATTGGTGATTCCAAGACCCTTTTGATCTTTATACCCTCCCCCGACGGCATAAAAATATACGTCGGAGGATACAGCAATCGCGTCTCTCATGTCCACCCAGCCATGCGCTTTCCAGTCTTTGAACACCGATGGCTTGTCGGGGAAATATGGATTCGGCAGCGAAATGGAACCTGTGCTTAATATTTTTTTCTCGGGAGAAATTATTTTTTCGTTGAGGGCGGAGATTGCCATGAACGGCTTAACGATGGATCCGGGAGCGTAGAGGCCTGAAACGGCACGATCCAGGAACGGTGTTCTGGGATTTGTCTGGTAATCGGAAATAGCTTTTCTGTCAGCCCCGTCCGTCAAAACCTGAGAACTATACTCAGGATAGCTCGTCATTGCCAAAATTTCTCCGGTATTTACATCCATAATGACGGCACTGCCCGCACGAAAACCCGAGCTTATGGCCGCATCAGATAGTGCTTTATATAATTCTTTTTGTACACGAGAATCAATAGTAAGAGTCAGATCTTTTCCCGGTACGGGCAATTCAACGAGACTTTCGGAACGCACTTTCGTATGTGCGTCAACTTCCTGAATTTTAAGACCCGAAACGCCATTAAGAGATTTGTTATAAATTTTTTCTACGCCGTCTTTTCCGTCATACTCTGTTGTGTAATAATACCCGGATTTGTCTTTTGCCGGATAACTGATGTATCCAAGAAGGTGACCGAAGCCGGGATTTGCTATATATTTTCGTAGCGAAAAATCATTGAGCGCCGTTCCTTCTTTTGAAGTTGTGGCGTTTTGCCAATCTTTCGGATTGGAAGGAAGAACATTCCATGCGAGCGGAATTTTATTCCTGTCATAAATTATTCCCCTATCTCCGAAAATCGTTGAATGTTCGAGGCGATTGTTTTCGGCACGAACTTTCAATTCCTGTCCTTGTACGAGTTGCAATATACCAACCTTCCAAAGATATCCCGCTTGTATCAGCATAAAAAAAATGCCCAGAATAATAACGGTATACTTTGAAATTGGTTTTTCGATTCGTCCTTCAAATTGATGTACGTTAAAGTTCGGAAGATTACTTGAGTCAAGAAGCACCTCATTCGGATCGATTTCCACCATTTTTGATCGTTTTGACTTGAACATGATTATTCGAGAAAACGAATTTTCCGTTTAAGAAAATCAGTTATAATTATTGCGAGCAAAGAGTATGAGGAAAAGAATAGTCTAAAGCCATAAAAAGCAACGGCTTCGGTTCCATATAATGCATCCATCAATACGCCGGCGACCAGGCCTTCAAAAAAATTTTGAAAGATCAATCCGCCGATAAAAATAAAGACGACGGAATACCACCAAGGAAAAAAAAATACAAAAAAAAGAAGCACGGCGTCAAAAAGCACTCTCCTTGCATAGCTAGTATTTTTTTTGTCTATTGTAATCATAAAAATGTTCCGAGATTGCGGACTTCATAGAAAAGCTAATTTACTTTTTCCACATCGACATATTTTACGGTAAATAGTGCGATCGGATTTTGAAGGTAAAAAGTCTGGAACGATTCCATACTGTCTTTTTCTTTCTTTTTGACTATTGCCAAAATAAGTTCAGGATCATCTGAAAAAACCGCAGCATCACCGTCTCGTATATCGACATCTTTCGGAACCTCGACGGAAAAGAAACCCCCGCCCATTCCATGAATTTCAACCGGAATATTTTCAGGTCCTAAAAATGCATTGTTTACGGAACCAAAAGAGGAAAATAATCTTCCTTTTGACGAATGCGGATATACTTCTTCGATAACCCCCAAAAGATATGTATTTCCCGATACTATTTTTGCGTCTTTCTTTATATTATCCGTGCTTCCGCGGTCTATGAGTATGGTATCGTAAGCACTGACATTCGGTCGTGATATGACTTTGGCATGAATATATTTTTCGGGATATCCAAACTGACGCGCTTTCATTTCAATATTTTCCTGGATCACGAAATCGTAACCGCCAAGCTTTGCTTCAAGATCGGCAACTTTCGCCGTGAGTTCGGTATTCTTCTTCACGAGAGCCTGTTTTGATCGGAAGAGGGAAAAAATATTAGAGAAACCTGAATTCGCTGTTTCTCCCGCATTCCAGACAGGGACAGCCGTTTGGTTCGAAAATGATGAGAAAATGTTAAACAGAGATGGAAAAAAAGTAAACAAAGCCATAAATAAAACAGCGATAAAAAAAATCATCCTTTTTCCTTTCTTTTTTTCTTTTTTTGGCTGAAACGGTTTATAGGTCATGAACAATATCACTCAGTTATCTGACTTATGATGGCGGAGCTTCGTCATCTTCATAGATCAACGCCTCCTTGTAGAGTTCAAGTTGCTCAACGACAATGCCGGTTCCGCGAGCAATACAGGTCAACGGGTCTTCAGCAATATGAATTGGGATGCGAAGTTCTTCGTATAAGATAGTATCCAGTCCGCGAATGAGAGCTCCTCCGCCGACCAAAACAATGCCGCGGTTCATGATATCTGAGAGAACTTCGGGCGGCGTTTCTTCAAGCACTTCTTTCACCGATGTCACGAGCATTGATATTGATTGAGAGATCGCTTCACGGATGTCTGAATCAGTGATGACAACTTCGCGCGGCAGACCGGTGATGAGATCACGGCCTCGCAGCGGCGCTTCAAGAGGAGTGTCATTTTTAATGACGGAACCGATACTGATCTTGATCGCCTCGGCTGTTTTTTCGCCGGTCAGAATTTTAAATTCATTGCGGATATAAGAAATGATGTCGTTGTTGAGCTTGTCCCCGGCGATGCGAAGATTTTTTGACTTCACAATTCCACCAAGAGAAATGACGGCAATGTCGGTCGTTCCGCCGCCGATATCGATTACCATGCTTCCGATCGGATCATTGACGGGAAGCCGAATACCGATCGCTGCAGCCATCGGTTCTTCAATAATGAAAACTTCACGCGCACCGGCATTTCTCGCCGCATCTTTCACTGCGCGCGTTTCAACATTAGTGATCCCCGAAGGAACACCGATAACAATCCGCGGACGGGCAAGTTTTTTTGAAAGTTTGTTCGCTTTGTTGATGAAGTAACTCAAAAGTTCCTGCGTTATTTCAAAATCTGAAATGACGCCATCAACAAGAGGGCGCACGGCGACGATGTGCGCGGGCGTTCGTCCGAGCATTTCTTTCGCGGAATGCCCGACGGCGACGACTTGCCCGGTTTTTTGATTTACGGCGACGACGGTCGGTTCATTTATGATGATTCCGTGTCCGCTCACATATACAAGCGTATTGGCCGTACCAAGGTCAATTCCGATGTCGTTATCAAACAATTTTCTGAATTTTTTAAACATAGAAGTACCCCTATTCTACTCGAAAGATAGGTGATACGTCAAAGCTTGACAGATTTCTTCGAAATAGTAGTATTGACATTGGAGAGACACTTTTTCCGGGACAAACCAAAGGAGGTTTCCGTGAAATTTTCAATCAAAATCGATACCCACGCTCTGCTTGCCGCAGTAGTGTCCATATTATCAACAGTGCTGATTTATAAAACATCGACCACTATTCCGCCCGAAGTGCTCAAATACATGTTCCTGCCGATTAATGCGATCGTAGCGCCGATTGTCGCATATTTTTACATTCATTCAGGTAATGTCAAATACGCCGAAATGGCTGCGCTCGAAAACGGAGGGGGAATGGTCGTCAGATCGATCCTCGTCGGTGCAATGGTTGGGGTTGGTATATTTTGGGTATCAATTGTCGTACCAATGATCCCATCAGAACTTTTCTAATTGAACGCCCCCTTGTTTTAAAACTCTCCGGTTTCGGCCGGAGAATTTTTCTTTGCCACGCCATAGCTCGAGAGAGTGAAGGCGGGTTTGCCTCAAGTTTATTTTTTCTGCAGAAGCTCTATCATTTCCGATTCGGAAAGCATCAGTACTTCCCCGCTTTTTCTTATTTTTACTTCAAATTTTTCCGATGTGATTGTTTTTCCGCTGACGACGACGCGGTACGGCATTCCAAGAAGGTCGCTCGTCGCAAATTTTTCTCCGGCGTTCGCATCGCGGTCATCATAGAGAACTTCCATACCGAGAGCGGTCAATTTTTCATATAACTTGTCAGATGCTTCTTTTGCACGCAGATCAATGAGATGGACTTTGAACGGCGCAACGCTTTCCGGCCAGACAATTCCCTTTTCATCCGCAAATGATTCAACGATCGTTCCCATGAGCCGTCCGGGACCGATTCCGTAAGAGCCCATAATTACCGGCTTGGATTCGCCATTTTCATCTTTGTAATTCAGATTGAGCGCTCCGGAAAAACGCGTGCCAAGCTTGAAAATATTTCCAGTTTCGATCGAGTGAACTTCTTCCAAGTCTTCGCGCTTAACTCCGAGGTCAGTCAAAACTTCATCGTTCAAGACTTCTTTATTGACAGCGATGCCTTTTTCTCTCGACAGATAAATGGTATCTTCGCCAGCGTCGGAAAGCGTTTGAAACTCATGGCTGTATTTGGAAAAACTTCCGCCGCTTGCGAACGTGATAAATGTTTTGTCTCCAAGTCCCGCTCGCGCAAAAATGTTGACGTACGCTTGTTTCGCTTTTTCATAAAATTCATCAAGGTCCGTCTCTGTCGCGCTGAAAGAATACAAATCTTTCATTCCGAATTCGCGTCCGCGCATAATTCCGCTTTTTGCGCGCGTTTCATTTCTGAATTTCGTCTGGATCTGATACGCATATATCGGCAAATCCTTGTAGGAAGAAATATGGCCGGTCATAATATTCGTGATCGCTTCTTCATGGGTGAATCCAAGTCCGACCTCGTTGCCGTTCTTTAATTTCGTCTTGAACCAATTGTCAACTTTCGCGTCATCCCAACGGTCGGTTTTTTCCCAGAGCTGCCGATCCTGAAGCGCCGTCATGGAAAGTTCTTGTCCGCCGATCGCATCCATTTCTTCGCGGATAATATTCTCGATCTTGCGAAGCGTGCGAAGTCCGAGAGGAAGATACGAATACACCCCCGCCATTTCTTTATGAACGTATCCGGCACGGATCAAAAGCTCCGCATTTTTGGAAACCTCATCCTTCGGCGCCTCCTTGCGCGTTTTTGTAAAAAGTTGTGATTGTTTCATTCATATATTGTACCGTTTTTCCGGCAAAAAGAAAGAGCGGGCCGCAATGCGGTCCGCCCATTATTACCCAAGGTGCCGAAGCAATATTATTGCTTACGACCTCCTTCTTTTACAAACTCCACGGTATCACCTGCCACTACTTCGAAATTGTCGCCAATCCGATCGCCGCCGATGAATGGCTTCATGTCGGGGTCGATGTTCAATTGATCTACAAGTGCCTCTCTCAGGGTGCCAACAGTGAGTCCTTGGACCATGTCAACCTCAACAGGATCAGCTGCGCCGCATAATACCGTTACTTTTTCGGTTACCGTTTCGTCTTTTACTAAGTCAACCATTTCTTTCTCCTTACATTAAGTGTTATGTCCGCGAACGATTTATCGGGCGAACAGCGTTCATTATGATATCCATATAGGCTTCATCATAACTATTTTTTCCTTCGAGATAACCGTAGAAAGCGTTAGCCATCAGCGTTGCAATCATGTTATTTGCCAAACACAATTGCGGCTCCGATTCTCCCAACTCTTCACAGCTCATCTCATCAGGACTTTTGTCGCGAGGGTATAATATCTCCTCGTGATATTTGCTGGCAAGCGGCAAGGTAACATTTTCTCCATCCTTTCGGATAAATACCTGAATGTTACCATCCGTCATTTCATTTCCGCCCGAAAAAAGAACTGCATTTTCAAGCTCTTCAGTGCGGTCTGAAATTACTTTACGGCTCTTGTGATTATCTACGCAGCAAAACACAAAGTCATTTTCACGAACAATCCGTGAAATGTTTTTCTCCGTGACATACATGTCAAGCGATTTCCAAGTAATTTTCGGACATAGTTCCCGAAAATATTCGGCTTTCACTTCCGCTTTGTTTCCCAATCTATGAAAACTTTGCCGGTCGCGTTTTTTTTCAGCATACTGCTTTCCGTCGACAAGTGTGATTTCCACCGACTCAGTTTTTGCCGGTCCGTATTCGAGATACATTCGAAGGAGGGGGAGAAGCCATTCTGCGCCACCTCCTATCCCGATGACCTTAATCTTCATTTTTTATCTCCTTTTTTACTACGCGTTTCGCTTTCCGCTTTTTTATTGCGGGAACCGAAGCCGGCAGTGGAGTTGTTATTGTCAATTCGGCAGGTGCCTTTTTTTGTATAGGCATTACCGGTTTACGAATTTTCTTCAACCAATTCTTCTGATTTTCTATATTAGCACTATGCGGTTCATTTGTCAAGAGTAAGTGCACATATTTATTTTGCTCAAGTGTCGGCGAATAGTATGATGCGTATATACTTTCAACACCCAACTCTTCTTCAACAAAAGAGTCCTCAACCAGTCTCAGCGCTTTCACGAACACGGTCGGTTTCGGTTCCGGAGCTTTTTC
>Ga0172379_10002769_pt1 | contig 29884 bp, 26 predicted proteins | sample GrowelOW334metaG_FD_119756 | JGI IMG/M metagenome (GOLD analysis project Ga0172379, IMG submission 119756) | Groundwater microbial communities from an aquifer near a municipal landfill in Southern Ontario, Canada - Groundwater well OW334 metaG | ecosystem: Environmental > Aquatic > Deep...
AGGCTTTCGCCCATTGTGGAATATTCTTTACTGCTGCCTCCCGTAGGAGTATGGACCGTGTCTCAGTTCCATTGTGACTGATCATCCTCTCAGATCAGCTACCCGTCATAGCCTTGGTGGGCATTTACCCCGCCAACTAGCTGATAGGCCGCAGGCCCCTCCAGAACCGCAAAAGCTTTACCCTTGCGGGACCATCCGGTATTAACTCATATTTCTATGAGGTATCCCTGAGTTCTGGGCAGGTTCCAACGTATTACTCACCCGTTCGCCGCTCCCCCACTCTATCTTCAAAAATTTGAAAACAAAGTGGGGGCGCTCGACTTGCATGTATTAGACATACCGCCAGCGTTAACCCTGAGCCAGGATCAAACTCTTCTTTAAAAAAGTGATCCTTTGTTTTTCCTGACCTAAGTCAGAAATAAAAATTTTGATTAAAAACTTTTCGGCTTCTCTATTACGCTCAAAATGTTAAAGAACTTCATTAGCAGGAGGCAGTTTATTTAAATTGCTTATCAAAGTCAACACTATTTTATTAAAAAGAATTAAACAACATGCTAACCAACACGTCAAGAGCATTGGCCTGACTATTAAGCCAATATTTGCTATAATGACAAGAGTAAAAAACATAAAAATAATTAAAAATATGACAAACTCATCAACAAAAGATATTACAGATTCTATTTTAATACCGACTGTAATTGAAAAATCACATGCCGGAGAAAGAGCTTATGATATTTATTCAAGACTATTAAAGGATAGAATTATATTTCTTGGAACGGCAATCGACAGCAATGTTGCAAACTTAATCATCGCGCAATTGCTATTTTTGGAAAACGAAAATCCAAACGAAGACATTATAATGTATATAAACAGCCCGGGCGGACAAGTTACTGCCGGCCTTGCGATTTATGACACAATGCAATACATAAAACCTGACGTCTCAGTCCTTTGCGTGGGAATGGCGGCATCAATGGGTGCGGTACTTCTTGCAGGAGGAGCAAAAGGAAAAAGATTTGCACTGACAAATTCAGAAGTAATGATTCACCAGCCACTTGGAGGCACGGAAGGACAAGCATCTGACATAAGAATTCACGCAGACCATATTATAAAGACTAAAGATTTGCTAAATAAAATCTTGGCAAAACACACAGGTCAACCTATAAAAAATATTGAACGCGACACAGACCGCGACAATTTCATGGACGCAGAAGCCGCAAAGAAATACGGCCTTATTGATGAAATCCTTGTGAAAAGGAAATAGCATGAGTCACAATTTCTTTTGCGATATTTATGCCGGTGGCGACTTCCAAAGCTTTGAAGCCCGGATTTGAATTTACCTCAAGAACTACAGGTGATCCATTTGCTCTGATAACATCGACACCTCCATATTCAAGCCCTAAAGCCTCAACTGAACGAATCGCGATATCTGCTTCTTGTTTAGTAATTTCAGCGCTCATACCAGTTCCGCCGAGTTCGATATTTGATCTGAACTCACCTTTTTTCGCAGATCTCATCATTGATCCGACAACTTTTCCATTAACAACGAAAATTCTAAGATCACGTCCTTTCGCATATTTCACAAATTGTTGAAGCAAATACATTGGCTTGTCCCAGACCAAAAAAGAATTTAACGCGCGCATACTTTCCACAATCACAACTCCATTTCCAAAAGATCCGTAAGGTTGTTTTACAATTATAGGGAAACCGCCAAGAAGCTTTACCGCACTCTTTAAATCGTCTTGTCGTTGCAATAAAACAGTTTTTGGAATCGGAATTTTTTTGCCGTCAAGAATTTGCATTGTCTTCACTTTATTCTTTGCAAAAAGAATAGAACTGTAATTATTAAAAAGCGGAATTCCCATCATTTCCATTTGATCAACAATCGCGATATGTAGCTCAACATTCACCAAAACAGCCGGTCTCGTAATCATCACATCACATTTTGCAAAAGGTTTTCCGTCATATATAAGACATGGCGAAGACTGATTATACACCATATGAAAATTCGCAACTCTGTAAATTTTAGCGGAGTGCCCAAGAGCAATAGCCTCTTTCTTAAGCCTTATTTCTTCTTCCGAAGCTTTTCGATCCGCAGAGCGAAACGAAAGAATTCCTATTTTCATTAATTTTTCCTTAATAACAAACGTAGAGGATATACATGTTTTTTACAAAGTCAAGAAGCTGTGCTAACATTTCGCAAAACACATTCATTAAAAAAACCAAATGAAAAAAATCACAAAAATATTGGCGGGAATAATCATCGCGACAACACTTGGCGGATGTTCATTATTTTCAAGCACAACCACAACGACAACAAGCGTCAATCCAAACAAAGTAACTTACCAAGCAACAGATTTTAGCGTAATAATTCCAAGAGATTGGGAAGTTTTAGACGGGACAACGTTGCCTGCAGGAAGCCCGACAAGCGTAGTCGTCGCTTTTAAAAACAACATTAAAAATAAAAAATTCATCGCGAACATGAACATCGCAAAATTTGACGCAAAAAAAGAAAAAACTACACAAGAAGAAATAGTAAAAAGCATGAAAGACAACTATAAAAACACACTTATAGATTTCTTGGACGCAGGAAATCAAAATGTAAATGTAAAAGCCGCAGGAACTCCTATTGAAGGCATCATTGCGACATTTTCCGGCAAATCCGACGCCGCTGAAAATCCAAAAAATTTCAAACAATTATACATAAAATACGCAAATAATTTTTATGTAATAACAGCTTCATACGGCCAAGACGAAGACCCACAAGTCGTCGAAAAAATCAACGAAGCAATAAACAGTTTTGAACTAAAATAATTGGTGCCCGGGGCGGGAATCGAACCCGCACTCCATTGCTGGAACAGGATTTTAAGTCCTGCGCGTCTACCAATTCCGCCACCCGGACAAATAAAATTCAAGAATTGGTCATGTCCCATTTTCCTTTTTTCCCGAATAAAATCAATCTATATTTTTCTTGACATAAAAAAAATAGCTGATACGATAAACTTCCAATCCGCTGGATTAGTTAAAAAATAATTTCCAAAATAATAGAAAGACCAGAAAAAAACACGGACAGTCTACGCAAAATGTCTTTATTGAACCTTGCTTTAATCGTAGTCGCAGGATGCGCAGGAGCTGAAATTCAAAGAGACAGAGATTCCACAAAGGAAGCCGTTTTTTCAACATTGGAAAAACCGCAACCAGCAAACGAAAAACCGGTAGAAGAAGATGTCGTAGAAACAATACAAGAACCTGATGCAAAAGAAGAAACGACAAAAACACCTACATTGGAAGACATCGAAAAAGCAAACAAAGAATGTGTAAGAGACCTCAAAGGGAACGCCACAAAAGATTACAACCTTATTTTCAAAAAAGAATTTACAATAAAGGTAATAGAATATTGTGCCGAAAAAATTGGAGTCCCTGTCGAATTAATTGTTGAGACAATAAGACAAGAAAGCGGATTTCTTTTGACAGAAATCGGAGATCACGGAAAAGCAATAGGCCTAGGCCAAGTGCATCTATCAAGATTTAAACACGCAAAACTCAATCCGAGGTTCGCGGAAATAATGGCCGCCTTCACAGACACCCCTGTTTCAGAAATAAAAAGAGGCAAATCTGTTTTAGTTGACGCTCTTTCTATAACATTAATTTTGAAAGACTGCTTAAACGCAAACAAAATAAAAGCTGATCACACAACACGGCTTACAGCAAGCCAAATCATAATGGTAAGATATTATTACCACACCCCGACAACATTCAAAGAAGGCAAAGGAAAATTTTTCCAAGAACACAAAGAAAGATATTTAATGTATGCAAACGGGGCGAAGAGAGTAAGAAAATTGATAGACAAATTATCAGGACAAAACCCTCAAGCTAAAGCAAATTAACCTAAAATAAAAAACGAAGATGCGACCAAAACAACAGTCGCAACTATTATTCCTATAATAGTAATCCAAGCCACTAAATTACTCCAAAAACCATTGGTGTACTCCCCCATTATGCTTTTATCATTGATGATTTTTAGGACAAACAACAGGACAAACGGAAGCAAAATTCCGTTTATATCTTGAGACAAAACCATGATGCTTACCAAAGAAATTTTTGGAATAAGAACAATCAAACACGGCAAAATAATTGTTATCAGAATTATTGAATAAAAATATTTCCCGCGACTCCAGTCCGTATCAAATCCGTCTTCCCATCCAAACGCCTCGCATATCGCGTAAGCCGTTGCAGTAGGCAAAATAAACGCCCCAAGCATCGAAGCGACAAATAATCCAAACGCAAACAAGAAGTGCGCCAAATGCCCCGCCAAAGGCTCAAGCGCCGCCGCCGCATCTCCGGCATCTGCAATATGAATTCCAACTTTATAAAGAGTCGCCGCCGTACTTATTATAATGAAAAAACTAACCACATTTGTAATAATCGCTCCCAGGTAAACCTCAACTTTTTCCGCTTTGTAATGCTGAATATCCAATCCTTTATCAACCACATACGACTGTATGAAAAATTGCCCCCAAGGCGTAATAGTCGTACCAATCAAAGCAATCATCGTAATTAAAAATATTGGAGTAAATTCAATTGTAGGTGTTACCATATCCGTCATCGCTTGGCCAAAATCAGGCCCTATAATAAAACCGTTTATAATGTAAACAATATAGAAAAAAGAGAAAACCAAAAATATTTTTTGAGTGGTTTTGAATGATCCTTTGAAAAGAACAAAGAAAACAAAAAGTGCCGCAATCGGAACAGCAACATATTTACTGACACCAATAATTCCAAATGACGCGGCAACTCCGGCAAATTCCGCAGTCACAGTTCCCATATTTGCAATCAGCATAAGGAACATCACAAGCGCCGTAAGTTTCACTCCAAAAGTTTCACGAATAATTCCACCAAGCCCCTGACGCGTCACAAGTCCGATTCTCACTCCCATCTCCTGCGTCACCGCCAAAGCAAAAGTAACAAGTAAAAGCACCCAAAGCATCTTAGTCCCGAAATGCGCACCCACAACGGAATAAGTCGTAATTCCTCCGGCATCATTATCAGCATTTGCGGAAATAATTCCAGGTCCTACAACTCCCAAGAAAAAAATAAATTTATACTTAAGTATCTGCCATCTTTTTTTTATAGCTTCAACCATTTTTATGCATTAGGTACTAAATGTCTCATCACATCATCAATCGAAACAATTCCAAGAAGTTTGCCGCTCTCATCCAAAACAGCCGCCGTAAAAAGATCATATTTCGTCATCACTTCCATTATTTCATCTACATCATCCTCTACTTTCAAGGTGGAATTTTTGTGAAAATCATCCTCGTTGGTAAGATCGCACATTTTCTTTTCAGCACTTGCGACAATAAGAGACCTTAGCGAAACAACGCCCTTAAATTTCTCATCTTCATCAATTATATAAATATACAAAACAGACCTATGCTTTGAAGAATGTCTCCTTATTTCTTCCATAGCCTGTTTAACAGTGGTCTCTGGAGAAACTTTCATAAAATCCAAAGTCATAAGTCCACCGGCGGTATCATCAGGATAAATCAAAAGCTTTTCAACATTTTTCATTTTTGAACCTCTCAAATGAGACAAAAACACCTTGGCCTCCTCTCTCGGCAAACTCTTCATCAAATCGGCAACTTCATCGACCGACATTTGTGAAAGAATGTCGGAAGCTTTATCAGGACCAAGATATTTTACCAAAATTTTCTGTAATTTTGGCTCTATTTCCTCCAAGACTTTCGCCGCATCTTTTACATCAAGAGATTGAACCAAGCGACCTCCATGTTGAACATTTAAATCCTCAATAATATTCGCGAGATCCGCAGGATGAAGCCTATCAAGGTCATTCGAACTCATACTAAGTTTAAGCTCGCGCCTTAGCGGTTGAGCCTTCCTCCAATCAATCATATCTACACTAAACCAATTGAAAAAATCCATCCATTCAATTTTAAGCCTTCGAAGAAGACCTTTCGTGCTTATATCAATTCCCAAAACACACATTTTTCCATTTACTTTTCCCATTCTCAAATCATTCACACGCACAACACGAATACCTGACACATCGACAATTTGCTGATCAAGAACATCCTTATCCAAAAACACAAATCTGTTTGAGATATGCTTTTCAAACTCAACTTTTTTAAGCGAAGTGGTCAAAGAAACTTCATCTTTACTGAAATCATCAACATATTCATAAGGAATAAAAACATCCTTTTTCGCTCTCACAGGTTTCACAACCAAAAACCTCACAGGAGCATATTCTCCAACTTTATGAGAAATAGCGAGATCCTGCAAAACACCGACAACATGATCCGCGCTGTCCAAAACCTTCGCACCTAAAACATGACTTAAATAAAGCATAAACCAAGTGTAATTGTTAAGGCTGAATTAGTCAAAAGGACATAGATAAACGAGAAATAAACTATTTGACAAACAACTAGAAACTGCCATGGCAATTTCTTCCACAGCAGTTTTTAGACCACTTATCTAAAAGTTTTATTTCAGCAATTTAAATGTTCCGATAAACGCATCAACCTCGGCATCAGTAGGATAACCTTCTGTTGATATCATCTTTATTTGGTAAAGTCTATTTTCCACAAAATAAATCTGAGAAACAAGATATTCCCCTAAATCAGATTTATTAACCTTATAAAACAATCCTGTATACCCATTGTAAGTATTTTCTTTCTCTTCATCAGGTGTTAAACCGCCCAAATCGCTATCTTCTCCGGCTTTTAATAAATCTTTTGCATTGGCTGAGCTAATAACGAGATCAGGCATATCGGAATAAGCGACCAAAAAGACTTTATCCGAAGTTTGATAAGCATACATATACATAGAAATTTCACCGGTAGTGGTAGTTAAAAAAGGAGTAGACGCATTAATAGGTTTTCCGGGGAAAGTGATGCTAAAATTTCCAACTTTGGAAGAAAATTTTGTTGTTTTTAAACATCCTAAAATATTATCAATAAGCTGAGCCATTTTTCCACGAGAAATTTTTTCATTATTATCAGTGCTCACTACAATTCCCAAAGAAGCGGAAATATCCAAATAAGCCTGATACCAAACATCTGTTTTTACCATTGGAGTGTAAGAAAAAGCCTCCAAAGCAATCTTCAACGCCTCAACATAATTTATATTTTCATTAGGATAAAATTTTCCGTCGGGATAACCATTTATAATGCCTTTAGCTTGAGCAAAACAAACATATTTTGCGTACCAATCCTCTTTTACATCAGGGAAACAATTTGCACCGACAGCCTTTCCGGGATATACAGCCTCAACAACTATTTTAGTCAATTCAGCTCTATTTATTTTATTTTCAGGCTTAAAAGTATTATCGGAATATCCGCCAATAATATTCTTATTTTTCAATGCGGTAATCGCATTGTAATTTGGATGAGTCGACGAAACATCCGAGAAAGCAGAGTCGAGCGCAAAAACTGACTGTGTCATCATAAGACACAACAAAAAGGCGGATACAACCGCGAGCCTTAGATTTTTCATAATATTGATGGTTAAATACTAACTTTAATCCTACGACAGACGAAAGAACTTGTCAAAAAAAACCATCTCTGCCTTCGGCAGAGCTATTTTTTCAAATGGTGGGTCGGCCGGGATTTACCCCTATAAGAATAAATCTTACGTTTTTATCGTTGGGTCTCGTGGGTTCCCAACGATAAAAACTCCATAATCTTTTGGAAAGGAAGAAAACCTTTTTTAAAAGGTTTTCTTAGATGTTCTTTGGTGGGTCGGCCGGGATTCGAACCCGGGACCAATTGCTTAAGAGGCAACTGCTCTACCGGCTGAGCTACCGACCCTTGGAAACAAGCACGAGAAAAGTTACCATCTCTTCCAAACTTTATCAATAAAAAAAAATAAGCTATACTTACGCGCGTGAAGAAAATTTTATTATACACAGACACACCACTCGCAGGAGGAGCCGAAATCCAAATGTTTTTGTTGGCTAAATTTTTGGACAAAAAATTATTCACACCGATAGTAGCATTAAGCAGTAATGAGCCACTCGACAAACTTGTCGAAAATTTCGACAAAGAAGGCGTCAAGGTAGTCAGAATAAACGCAAAAAGCAAGCACAATCCAGTTCATTATCTTTCATTAAAAAAGATAATTGATGAAGAAAAAATCGACATATTGCATTTAAATTTGTGGAATCCGGCAAGTTGTCGTTATGGATTTTTGGCAGGCAAATCAGCAAAAATCCCAATGATTGTCACGGAACATGATCCGTTCGAAATCACAGGATTTAAAAATGCATTCAAAAAATACGGACTAAAAAATGTTTCAAAAATTGTCACAGTTTCAAACGAAAATCAAAAATTGCTAAAGAAACTTTTCCCATTACACAAAGAAAAAATCGAAGTTATTCAAAACGGAATCGACATAGACTGGTGGCAATCACAAGTTTTACGATTCACAGAAAATGACCGAGAAAAGACAAAAAACGAAGTTTTCAACGCAGAAAAAGACACCTTAATAATAATTTCCGTAGCAGAATTACATGAGAGAAAAGGGCTTAAATACTTGATAAAAGCCATGTCGACAATCAAAGAAAAATATCCAAACATCAAACTCGTGATAGTCGGCGAAGGCCCGGACAGAAAAAACCTCGAGAACTTAATAGAAGATTTAAAACTCGAAAATCACATAATACTTTTGGGACGCAGAAAAGAAATTCCAAAACTTTTAAAAAGCTCAAACATTTTTGTTTTACCATCGCGAAGAGAGGCTTTCGGCCTTGTAAATCTCGAAGCAATGATCACTCCCCTGCCCGTCATCGCAAGCAAAGTTGGCGGAATTCCTGAAATAATAAAAGACGGCGAAACAGGAATTTTGGTCGAACCTGAAAACGAAAAAGAGCTTGCGCAAGCCTTGGAAGCTCTCATCTCAGATCCAAAACTTCGTGAAAAAATGGCAGAAAAAGGATTTTTGCGAGTCAAAGAAAATTTCTCCGCTCAAAAAATGGCTGAGAAATACGAAAAACTCTACGCCAAATTACTCTAAGCCGTTTCTTTGTTTTTTCTCACCCCGCCGCGAAAACCAAGGGTTATGCACCGAGTATCTGCAACGCTCCCGCCCGCAGCAAACTGCCCGTTGTTTACAGACCAGTGAAACGCAGGAACCACACCATCACCTGCCCCATCTGGAATATATGTTTCAGGTGCCAAAACGACTTTTGAGCTTTCTAGGCTATTCCAGTCGTAAAAATCCGGAACCCAACCTTGAGTATTCAAACAATTGATCACATAAGCTAGGGCTTGCTTGACATCTTGTGCTCTCACGTTAGGTGGAAGAATTTTTCCTTCTTTTATCAAAACATGCCAATCTTTGCCACTCATCAATCTTTTCCAAACATCTCTTGGCATAATAAGGTCATCTCGTTCCAATCGTAGTACTCCACCTGTTTCTTTTTCGGTCCCTTGGAGTGAAGCTAACATTTCCGCTTCTGATTGACCTCCGTGATTTTTTGGATCAAGTTCCTTTGGATTGTAAACAATACCAGGTTGTTCGTATCGCCCCCATTGATATAAGATGTTTTCCAGATCGATTTTATCAGCAATTAAAAGTTTTTTATCCGGACCAACCAATAAAGTGTTTGGTTTCTTGCCTCCGGCTGTGCCATGAAAAGCCTTCAAAAGAGCTTCTTCTAGAAGTTTTAGATAAGTCAAAGTTTCAGCATCTTCACTTGCCACCGGAACGTCCTCAGGTGCCCAGACTGCTCTGCTATAACCTTTATCAAGCTCTTCGCTCTCATCTTCTTCTTTCGCCATCGCTGGAGTTTCGTACATCATCTCTGCATCTTTTACCGTAATTAACGGTTTATAATCTTTTTCAAAATCAGGTTTGCGGTAACCACGGGCCAATCTTTCGTCTGAAAATAGTCCTGCGGCTTTCCATGGGGCAAGACTCGACTCAAAACTTGCTTTCAATGCTTCAAGTTTTGCAGCGTCTATTTTGCCTTCCAATCGATCAAAAAGTCTTGAAACATCCCGTCTTAATTCAGCTCCTGTAGTCTCCACAGTTTCACCCTCTTTTCCATCTTCTTTAAACTTTGTATTTGGATAACTTAAATCCTTAGGTCTTTGTCCATTAAACCTACCTTTAACGATAAATCCAATTTGTTGATCTCTGCTAAAAACCGTTCTTGTCGGGTCAAGTGGACGTCTTTCTGTTGTTTCGTCCAAAGATTCTGGCGTTTGTGCTTCTGGTTCCATAATTGTGATTATTATAAACTAGGAAAATATTAAACACCGTAACTGGCAAGTTTGTCAAAATAATCGTACAACAAAATTGTTCGAGAAATAACACTCATGACAGCAACAAGCCAAGAATAATCAACAATAAAAAGTGTCGGCACTGATGAATTATAAATCACAAACAGGTTTTGTCTACACGTGTTAACAAAACATAAACTTTGTTCTCTTGACGGTGAGTGTACGCTCACCTATAATACAGACAGTTTAATCCTCCATTATGAAATTGAAAACTGTCTATATTTGCTCAAACTGTAGCCACGAAAGCCAAAGATGGGTCGGCAAATGTCCAAATTGCGATGCGTGGAATACTTTTATGGAAGACGTGATAAATGTCGGGAAACCGATAAAACAAGGAATTTCCTCAACCCCAAGATCTCTAAAAATATCCGCACTATCCCCTTCTTCGTTAAGTTCAAACAAAATCGGAATCTCAAGATTTCTCACAGGGATAGAAGAATTTGATCGCGTAATCGGCGGTGGAATTGTTGCAGGAAGTTTGATTTTGCTTAGCGGTGAGCCGGGAATCGGAAAATCCACGCTAACGCTTCAAATCGCAAATAATATTTCAAAAATTAAAAAAGTTTTATTAATTTCCGGAGAAGAATCTGTAGATCAAATTGCAGAACGAGCGCAGAGGTTAAATTTAAATGAAGAAAATTTAACAGCGGTAAACGAATACAACCTCGAAACAATGCTAGAAACAATCCGCAAAGAAAAACCGGATTTTGTAATCATAGATTCGATCCAAGTGATTTCCAGCATCGATATTCCCGGATCTGCAGGCTCAATAACTCAAGTGCGATATTGCACGGAACAAATAATGGAAGTCGCAAAAACATCGGGAATAGCAGTGATGATAATAGGACACGTTACCAAAGATGGAAATCTCGCAGGCCCTAGAGTTTTGGAACATTTGGTCGATACGGTAATGCAAATTGAAGGAGACAGATTTCAACAATTTAGAATGTTACGCGCTTCAAAAAACAGATTTGGCTCATGCAACGAAGTAGGAATTTTTGAAATGACAGAAAAAGGCATGACAGAGGTAAAAAATCCATCAGAACAATTTTTGGAAGGCAGAAAAAAAGACGCAATCGGAAGTGTAATCACAGTCGCAATGGAAGGGACAAGACCCTTTTTGGTTGAAGTGCAAGCCCTTGCCTCAACCAGTCCATTCGGATATCCAAAACGCACAGCGAATGGTTTCGACCTAAATCGCCTACAAATCCTCATCGCCGTTTTGGAAAAACATGCAAAAATAAATCTTTCAAACCAAGATGTGTTTATAAATATCGTCGGAGGAATAAAGCTAAATGAGCCGGCCGCAGATTTGGCGGTTTTGATGGCAATAGTTTCTTCACACACAAAAAAACCAATTTCACCAAACACAATAGTTTACGGAGAAGTCGGGCTTTCCGGCGAACTTCGCAAAATCAGCCACGCGGAAAAACGCGCCAAAGAAGCCGAGAAACTCGGATTCACAAAACAAATGACACCAAACAAATACAAAGAAATAATAGAAGCTATAAATTTGCTATCGGAAAATCATAAGGAAGAATAGATGCCTTCAACTTTTTCTTACCGTCAGGCTCAAATCCGACAATCTCAACCACAAAAACTTCTCCTGTAGAAATTCTCCACACAGGGGAAAATTGATTATGCTTCCCATCTTTTGCTATAAGTTTAATCATTTCAATTTTACCATCTTGCACAACAGGCAACTTTTTATATTTTTCATCAACAACCTCCAATTCAAATCCGCCCTTAAAATCCTTAGAAAGACCAGTCACCTTAAAAGCTTCTACTCCATCAACATAAACAAAAGTCCCAATATCATCCTTGGAAAACTCAAAATTTTCTGAATCCCTATCGACACCGCTATCAAGTCCGCCCATATAGATATAATTAATAAATCAAGGCACAATTATAACACCACGAAAAAATCAGTCAACAAAAACAACACCTCTTCATTTTTAAAACCCGAAAAAACCGAAAGCATTTTTGCCTGAAATTTCAATAACTTCCTCAAGAGAAATATTTTTCAATTCCGCAATTTTTTTTGCAACTTCAAGAACATAAGCAGGTTCATTTCTCTTCCCTCTATACAATTGAGGCGCGAGAAAAGGACAATCCGTCTCAACCATAAACCTATCCAAAGGCACTTCTTTGGCAACTTCCTGAACATCTTTTGCATTTGGATAAGTAACAATTGCAGTAAAAGAAGTAAAAATTCCTCTCTCCCATAATTTTTCCGCAAAACTCAAATTTCCGCTGTAACAATGAAAAACAATACCGATATTTTTTTCGTTCCAATCAAATTTTTCATCCAAAATTTCCAAACAATCATCATACGCATCTCTGCAATGCACTATTAAAGGAATTTTTGCGGCCTTAGCGAGGTCTATCTGTAGAGCAAAAGCCTGCTTCTGCATTTCAGCAGGAATTTCATTTTTAAAATAATCCAATCCACATTCCCCTATCGCAACAATTTTTTTATTTTTTAAAATTAAATTTTTCCATTCATCCATCAAATCCTCAGTCGCCAAAACAGCATCGTCAGGATGAACACCCAAAGTCGCATACATATTTTCATATTTTTCAGCCATTTCGACAGCCACTTGTGAAGTTTTCACGTCACATCCAATATTTATAATTTTTTCAACACCTGCTTCTTTTGCCTTAAGCAAGACCTCATCAAAATCACCCTCAAATTCTTTAAGCATCAAATGTGCATGTGTATCGATAAGCATAATTACATTTTTTAATATTTTTTCATTTACAATATAATATGTATACTGACAAAGCACACAATAACAATTAAATAAATGACAATCAAAAAGAAATTCACGACAGTAATAAAAATAAATGGTGTGAAAATCGGAGATCCAAAAACATTCGCAATAATAGCCGGGCCTTGCGCGATAGAATCTGAAAAGCAAATGGACGCAATAGCAAAACCTCTCGCAAAAATGGGAGTAAAACTTTTAAGAGGTGGCGCATTCAAGCCAAGAACAGCCCCAAATACTTTTCAAGGCCTTGAATTGGAAGGCTTAAAAATAATGAAACGCGTCGCAAACAAATATAAAATGGGAGTCGTGACAGAAGTAACAGACTCAAAATTTTTGGATGAAATTTGTAAATATACCGATATGGTTCAAGTCGGCGCACGCAACATGCAAAATTTTCAACTATTAAAAGAACTTGGAAAAATAAAAAAACCTATACTCCTAAAACGTGGACTTTCAGCCACAATTGAAGAATTACTTCTTGCCGCCGAATATATTATTTCAAATGGAAATCCAAACGTAATTTTATGCGAAAGAGGAATTCGAACATTTGAAAAAGAAACAAGAAATACTCTTGCCCTCGCAACAGTACCGCTTGTAAAAGAGCTTTCTCACCTGCCAATAATTGTAGATCCGAGCCACGGAACAGGCAAAAAATCATTAATAGAGCCAATGACAAAAGCGGCTATTGCATGTGGAGCGGATGGAGTTATTATTGAAGTACATGCAAATCCGAAGGAGGCATTGTCAGACGCACAACAACAATTAACACCTGATGAATTTAAAAAATTACTTAAAAATTCAAACCCGATAATGAAAGCGATAGGAAAAACCATGCAATAAATTAAACTCATCTCTATGCCAAAAATCAAAGTAAAAATTGCAAGTCGTCCGCGAGATAAATACCCTGTTTTCATAAAAGAAGGTTGTATAAATTCTCTTCCGGATTTTTTGAAAGAAAATAATATCGGGAAAAAATATGCGATTTTAACAGACTCAAAAACAAAAAAAATTCACGGAGAATCATTACTTAAATTTTTGAAAAAAAATAAAATTGACGCGGAACTGATATCTTTTGATCAAGGAGAAAAATCAAAAACATTGAAAACAGTTGCACAGTTGGCGGAGGAAATGATAAAGAAACATTTTGACAGAAATTCAGCAATAATAATTTTAGGTGGCGGAGTCGTAGGAGATCTCGGAGGATTTTTAGCATCAGTTTTCATGAGAGGTATTTCTTACATACAAATTCCAACAACACTTTTAGCGATAGTAGACTCTGCAATCGGCGGAAAAACAGGAGTGGATCTTGAAGGCGGAAAAAATTTGATAGGGACAACATGCCAGCCAAAAGCTGTCTTCGTAGATATAAATTATTTAAAAACACTTCCGCAAAATCAAATCATAAACGGACTCTGTGAAGTAATAAAATACGGAATAATAAAAGACAAGGGGCTTTTCAAGTACATAGAAAAAAATCTCGAAAAAATTTTAAACAAAGACGCAAAAGCTCTTGAACATATAATTGAAAAATCAATAAAAATAAAAGTGAAAATAATAGAAAAAGATGAAAGAGAAACAAATGATGAAAGAATATTATTTAATTACGGACACACCTTTGGACATGCTCTTGAGAAAATGTCTAATTACACTTTGCTTCATGGATTTGCAATAAGCATAGGGATTGTAATGATAAATTGCCTTGCAGTGGAGAAAAAAATAATGAAAGAAAAAGACGCGGAAAGAATAAAAACATTATTAAAAAGAGCGGGACTGCCAACAACAAGCATGAAAAAACCTGGAACAAAAGATATTTTAAGCGATAAAAAAAGATCAGGAGATTACATGAATTTTGTTTTTGCAAAAAAAATAGGAAAAGCTTTTTCACAAAAAGAAAAAATCACAAATCTTTAAGGAATGTTCTTAAAAAAAACAATAAAAATTTTAGTACCGAGCTCAAAAAGCATTGCCGCAAGAGCAATAATCCTCGCAGCAATTTACGATAAAAAAATAAAACTGAAAAATATTCCCGACTGTGACGACACGAAATATTTGATAAATGCATTAAAAAAATTAAATTCAAAAAACAAAAAAGTAAAAATTTTCACAGGAAATGCAGGGACAGCGACAAGATTTTTGACAGCATTTTGCGCATTAAAAATAAATAATTTTGGTTTTGAAGAAATCAAAATAGATGTTTCGCCGGAAATGGAAAAACGTCCTATAAAAGAGCTTACATCAGCCCTAAATCGACTCGGAGCAGATATAAAAACGCTTGGAGGAAAAAACAAAAATTGTCCCCCGATAAAAATATATCCGGCACAACTTTCAGGCGGAAAAATAAAAATTCGTGGAGATATTAGCAGTCAATATATCTCCGCATTATTGATGATAAAAAATTTCACGAAGAAAAAAACAACAATAGAAATCAAGAAAAATGTTTTTTCAAAACCTTACATAAAAATGACAAAAAAAATTATTGAGGTTTTTGAAAATAAAAAATTAAAAAAATTTGAAATAGAAAGCGACGCATCATCCGCTTCGTACATCGGAGAATATGCCGCATTAAATACTGACAAAAAAATAACACTCAAAAACATAACAAAAAATTCCATCCAAGGAGATATAAAATTTTTAGAATATTTGTCAAAAATGGGATGTAAAATCATTGAACACAAAAATTGCACGGAAATTGCAAGAACGAGCATACTGAAAGCTTTAAACAAGGTAGACATGAAGGACACTCCCGACCTAGTTCCAACATTCGCAGTATTAGCAATGTTCGCAAAAGGAGTTACTAAAATAACGAATATAGGCAATTTAAAAATAAAAGAATCAGATAGAATTTTTGCATTAAAAAATGAGATAAAAAAATTCGGAATCAAAATAAAAACAGGAAAAGATTTCATAGAAATTCACGGAAATCCAAATTTAATTTTAGAAAAACATAAATCCCCTATCTCCATAAACACGTATAACGATCATCGAATTGCCATGGCTTTTGGCGTATTAAAGAGTAAAATGCCAAAGCTGAAAATCGAAAATCCAAAATGTGTTTCAAAAAGTTACCCGACATTTTGGAAAGACTTAAATAAGTTGCAAAAATGAACACACAAATAATAACGATATCAACTTTTAATGGAATTGTAAGAATGCTAAAGACTTCCCTATTCTTTTTCTGGGGAATTTATTTCGCATCCATAGGACTTTCAGGGCTTGAAATAGGAACATTTTTCGCAGTAAATTCTTTCGCAAGTATACTAACAATATTACCATCAGGACTATCAAACGACAGGTTCAAGTCAAAAAATTTAATATCAATTTCTTTAATACTTGCAGCAATATTTTATTTTGGAATGGCCTCTACCGTATCTTTTCCAATACTTTTATTTTTGGGAGCACTAATAGGAATAAGTTTAAAAATATACGACTCTTCTTCTGACAGTCTTTTTTACAGAGCCGCAGAAACAGAAAATTTCAACAAACATTTAGGCACATTTCAAAGCATAAATTACCTGACAATTTCTCTCGGAACAATGTTAACCGGCTACATAATCGGATTAGACATAGCCTTTAAAAATGTATTTATAGCCGTAGCAATAATCTTTTTGATTTTGGCAATTTTAGGATTTTTTATTCTTCCAAAAAACGACACTACAAAATTTGAAATCATTCATTACAAAAAAGATATTTTCAAAAAAGACGTAATGATTTTCCTTCTTGTAATAATTTTATTCGCAACACATTTCGGAGTTGAAGGAACATCATACGGATTATTTTTAAAAGAAACTTTAAACCTTTCATCTCTTCAAACAGGCTTATACATGGGATTAGCAATGTTTCCGATGGCAATAAGCAGTCTAATAATTTCAAAAAAATTAAAAAACTGGAAAGCCAAAAACATATTGCTTTTCGGACTACTTTTGAGTGGATTTGGACATATTTTGATGACAATAAAAATTGTAGAAGTATCTTTTTTATTCAGAACAATTCATGAAATCGGAGATTCCGCATTTTTCTTCTTCTTGTATTATGGAGTATCAAAAATATTCAGCATGGAAAGAATCGGCGGGAATACAGGCATGATAAATTTTGTATCGGCAATCGGAGGAGCAGTTTCATCCGCATTTTTCGGGCCAATCGGAGAAAAATTCGGATATGATATTCCTATTGCAGTAAGTGGAGGAATTTCATTGTTGGCGGTAATAGTTGTCCTTTCTTTTGTAAAATATTTTGACCACAAATGATAATAGCTTTAACAGGCCTTCGTGGCAGTGGTAAAACAAAAATAGGGCTTGCTTTAGCCGAAAAACTTAAGTTAAAATTTTACGATTTAGATCAAGAAATAGAGAAAAGATTAAAAAGAAAAATAAAAGATTTAGTGACAAAAAATGGATGGGAATATTTCAGAAAAATAGAAAGTGAAGTACTAAAAAAAACCACAGAAAAAATTAATAAAAATAAAAAAATTACAATTTTATCTCTTGGCGGCGGAACAATTATCGAAGAAAAAAACGCAAAATTGATAAGAAAAAACTGCTTCGTAATTTACCTAAAAGACACTCCTGAAAATTGCGCAAAAAGAATCAGCAAAGAAGAAAGACCCGCACTAACAAAGCAAAAAACACTACTCAAAGAAATGAAAGAATTATACAAAGCGCGTCATAAAATTTATAAAAAAAATGCAGATCTTATTTTGAAAAAATCTAGCATTTCATTCTTAGCATAGCGTACACCGGAATAGTTTTTTTATTTCCTTTGAATTTTAACACCCTATTCCCCGCCCCGCCGTGGGCTTCTGTAAGCACATTTCCTTCTGTGTCCAAAATCTCGGAGACCTCAACTTCAAAATTTTCGTCAGGAGTCATTACCTCAAGTTTATCTCCGGCAAGAAGTTTATTTTTTATATCCACAAGATATTCATTTTTGTTTTTTTCCTCCAAAACCATTCCCATAAATTTCTTTTTTTGCAAAGGAGTTCCGGCGCCATAATGAATATCATCTTTCGAAGGAAATCCAAAAAGATATCCGGGAATAAATCCACGATTTGCAGTCGACTCAACTTCATCTATCAAAGTTTTATCAAATTTCTTCCCCGCCAACATGTCGTCAATTGCCTTTCTATAAGCCTTTACAACAGTCGCAAGATAATATTCGCTTTTATTTCTTCCCTCTATTTTAAAACTACAAATTCCGGAATCATACAAATCCTTTATATAAGGCAACAAACACATATCCTTCGAATTCATAAAATAAGTACCATGTTCATCTTCATCAACAGCAATCATTTCCCCGGGACGTTTTTCTTCTTCCAAATAAACTTTATATTTCCATCTACAACTATGAGCGCAAATTCCCTGATTACTATCACGTCCTGTCATATAATTTGAAAGCAAACACCTTCCGCTGTACGCCATGCAAATCGCACCATGCACAAAAAATTCAAGTTCAATATCCGGAACATTTTCATGAATTTCCTTAATTTCAGAAAGCATAAGTTCTCTCGGCAAAATAATTCTGCTTGCCCCTTGCTTCTTCCAAAACTCAACAGACCTGTAATTTAAAACATTCGCCTGAACCGACATATGCAAAACCGCTTCAGGATAATGCTCTTTTATAAGCTCAAAAACCCCCGGATCAGCCACAATAATCGCATCAGGCTTCACTACTTCACGCACAAATTTAAGATGTTTTTTAAACGCATCAATCTTGTTTCCACGAGGATAAATATTCATTGTCATGTACAAAGTTTTCTTATTCTTGCGAATAAGATCCACAGCCTCCATCAAAGAGTCCTGTGTAAAATTATTTGTACGACTTCTCATGCTAAAACTCGGCATGCCCATATAGAACGCATCAGCGCCATACATAAGCCCAATTTTCACCTTTTCCAAATTTCCTGCAGGCGCAAGAAGTTCGGGAACCAGATTTTTTTTCTTTTTAATCATAGCGAAAAAGATTTTATCCTAAACAAGCCAAATCAGCAACATCCACTAAAATTATTTTTTATCCATATATCTAGACACAGCGGCAAGACATCCATTACGAATGTCTGTGCGTAAGTTGTCCCTATCAGTCATATCTTGTTCTGTTCCGTTTCCAAATTCTCCGGCCTCATTCTGAGCCTTCGCATAGCAATAAGCATGACGCTGAGAATCACTCATCGACTTTAACTGACATTCAGAAACAGGCCCCGTATAATCAATGATAGCCCTACCATTACATTTCTCAGGTTTTTCACATCCAACAGCCCCCAAAACAGAGATAAAAGCAGCTGCAATTTTCATTTTACCTATTCCCATGATAATTTATTAAAGCATCTCGACATTTTGCACCACACTCATGACTAATTTCGTGTGGAACAAGATCAGCCTCCTCTTCAATACCACTCATTTGATTCGCCTTATCACGTCTATCACGCGCAAGTTCAGCTTTATAAGCCTCCATTTCACCCTTATCCATACATCTGGCTTGATCGTAAGTCACAGCGTAAAGATTATCAACAGCAGGCACTTCATCACAACCGTCTGTATTTTTACACCCACCAACAGCCAAAGCGGAAACAAGACAAGCCCCTGCAATTTTTCCCATATCCATAAAAACAGGATTAAAACATAAAATTAGACAACATTAAACACCCAAAATCTAATTCTGTCAATCAAGCACGGTAAAAAAACCATCTAAACTTTCTAAATAAATAAATGCTACAATACGACCATGCAAACAAATTTTTTAGTAATCGGCTCGGGGATCTCAGGACTAAATTTTGCCCTGCAGGCGGCAAAAAAGGGAAAAGTAATAATTGTCACAAAGAAAAAATTAATTGATTCAAACACAAACTTCGCACAAGGAGGAATAGCCGCAGTGCTAGACCAAACTGACAATTTCGAAAAACACGTTGAAGATACTTTAAAAGCCGGAGCCTTTCACAACAATAAAAAAGCCGTGCAATTTATGGTGGAAAATTCAGCAGACGCAATTTATAGACTTATCGATTTGGGAGTTGAATTTCAAAAAGAAAACGGAAAACTTTCGCTTACCAAAGAAGGCGGACACTCGCACAGAAGAATCGCATTTGTGGGAGACTACACCGGAAAAGAGATAGAAAGAATTTTGGTAAAACGCGTCAAAGAACATCCGAACATTACAATTTTAGAAGATGCATTTGCATTAAAATTACTCACACAAAAAAAATTCTTAAGCAAAAAAACTTGCATCGGCTCACAAATAATTCGCAGAAATAAAATTGAAAATATTTTTGCGGACCAAACAATTTTATCGACCGGTGGAGTCGGACAATTATTTTTGCAAACAACAAATCCACCGATAGCCACAGCTGACGGAATAGCTATGGCAAGCCAAATCGGATGCAAAATAAAAGACATGGAATTTATACAATTTCATCCGACAGCATTAAACAAAAACACATTTCCAAAATTTTTAATTTCAGAAACTGTTCGCGGAGAAGGCGCAAAACTTGTAAATGAAAAAGGAGAAAAATTTATGGAAAATTTACATCCGCTAAAAGACTTGGCACCCCGAGATATAGTCGCACGGGAAATTTATAAACAACAAAAGACGGAAGAAGTTTTTCTTGATATAAGGTACAAATCCAGAGAATATTTAAAAAAACGCTTCCCACAAATTTACGAAAAATTAAAAAAATTAAAGATAGACATGGCAAAAGATTTAATTCCGGTAACCCCTGCCGCACATTATTTATGTGGCGGAATTGAAGTCGATTTAAACGGCCAAACAAGCGTAAAAAACCTATTCGCATTCGGAGAAGTAACATGCACAGGAGTCCACGGGGCAAACAGATTGGCATCAAATTCACTTTTGGAAGCATTGGTTTTTAGCAATCAGGTAGCCAAAAATCTAACTCCAAACCAAAAAATAAAACAAACAAAATTCGAAACTCAAAAAATTCTAAGAAAAAATTCCAAAGAAACTCTGCTTACAGAAAAAATGAAACAAGAAATAAAAGCCATCATGTGGAACTACGCCGGAATCATCCGCAACCGCAAAAAAATCAAAAAAGAAGCCATTCCAAAAATGGAACAAATCCTAAAAACCCTCAAAAAATTCTCCGGCACAAACCAAGAAATCGCCGAAGCCTCAAACATGAGCATAGCTTCCCTCCTCATCCTGAAAGCCGCATACAAGCGCAAAAAACCACTTGGATGCCATTTCGTAGAGAAATAAAAAAGTTATTTCTCCCCCACTTTCTCAAGCAACATTTCCTGTTCTGCGGCATGGAGACTTTCGACGATATCATCAATTCCACCTTCCATTATCGCAGGCAAATTGCTCCAACTTTTGTGAATTCGATGATCTGTAACACGATCCTGAGGAAAATTATAAGTTCGTATTTTTTCACTTCTATCCCCTGAACCAATTTGGTCGGAACGATTGTCCCCGCGCTCTTTCCTAAGTTTTTCCTCTTCCAAATCATATAATCTTGTCATAAGCACTTTCATCGCCTTCGCTCTGTTTTTTAATTGAGACCTCTCATCCTGACAAGTAACAACAACTCCGGACGGAATATGAGTAATACGAACAGCTGATTCGGTCTTGTTTACGCCCTGCCCTCCATGTCCACCGGAACGATAAACATCAACCCTCAAATCAGATTCATTTATGCTTACATCAACTTCTTCGGCTTCAGGAAGCACCGCAACGCTCGCCGCAGAGGTATGAATTCTACCTTGGCTTTCCGTCACCGGAACTCTTTGAACACGATGAACGCCGCTTTCATACTTCAAAATTCCATAAACATTTTCACCGTGAACAGAAAAAACAATTTCCTTAATGCATCCCGGCTCACCTTCGCTTTTATCCATAATTTCAATTTTAAATCCACGATTTTCAGCAAAACGAAAATACATTCTGCAAAGTTCCCCTGCAAAAAGCGCCGCTTCATCACCACCTGTTCCGGCACGAATTTCAACGATACAATCTCTCGCATCATTTGGATCCTTCGGCAGAATTTCAAGCTTTGCAAGAGCATCTAATTCAATAACTCTGGCTTCAGCTTCCTTTTTTTGAGCCTCAGCCATTTCTTTAAGCTCATTATCTTCACTCTGCAACATTTCCTCGGCATCAGCTTTCGCATTCAAAACTTTCCTATATTCAAGCGTCAAAGCATGAGCCCTCTCAAGAATTTTGTATTTTCTCGACAAAGTTTTATATTTTCCCATGTCAGAAGTGACCAAAGGATCAGACAATTGATTTTGAATATCGAGATACTCCTTATCTATTTTTTCCAATTTATCGAACAGCATAATGCGATTTTAATATTTTTTCTTAACAATGAATATTCTTGGGATACCTGCCAAATCTTCCTCAATTTTCCACTCATCTTGTTCAAAATATTTACTCAACAGTTCCTTCATCTTTTCCCCCTGAGCAAAGCCAAATTCTCCAATCATCAATCTAAATTTCACATCTTTTTCCTTAATCTGTTGAAACATTTTTTTATACAACTCTAAGCCATCATTTCCACCAAAAAGTGCGACATTTGGCTCAAAATCTTCAACATTTTTTTCAACAAACCGATCCTCAACCTCACCTATATAAGGCAAGTTCGCAACAATAATATCACAACTCTCACCTTCTTCCAAAAATTCGAGAAGATCGCTTGCAAAAGCCTGAATTTTATCCTCAAGTCCGTGTTGACCAATATTAATTCTGCAAACCTCAAGTGCATCTTCACTTATATCCACCGCAAAAACCTCATCCAACGGATCATCCAAATAATCTCTAAAATGCTTCGCAATAGAAATAGCTATATTTCCGCTTCCGGTTCCAACGTCCACAAGCTTAAGTTTTCGGCTTCCATCTCCATATTTCACGACAGCTTCAAGAAACTCAATCACCTTTTCCACAATCATTTCAGTCTCCGGTCTTGGAACAAGCACGCGTTTATCCACAAAAAAATCATTTCCATAAAATTCTTTACGACAAGTTATGTAAGCGACAGGCTCACCCAAAACAATCCGATCAATATAAGAATTAAACAACAATTCATCGGAGCTAGAAACCTCTTCATCTCCATGCGCCAAAAGATATTCTTTTGTTTCCCCGAGAATATGAGCCAAAACAACTTCGCTATCAATAAAAGCGGCATCCCTAACCAAAGAAATATTGGAGTATCCGCTTTTTAGTAATTCACAAATTTTCATCTTAATAGAACTTGCTCTTCTCCTTTTGTGATCGATATTTTTCACGCATGATCGCAATGATTCTTTTAAGCCTTTTTGTAGGAGGTTTTTTATTGTACCTCTCAGAACGAACTTTCAAAAGTTTTCGGCTTGATTGAACCTTTTTATTGAACCTTGTGATGAGTCTTTCGTTAGACTCTTTCTCATTTTTCCAAACTGTGACTCTCATAAATTATTGTAATTAAGCAAAAGAATTATATTCAACTTTCTTTAAAACGCAAGGGAAGTTTTAGATATCCAAATTCTTCACCTTTTTCGCGTAGGACTGGATAAACTTTTTTCTAGGCAAAACCTCAGATCCCATAAGCGTATCAAAAACCTGATCCGCCCTTTCCGCATCTTCAATAGTTACGCGAAGCATAAGCCTTTTTTCAGGATCCATAGTCGTGTCCCAAAGCTGTTCCGGATTCATTTCTCCAAGACCTTTATAACGCTGTATAGAATATTTTGCATCTTTCGCAAGCGCCCCGATAATATCCTCTTTTTCTTTATCATTATAAGCATATTTCAAAGATTTTCCGGACGCCACTTTATAAAGTGGAGGTTGTGCAATATAAATATAGCCATCCTCAACCAATTTCTTAAAATACCTGTAAAACAAAGTAAGAAGAAGCGTTCTGATATGCGCTCCATCGACATCGGCATCAGTCATAATCACAATTTTATGATAACGAAGTTTCTCAATATCAAAGCTCTCCCCGACTCCAACTCCAATCGCAATAATCAAATTTTTAACCTCATTATTTTCAAGAATTTTATCAAGTCGTGATTGTTCAACATTCAAAATCTTACCTCTCAAAGGCAAAATAGCCTGAATATCACGGCTTCTTCCTTGTTTTGCGGAACCTCCAGCGGAATCTCCCTCAACAATGAAAAGTTCACAATTTGCAGGATCTTTATTCGAACAATCCGCAAGTTTTCCCGGAAGCGTCATTCCTTCAAGCGCACCTTTTCTAATAACAGTATCTCTGGCCGCACGAGCCGCTAAACGAGCCCTTGATGCCAATAAACATTTTCCAATAACCCCTCTCGCGTCATTAGGATTTTCCTCCAAATATTGATTAAATGCTTCGTTGAAAACCGCCTCAACAGCCGTTCTCATTTCCGCATTTCCAAGTTTTGCTTTTGTTTGTCCTTCAAACTGAGGATCTCCAAGTTTTACGGAAACTACAGCCGTAAGTCCTTCACGAACATCATCAGCAAGAAGATTATCATCCTTCTCTTTCAAAACTTCAAACTTTCTCGCATACGCATTAATTGTTCTCGTTAAAGCCGCCTTGAATCCGGTAAGATGACTTCCTCCGTCAACCGTATGAATATTATTTGCAAAAGTATAAATAGTTTCTTGGAAAGTATTGTTATACTGAAGAGAAATTTCAACAACTCCCTCCGGTACAGTCTTTTCAATATAAAAAATCCCTCCAATATTTTCTTTGCTCTTATTTAGATGCTCAACATAAGATTTAATTCCACCTTCAAAATAGAAAGAATATTTTTTACCTTCTTCACGTTCGTCCAAAAGTGAAATCTGCACACCTTTTGTAAGATATGCTTGCTGTCTAAGCCTTGCCAAAATCGTAGTAAAATCAAAAACCGTAGTATCGAAAATCCCCGCATCAGGATAAAAAAGAATTTTTGTTCCTTGTTTTTGTGTCTTTCCTGTAACCTTCACTTCCGCTACAGCATCACCTTTTTTGTATTCTTGCATGTAAATATTTCCATCCCTGTAAACTTCCGCCACCAACTTTGTAGAAAGCGCATTTACAACCGAAACTCCAACTCCATGAAGTCCTCCGGAAACCTTATATCCCCCATCTCCAAATTTTCCTCCAGCATGAAGAATAGTTAAAACCGTCTCAAGTGCACTTTTACCGGTTTGTTTTTGTTTATCAACCGGAATACCACGACCATCATCCTCTACACTAAGCGCTCCGTCCGCATGAATAATAATCGAAATATTATTACAAAATCCGGCCATCGATTCATCAATAGCATTGTCAACAATTTCCCAAACAAGATGATGAAGACCCGTTACATCAGTTGAACCGATGTACATTCCCGGACGCTTTCTAACAGCCGTAAGCCCCTCCAAAACCTGAATCTGATCGGCACCATAACTTGACGCCGCATTTTTATTTTCTTTTGAATCTACCATAAAAAATTTGACCTTTAATAAATCTTAAAGCAGAAGGATTCTAGCACGCAAAATTAAAAATGTAAATGTAAGCCTTTTTATCGCTTAACCTTGCCAGTAAAGTCTTTTTCGGCAATCACAACTTGAGCAAGTTCCTCAAGAGTATATTCACCTTCCATAACGAGAGAATTGTTGTTTATAACAAACATAACGTTTTTCGCAATCTCCCCATTTGCCACAAAATCAAAAGTGACTTTAACGCTTTCATATCCCTTCAAAACGATATCCGAAACTCTATATATAGAAGAGACCTCATCGGCAACAGCAATATTTTCAAGCTCAAGAATAAATCCGGCTTTTGCAACCTGCTTTGAAACATAAGTTCTGGCAAATCTTTGAGCATAACTTTCTTCTTTTTGCTGATCAGTTTGAGGTTCCTCGTCAGGAGTAAATTCCGCGAATTTACCTTTTAACAAAGGCAATAAATTTTCTATTTTAAGAGGCTTATCTGACAATATTTCTCCATAAGCGAGAATATCCTTTAATACAATCTTTTCCCTGTCATAAACGGCACTAAAAGCATATCCACCCGCAATACCGTCAATAGGAACATATCTTGCGCTCGAATCTTCTATTTTTCCTATTTTCAAATCGGTAATATCCTTAATTTCTGCAAAGACAGCCAAAATTTCATTTTTAACTTCTTCAACAGTTTTTTCTTTCACATTTTCTTCACCCAAAACGTCCGCCTTGAGAGTAATTATGTCCCAAATTTCACTTTTATCTTCAACGTAAGCGCTATACCTCTCATTATGAGTAGGTCCGTAAGCGGTTGAATTTGAATATGCCGGAGTATTTAAATACCCCCAAAAATTCCCAAGATCTTTTAATTGAGTTTCAAAAATAGAAATAACAGCAACATCGCCACTGGAAACAGGCATAAGTTCGTTTACTTGAGAGAAAAGCGAAGAAACAATTTTCTTTGCGTCAGGAATTCCGACTTCTCCCGCAAAGAAAAACTTCATAAGCCTCTTCAAAAAATCAATTTTATCACTTATGAAATCTTGTTTGAGCTCACTTTTTGTCTGCCCGTCGCCGTAAAGAGAAAGAAGTTCTTTTTCAAGAACAGCCTTTACAGTGAAATATTCATCCTTATAAAAGGTAGGATATTTCATGAAAAGATTGTTGAAAAGTTGATTTTGATAAGAAATAAATATTTGATAAAAATCAAGATTTTCCTTATCCCCAAGCACCTTATCCAACTTGTCATAATAAGAATCAAAAGCCTCTTTCGCATAAACATCCCCCACGTTTAATCCCTTATAAACACCCTTCCAAGAGTCCATTACGACCTTATATTTATCCGAATCTCTCAAGAATTTTTCATCCAAAATCGCTTTGTAAACATCATATTCTTTATCATCAATAGTAAATACCTGCGTTTTACGCAAAGCCTCTGAAACCTTTTTATCAAAAGAAGGACTCGAAAAATCATCGACAGACAAAGTCTTCAAATAAACTTTAAACGCTTCCAAAGATTTCTCTGCATTTGCGACATCGCTTTCCGAAGCATAATAAAGAGCATTATTCAAATATCCTGAAAATTGATCAAGCATACGATCTTTCTTTTTCGCAGGCATAAAAGTAAGATTTTCTTGAAGCCAAGAAACAAATCCCGAATCGGCGGAAGAGTTTAATACTCCATCTTTTCGTATTCCGGAAACAATTTCCTGTTTTACTTTTTCAACGAATTTTTTGTCCACATTTAAGTTCAAAGAAGCCCAAGAAGCATCTTTGTCAGCCTGCGGAATTATCGAATATTTAAACTCTTTAACAAGCTTTGAATAAAGCAATTTCGCAGTCCTGTCGTCGATTTTATCGACAGAGATGCTAATCTGCGAATCTCTAGGAACAAGCAATCTGTTAACAAAAACAGGGCTATATCCGTCAACATAATTTTTAAATTCAAAATTTTCCGGCAATATACCTATATAAGTATCTCCGTCATAATTCGCGACATTGAGTTTTTTACCATCAAAAGAAATATCGACAGTGCTTGCAAAAGGCATAATCACAATTCTATCAGCAACAAAATTTACTTTCGCATCACCGATTGCAAAATTTCCCCAAAACCTTCCGGAATTAATTCTAAAAAGATATGGATTTTTGCCTTGATCCTCTCCAATCAGCGCAATATCATTCTTAATTCCGCTTTCTTTCTCTTTTGCAAAACGTAAAACCCCTCCATTATTTGGGATAAACATCTCTTTTTCATAGTTTACAGACAAAATTTCAGTCTTAGCTTCCAAATTTTTATTTTCAAAAGAAGCCTCAACGAAATAATTTCCGACAACCAAAAAAAGAGACACTACAGCCAAAACAATTGTCTTCATACTTTTTCCAAGAATTCCACTCCCCTGTTTTTGTTTTTCAGTTTCCGTCATTTTATTCAATCTTTTATTTTTACTTTATCTCTCTCTGTTGCAAAAGCTCCTCAGGGTTTGTCGTAACAATCTTATCCTCAGTGAAAGAAGCGATAATTTGAATTGCAACGTGTTTAAGCCCCGCGAAGAAAAGTCCTTGTCCGATTCCGCTATTCAAAAGGATGTATTTTTCCCCTTGTGTAAGATTAAACAGAGTTCCAAGCATATCAATCGCAGACGGAGACTGCTTTAGTAAAAGCTGAATAGATGAATTTGTAATTATAGGTTTTCCATAAGGACTCTTCAAGAAATCCTCAACGTCCTGAGTAATAGTAGTAACTCCAAGGTAATATTTTCTTGCACGTTTTACGAGTCCGGCCAAGAATTTCGCGCTATCTTCATGTTGCATCATTGTCCATGCCTCATCAATCACCAAAACTCTTTTTTTAAGCTTACTTCTGACTTTGCTCCATATATAATTAAGAATGATATACATCGCGATAGGACGTAATGCGTCTTCAAGATCACGAATACAGAAAACCATCATTCCGCTCGAAAGATCCAAGTTTGTAGGCTTATTGAAAATTCCTGAATAAGAACCTGTCGTAAACTTAGAAAGCCTTTGAACAAGAGATTCCGCTCCTTTCATAGAGCTAAGAACTTTATACAAATCTTCCATTGTAGGAGGTTCATAAGTCGAAGGATCAGCAAGCTCCATAGTAATTCCTTTAAGAGCATAAACATCAATCAACGCCTTGTCCAAAATAGATTCTTCTTCAGGTGAAATTCCTCCAAGCATCAGCTTAAGAAGTCCGTGAAGAGTAATTACGTTTGATCTAAGCAAATCTCCGGGCGCACTGTCATCACCTTCAAAAGGCTGAGGCAGGTCAAAAGGATTAATCCTACGATCACTATTCAAACTAAGTCTCAAATAAGTTCCACCAACCGTGTTTGCAAGCGCCTCATACTCATTTTCCGGATCAATTACAATCACATCTGTTCCCATCATCATCAACCTCAACATTTCAAGTTTGACAGAGTAAGATTTTCCGGCACCGGACTTCGCAAACACAACGCTATTCGCATTTTCAAGAGCAAAACGATCGAAAATAATCAAACTTTCATTATGTCTGTTTAATCCATACAAAATTCCTTTATCCGAAGTCAAATCGGAAGAAGTGAACGGAAAAGTTGTTGAAAGCGGACTCGTATTCATATTACGAATCACATAAAGTTCATCCAAACACATCGGCAAACAAGCATTTAATCCGTGCTCAGCCTGAAGTTGTGTTCTTTTTGTCATAACCAAGCGGCCCGCAAGCAAACTTTCAAGCTGTTTAGCAATCTTTTCAAGTTTCTTTTCATTGTCCGCATAAATTGTAAAATAAAGAGCAAATTGGAAGAATTTCTCCTGTCCTCTTTGAATTTCCGTACGCAATTGTTCCGCATCCTCAAGCGCAGTTTCAAGCGCAGGATCACGAACAATCCCCTTCTCGGCCAATATTTTCATACTTGAATTCATTTGTGCGACTTTCTTCCTCAAAGTTTTCATTATTTCCTCTGAAGAAATAGGATAAATAAATTGTGAAATATCCATAGTCACATCAAAATTCACAATCGGAGAAAGCCAGTTTGCATCCAAATATCTAGGATACGCATAAACATAAAAAGATTTTGTATAAAGTCCATCCAAACGCAAAGAATCATAATTTATCTCCATCGCAGACGGAGAAATCAAATCCTTTATCGCAGAAAGTCCTTGTTGATAAATTTTTTCAGCTTCAATGTATTTTTGTTTTTCTTCATTGGACATTTGAGATTTGGCCGCATCAGCCTGGCTAGCTTTGAACATTTCAGCCCTTTGCTTTGCATCATTTGACACAAACAAAGATTTCAAACTGTCAAAAACGGATTTCTTTTTTGCAGGATCCACGACAACAGGAACAACTGCCGGCTCAGCAATATCGGCTTTTTCAGGCTCAACCGTTTTAGCGGCACCTCCAGCAAGTTTTTCAACACCGGAAGTTACAGCAGAAAA
>Ga0172379_10002770_pt1 | contig 29881 bp, 25 predicted proteins | sample GrowelOW334metaG_FD_119756 | JGI IMG/M metagenome (GOLD analysis project Ga0172379, IMG submission 119756) | Groundwater microbial communities from an aquifer near a municipal landfill in Southern Ontario, Canada - Groundwater well OW334 metaG | ecosystem: Environmental > Aquatic > Deep...
GGAAAAAGCATCGAAGACGGAATCAATTTCTTTGGGAGTTTTATCCCAAGTCCAGTCAAGAAGATTTTGTTTTGATCCAATATAATTGGCCACATATTCACCAGATTTTGATTCGGGATCGATTGTAGGTTGGGTAGTGGTTGTCAAAGTGTTAAGAAATTCCATAATGACCCTCCTTTATAAAAGTTTTATGTTTTGTTAAAGATAAAAATTGAATGTTGCGTTAAATATAAAAAACTAACGTTAGTTTGTCAAGAATTATTTTAATGATAACGTTTGTTAGTTATTAACTATAATTAATTACTCTTATTTACAATAAAAAATTCCAATTAATGTTTTACTGTTGCGGACTCAACGGAGACGCATTAGTGAATTGCAAACTCGTTTTAGCTAAAGATGGCTAAAGCCAATGGGGAAAAACGCAGAAAATAGGGTAAAATCTGCCCTAATATGGCACTATATAAGTTACTGAATATCTTGTAAGTTGCTGTGTATATTGATAATCTGCAATTACTAAATTTTTGACTCAAAATCCGCCGCCCGCAAAGTAATGGGTATTCGATTCTCACCTTCTGAACCATAATAAAAACAACTGTTTTTGACGCATTGAATTACGACCTCTGAAAACGCTTTTTTTTCAGGTTTTTTTGATCCCGTTTTTAAATTATTTTTACTCAGGGCGTTTTTGAGATAGGGTGAAAGAAGAAATTCATAAAAATAATTTGCATAACTTATCTTCAACCTTTTCTGGATGAATCCGTCTAATACAGTATGTAAGCCGGAAAATGACGGGGAAAAAGTAAATATGTATTTCATTGAAAAATTAAGTATCTTCTCCTCAGAAGAGAAACGGCTAATGAAAAACGTGTGCAACTAAATATTGTTCGACACGTGCAAAGTAATCATACATCAAGGCTTTTCTGATCAGAACATGATCACAATGCCGCGGGTCAACACCATTTCATCAATCAACACCCGGAGGAGGACATGAAGAAGCTGTTTGCGGTACTCATGCTGTTTATGCTTGCCGTATTTGCCGGTTGCCTGACAAGCAGCAGTGACGACGACAGCAGTAACAGCGGTGATGTTTGCGGGTATGTGACAACTGTCGACGGAACGGGTATCAAGTATGTGTCGATGACGCTTTCCGAGAGCGATGGCACAGCCGTTTCTACTTCAAACACGAACGTGTACGGGTATTATGTGTTCAGTGACATCGCTAACGGCACATATACGGTTACCCTTTCCAAAAACGGTTACACGTTCACTCCAACATCGGTCAGAAATGTGGTTGTCAATGGCAGTGACGTGACTGTACAAACCTTTATAGGCGCTACCACTTATTAAGCAATATTTTTCACCACAAAGGCGAATGAAATACAAAACAGACATTATCCGTAACCGCGAACTGCAAACGCGCTCAAGTAGATAATCTAAAAATCTGCATCACCGCATGAAAAGGCTTATTCTAGTTGAAAGCCATAACATGTAAACGGGTTACTTCCCTTTAGCAACAGTCTCAGAATTCTTCAGCTCCGGACCGACAGGTGTGCTTATGGGCTCTTATATTGACCGCTGACTCCTGTTGACATCGAAAATTTGTTTAAAACCGCCAGGTTCGCTGAATGGCGGTTTTTTTTATAATCTTGATCTATTTTTAAAAAAAATTCGTTTTTTATTGACAAGGGGGAAATGAAATGATATTTTTTTGTTGATGATAGCATTATAAATAATTTTGTAACACATATCAAATAACAACATTAATATTAGTATTACCATAGGGAGGAGAAATGTCTTATACTGCGTTATTGTTTTTGAGTGCATTATTGCACACTCCTGCTTGTTCAGCGCAGACGGATTCCACAAAAGCCTATATCCTTGATGAGGTTATTGTCACCGCAACGAAAGCTGAAGCGAAAATCTCTGATTTGCCGATGGATGTCGGTGTGGTAACAGAGAAAGAAATCCAAACGATTCCTTTCAGCAGCCCCAATGTCGGCGAGGTGATTCGTCATCTGCCCGGAGTCAATGTCGGATTCGGAAACAGGAATATCCCGGCATGGGTACATCTCCGTGGAGCGGGTGTTTTTTCCAGCCGCACTCTCTATCTGGTTGATGAACAACCGTTGTTCCACCCAATGCTGAACATAGCCACCCACCCGTCCAATATGAGCGGTGTGGAGGTTTTACTTGGCCCATCGTCCTCACTCTACGGTCCGAATGCCGCAGGGGGCGCGCTGAATGTCAAATCCAAAAACGGGAGAACTAATCAGGGAATCGATATCGGTATGGGACTGGGATCGTTCGGAACAACGCGGCCTGCTGTCTCGATCGGCAAACAGATCAGCAACTGGAATATATATGCATCATTCGCACAGGATAAATCCGACGGGTGGAAGCTGTTTCCTTTAAAGAAAGCGCAGTATTTGCATCAGGCGCTCCTTGCATTGGAAAAAACGGGCGGAACGGGGTATTACAGCAGCGTATCCATCGATGATAACTCGTATACAAATAATTATACCTATGGAAGAGTGGGATACCATAACCCGGACAAAGGGTATGGCTTTACTGCGGGTATCCACTCTATGGGGATGGATTACTACCCCGGCGCAAAGAACAAGACAGACGATGAGAAACGTATGGTGGGAACCGGAAAGGTATATACACCCATTTCGTCCATCGGTTTTGTTACGTTGAGGTTCGGGTATCAGGAAATCAGCTATGAGGGGGTGAAGAGCACCGCCGGAATGATCACGGTCGCCGATTCGCTCATAAATGGAAGATATGTCTATGCGAAAAAGGACGACACTCACAGCTATGTGTACGATTCGACCGTGAAAACGTCTTCAGATTCGAAACAGACTCGCACTCCTTTCGATCTGCAGACAGACTGGTTCTTCCTCCCCCACAATATATTAACTGCGGGCATCGGGTACATAAAAGATACGACCGACCAGCAGACATATAATGTAAGTGCAGGAACCGTCAGCAAAAAACCTTCTTCGGACACCACGTATAATGTATTGCAGTCCTCGTTCTACTTACAGGATCAATATAAGATGCTGAATGACAAGCTTGTCCTTTTAGCCGGTTTCCGTCATGATTACTGGAAATACACGGATATTTACGATTTAGCCTCGACCGACAAATGGCCGGACGATATCGACAAGAGCACCAACACTTATCGTGCGGGAGTCAGATACGACGTTTCCAAACGGTTCTCCGTGCGCGCTTCCGGAGGGACAGCGTTCTATCCGGGGATGGCATCATTTTTCTTCAAAAACTCCCGCACCGGATCATCCTGGTCCGAACCGAATCCCAATCTGAAACCGGAACGGACGAAGATGGTGGATGCCGGTCTTGACTATACGGATCAGACTCTTGGAATTCAAGCATCCATAACACCGTACATCGGGCGGATAAGCGATTTTATGACCTATCGTTACGACCAGCATCCCGACAGCGCAAATATCCAGATCGTCCGTCGGTATAATGCGGGGGCGGTAAATATTCGCGGAGTTGAACTCGGTTTCCGCCAGACAGTCACTCCACAGGTTAACTATTACATCAACTATACCTACAATCATTCACGCATCGACGACGCTGTGGACGATCCGACCACAAAAACTGTGGACGAACGTATCCAGCAGGGAGAACAACTGGCCAACGCGCCGGACCATTCTTTCAATTTCGGAATCACGTATGACAAACCGTCCCTGATCGGAGCGACTGTCACGGGAAGGTATGTTTCGGAGCGTTTCTACAATGACGAGATTCAAAGGCGCTCGATCGATTATTTTAAAATGTCCCCCTACTTTGTAATGGACATGAAGATTTGGAAACACTACACGATCGCCTCACACACTGTTACAGCAACTCTCGGGGTGGACAACATCTTCGACACCGATTATGACGGCGAGTTTTATTACACCCCCTCCGGGCGGTTCGTTCAGTTTACTCTGGGATATCATATAGATATGTGATCACAGCGCAGTTCACTTTCTTTCGCAGAAGCGGGACGACTGGACAAAACGGCCATCCCGCTTTATTTACAGGGCACAGGAACATATGCTTTTCCGGCTTCTGACATCTTTTTTCTCCATCATGATTTTGACCGTTGTATCCTTTCTGGCCATTGAACTGGCTCCGGGAGATCCTGCGGAACTGATTCTCGGGAATGTATCCACCACCATTCCACGGGAAACGGTGGATCATATCCAGGCATTCTACCATTTCGACCGCCCTCCCCTGGTTCGTTACCTCGAATGGGTCGGGGATGTTTTTCGGGGAGACTGGGGATACTCTCTCAAGAGCGGGAGAAAAGTGACTTCTGAATTGCTGGACAGGCTCCCGACAACACTGCAACTTGCATTCGGATCGGTATTCCTTGCGATGGTACTGGGAATCATTCTGGGCACAATGAGCGTATTTCACGAAAACAGACCGCTCGATCATCTGATCAGATGCATTACCGTTTTCATGCTTTCCCTGCCCTCTTTTCTGGTCGGGCTTCTGCTCCTGTATGTTTTTTCCTTCCGCCTGAACTGGACACCGCTTTACGGTTTGGGCGCAGTAAGCGGACTTATATTGCCTGTTTGTACTCTTGGTGTAGTACATGGCCTTTACTATTCACGGCTCCTGAGAAATTCTCTCATCGAATCCGTTCACCGCGAGTATTTTCTGGCAGCCCTGGCCAAGGGATTGCCGTACCGGAAAGCGATCATCCATCATGCCCTGAGGAATGCCGTCACACCGCTCGTTTCGGTGATAGGGCTGCGTTTTGCCGGTCTGCTCGGCGGCGTGGTGATCATCGAGACTATTTTTTCGCTGCCCGGCATCGGGAGTTACATCTTTGAGGCCATCGCGAGCAGGGATTACACAGTAATTCAAGGATATGTCGTGTGTATGGGGGTTGCTGTTGTGACAATGAATCTTCTGGCGGATTTGATTCTCCGCCTCATCGACCCGAGAACAACCAAATCACGGATCCACTGATCAATGAATACTACGAATGCCACACTCATTGCGGGAGCCCTGATTCTCTTTCTCTATCTGGCCATCTCTGTATTTGGTTTTGCGATTGCCCCGTACTCTCCGTCCCTGACCGATTACCAGAATATCTTTCAAAATCCGTCTCTCCATCATCCGTTCGGCACCGATCATCTCGGAAGGGATGTGTTGAGCCGTCTTCTCATCGGAACAAAAACGACGATTGCCCTCGCAGTCGGAATTGCGCTCATCAACATCCTCATCGCCCTGTTTGTCGGTTCCGTTTCCGGATTTTTCGGGGGGGCGCTCGACACATTCATCATGCGGGTGGTGGACAGCCTCATCGCCCTGCCGGGCTTTCTTTTGGCAATCTGTTTTCTCGGCATATTCGGAGGCGGGGTGAAAAATCTGATGGTGTTCCTCGTTCTCACCGGGTGGGCGGGTCTTTCGAGAATCATCCGTAACGAGGTGATCGTCGTAAAGAACATGGATTTCATCATTTCCAATATTTCCCTCGGATTCGATACATTTCGAATCATCCGGAGGCATATTCTTCCCCATATCATACCCTCGCTTCTCATCATTTTCATTATGACGATGACAGGAGAATTGTTTTCCATTGTATCGCTGAGTTTCCTCGGGCTGGGTATTTCACCCCAGATACCCGAGTGGGGGGCCATTCTGAATGACGGCCGTCCGTATTTTCTATCTTCTCCCGGACTCCTCGTTTTCCCGACGTTTTTCATTTTCTTCGCGGTTCTCGGACTCCACTTTCTTGCCGACGGCCTGCGGGAATATATGGACAGGAAAAAAATACTCATAGAAATGGGGGAAAACAGCCGCTTGTTCCGCGTTGGTGAATCCCCCATCGGAGACTCCCAATGAACTATCGCTCACCGCGCGCTCTCGCCCTCGCTCTCGTGACTCTCTGTGCCCTTGGATCCTGCTCGCCCCATTCTGAAAAGGGGCGCCGGCTCATCATCGGCATCGGCGGCTCTCTCAACCTGGGAACCAACAATCCCGTATACATCCAGAGGAACGCAAATGTCTGGGAAACGTTTTCCCGGCTTGACGATTCCTATACACCGCAGCCGTTCCTCGCCGAATCATGGGATTCCGAAAAAAACGGGACTATATGGACACTGCGCCTTCGCCGGGATGTGGTTTTCCATAACGGCGATTCATTGAATGCTTCTCTCGCCATCGAAAATATCCGCCGATTCAAAAGCCGCCCCGAATTCGATTATTATGGCGTCTATACACACCTCGATTCGGTGTATGCTCGGGACAAGTATACCATCACCCTTGCTTTTTCACGTCCGTGTGTCGATTTCCCCTATAAAATCGGCCACTATTTCAGCGGTATATTCAGTCCAGCATCATTCGATAAGGACGGAAAAATTACCCTGCCCATCGGGTGCGGCCCTTATCAGTTTGTGAAGAGCGAAACGGGCAAATATGACATGGTGAAGTCTTTCGATCGCTATTTCGGGGGAAAACCGTATTTCGATACCATCGAATTCCGGATCATTCCCGATCCTCTGGTACGGGTCATGGCGCTCATCAGGGGAGACATCGACATGATCGCTCACCACGGCGGGGTTCTTCCAGAACACCTCAAACTCCTCCGGGAAAATTCCAACGTTGTTGTCGATTCCTGCGATATCGGGGTAACGCATTACCTTCTTTTCAACTGTGCGAGCGAGGCGTTCCGTGACCAAAAGAACAGGGAAGCGTTCTCCAGCCTTTTAAATCGGAAGGAAATGGTCGATCTGATCCTAAGGGGCAAGGGTATCCCCGCGCATGACTATTTTGTCGAACCGATTCGTACATGGGATAGATCGCGATTTTTGGAATTACCCGACACAAGCATGATTTCTTCTGCGTCTGCCCTGTTCCACAACAAGCCGATCACCCTCGTCCTCGCACAGGGTGACATGTCCAACTGGGGGTATAAGCAGATAGCGGAATACCTGGCGGATTATTACGGGAAAAGGGGCATCAGTATATCCATTGTTTCCCTTGAGGGGGGCGCCTGGCAGCGGGCGATACAGAAAGGGAACTTTTCATTCACCCTCTATCCGTTGTCCATTCCGACGGGAACCCCGGAACTCTTCATTCGCGCTCTGGCGTATTCGAAAGGGCTCAAAGCCGGAAACATCGGAAACAGAACTCATTTTTCCTCAAAAGATGTCGATTCGCTCGTGGACAAAGCGATAACAGCGCCTTCCCTTGCGCTCAGGGACAGCCTGTATAACCGGGTTCTGGATATCATGGCCGGTGAAAAGCCTGTCGTGCCGTTGTACCATGAGCGGTATTATTATGCATATAAAAAGGGTTTGAAACATATTTCACTCGATCCTTTTCTGAAACTCGATCTTTCAAGGGTATCCCGGTGAACACATGCTGAAAGTAAATAATCTATCCGTTTCATTCGTAATGAAGAATGATAGTGTTCAGGCTGTAAACGCTGTCTCATTCACTCTGGGTTATGGTGAAAAACTGGCGCTGATCGGGGAAAGCGGCTGCGGGAAAACGGTGCTCGCCCTCGCCATGCTGAACCTGCTGCCCCAAACTGCCCGCATAAGCGGTTCCATTCGATTCAAAGGGAAAGATCTCACCCGTGAATCCGATGCAAGAACTGTGAGAGGAGCGGATATCGGCATGTGCTGGTCCAACGCGGAAAATTATTTTAATCCGATATATACGGTTGGAGAACAGATAGCGGAAGCGTACAGTATTCACCATCCGGCCGGAAAAAAAGAAGCGCGGGAAAAAGCCTTCTCCCTTATGGAAAAATTGAACTTCCCACATCCGGACAAGGTTTACCGTTCCTTCCCGCACCAGTTGAGCGGTGGAATGAACCAGCGCGCCATGATCGCTATGAGCCTCGTGAATGATCCGTCGCTGGTCATTATCGATGAACCGACACGAGGATTGGATGACCGGAACCGGGAAATGGCCATCGAAACTATACATTCCCTGGAAAACATCTCTCTCTTTCTCATCACTCATGATCTTTATCTGGCTGAATGTATTTCAAATTTCATCATGGTAATGCGGCAGGGGGTTATCCTCGAAAAAGCCGCAAAAAAGGTATTCTTTTTATGTCCTCAACATCCATAGTCTATTGAATTGCTGCATTCCGTTAAATAGACCTTTAACCCGGGCCCGAGCCATGTCCGAACATCAGTGTTTAATCGAAACCAGGAATCTCAACGTTTTTCATTATTCGGGCGCTGTTCTCGCCAGGAAACACTATGTGTTGAAAAATTTCACCATGCATATTCACTCCGGGGAGATCATCGGTCTTTCCGGAGAGAGCGGCTGCGGGAAATCCTCTCTCGGCAAGTCAATTCTCAATCTCATCCCGACCTGGGAGGGTGATATATACTGGAACGGCATGAACATCCGCAACAAAGACCTTCGTCCGTACAGACGCAATTATGGCTGGATGAGCCAGGAGCCGTTCCTTATATTCAATCCGCGCCGTAAAATAATAGACTCGCTTCAAGAGAGCCTTTCGGTTCATCACATGGCAGCCACCACCGATGAAACGATAACTGTTCTCGAACCATTTTTACAAAACATGTCCCTGGAAAAAAATCTTCTCTTTCGATACCCTTTCGAATTGAGCGGCGGACAGATACAGCGTCTCTCTCTGTTGAGAATACTGTCCCTGCAGCCACAGTTCGTGGTGCTCGATGAACCGACATCATCTCTTGACCCTATCAGCCAGAAACAGATTGTGGAGCTTATCCTGCACTACCATTCCGTCTTTCACATGAGCATTCTCTGGATATCCCACTCCGTCTCGTTTCTGGAGAAGAACGCCCATACCATCCATCGATTGGAGTAAACTTTGGATACCCTTTCGGAAATTCTGGAAACAAATCATGATTCTTATGGGAGAATCGCTTCTCTCTGGGATAAAACGGCAGATGAAAACTACGATTTCAAGCTGCACGAACAATGCAGGGATCTTTTTACCCGGCATCTGCCCGGCAAGAGAATTCTCGAGGTGGGATGCGGCCTGGGATGGGACAGCCATTTTTTTTCACTTGCCGGGTACGATGTCACCGCCACCGATTTTCAGGAATCATTCGTTGCGCTGACAAAATCAAGGAATCCCGATGTAAACACGGTGGTCATGAACATGATCGATCCAATCCGGTTCCCCGAACCATTTCATGGCATCTATGGTTTTGCATCTTTCCTTCATATTCCCCGTGAACAATCGGAAGAATCGATAAAACGATGGGCCGACCTTCTTTGTGTCAACGGGGTTTTATTCCTGCACCATGTCCAGTCGAGCCGGGGAATCGACCGGTACACACAGGCTAAATTACTTATCGAAAATAATCCGGCTTATTGTTTTTGTCATTCTGAATATGAGATGGAACAGATGCTTGTGAATGCAGGATTCTCATCCATTCAATTTACCGATTATTCATCGGGAAAAAAAAGCGATCTTTCCGTGGAACTGGGATTGTCCCCGTATCAGATTCTTTCCATAAAAAAATGAACTGAAGTTATTTTTACAAAAAGAAAAATCGGGTTGTGTCATTACGTATGCAAAGGTGATGATCAGAAAGTTTAATCTTCTCTATTCCCCATTATTTACAGAGGATACCAAAGGCAGGGGATTATCTATAACCTACTGATCGCACAATCCCTGCCGTTTATCATCGTTGCTGATTTAGCCCTGATAATTCATAAAGAATATTTATCACAATCATTGAGTCAAAAATCCCCACTGCCTGTCGGCATCTCCCCTTATTAAGGGGAGAATTATGTACGAGGCTGTATTTATTCTTCTTTGTTCAACCCTCTTAGCAAGGGGGTCGCCGTGAAACGGAGGGAGGATTTTATCCTTGAGCTTATGAATAGATCGGGCTAACAATATTTAAAATCTTTTTATTAAACGTTTATCTTACCGTAATCGTCTATTGGAATAAAGGCAGGCGTCTTTCTAAAAACCGTGCCAATTGATTACTGCCGCTTGCTTCATCATGCTGTCACGGGCTTTAGTAGGATAGCCCGATGATTGACGCCGCAAAATAGAGAAATAACTATACGTGAAATTCTATTGACCATTTCAAATACTTATTTTATATTTATATTTGTATTTGTAATCGTTAATGGAGAGATGTAATGAAAAAAACAAGAAAAGATTCCGCGATAACCCGTCACCTGCTTCTTACCGCGGGATACAGGGTTTTCTGCGAAAAGGGTTTCAGGGACGCCACCATAGCGGAAATATGTGCGATGGCGGGAACGAATGTCGCCTCGGTCAATTATCACTTCGGCAACAAGGAAACGCTTTATAAAGAGGCCTGGCTCAATATGTTCCATGAATCCGTAAAAAAATATCCCATCGATGGAGGAGTTTCTAAAAACGCCCGTTCGGAGGATCGTCTGCGCGGATATATCAGGTCGCTTATCCAACGGATTATTACCGAGCCGAGCGATTTATCCATTCTACAAAAGGAAATGGCAAATCCGACAGGATTGCTTTCAGAATTGATGACAGAGAAAATCAGATTACAGTTCGAGGAGGGAAAAAGTATCGTAAAAGCTTTGCTCGGAAGGAACGCTTTAGAAAAACACGTTCTTTTCAGTCATGCAAGTATCCTGGGCCAGTGTTTTCATCTTGGCGCGTCGCGGAGAAACAATCCCAAAGAAATCAAACCGCCCGGTGCAATCGACGATGTCGATGCATATTGCGACCATGTCGTAAAATTCTCGCTTGCAGGTATACGCGCACTTACAAAAGAGATTGCTGTTTCGGGAAACAATGAAGAAAACAAGCAAGGAGATATATAATGAATCGTTCCACAATTCCTCCCCGGCGGAATGATGTGAAGCAGCGTCTGAACGGTACAGCCCCGCCAAAGCAGGCGTTATCGTTCATAGTACTGTTTTTCCTGCTGGTGTCCGGGTGTGCGTCTGTCGGGCCTAACTATGTCCCCCCCAAAATGTCCGTTCCTGAAACATGGTCGGGATCTTCCGCAGAGGGAACGGCTGTGAAAGCGATTAATCCGCAGGCATTAGCGAACTGGTGGACAGTGTTTCAGGATCCCCTTTTGACTGAACTGGTCGAACAGGCTGTCACGCAGAACCTGGATATAAAAACAGCGACATCGAGGGTTCGCCAGGCACGTGCACAACGCGGTATTGCCCGCGCGGCTTATCTGCCCGCTGTCAAAGCGAACGGCTCTGCTTCCGGCAGCAGGACGGAGGCCGACAATGGCGATGTTAACACAAACGAGTTGTATAAAGTCGGTTTCGATGCGAGCTGGGAAATAGATATTTTCGGAGGTACACGCCGGTCGGTGGAAGCGGCCAATGCCGAATTGGATGCGAGCGTCGAGAATTTGCGGGATGTGCTGGTAAGCGTGGCTTCCGAGGTCGCCCTGAATTATACGGACGTTCGTTCGTACCAGAACCGTCTTTCGATCACCGAAAGAAATCTTGAACTCCAGAGCGAAACCTTCACCATAACAAAATGGCGGGCAGAGGCCGGTCTGACAACGCAGCTTGATGTGGAACAGGCCAACTATGTCCTGGAGCAGACACGCGCGGGGATACCTGCCCTTGAAACAAGCCTCGTCAAAGCGAAAAACAGACTGGCTGTCCTCCTCGGGCGGAATCCGTCGTCTCTCAATGAGATTCTTTCTGATCGAAAAGCAATTCCCGTTGCACCTGTAGAAGTTGCAGTGGGCGTACCCGCGGACGTTTTACGCCGTCGTCCGGATGTACGGCATGCGGAACGTCTTCTGGCTGCGCAAACCGCCCAGATCGGAGTGGCTGCTGCGGATCGGTTCCCATCCTTTGCTTTGAGCGGCTCCACCGGACTGGAATCACTCAAACTGGCTGATCTCTTTTCCGCGAGCACATGGGTATCTTCGATAGCATCGAATATCGGGTATACGCTTTTCGACGCCGGTCGTATCCGTCAGAATATAACTGTTCAGACGGAATTGCAGGAGCAGGCGCTTACAGCTTATGAATCCGCTGTTCTCACCGCCATCGAGGAAGTCGAAAATGCGCTGACCGCTTTTGCCGGGGAGCAGGTGCGCCACCGGTCGCTTTTGGAAGCGTCTCAATCGGCGGAGAAAGCGGTCGAGATGGTAACGATCCAGTACAATTCGGGACAGAAAGATTTCCAGGTGCTGCTGGATGCGCAGCGTTCGTTACTTACGTATCAGGATCAAGTTGCGTCCAGCGAAGGCGAAATCACATCTGATCTGATCCGTCTGTATAAAGCCCTCGGCGGGGGATGGACCCCCATGACGTCAACTTCCATCAAATAGAACGACAAAAATAGGATGTCGCAATCATGGCAGAAATGAATTCAAAACATGCAGCAGATGTTTCCCGATCGCTTGGCCTCGACCATAAAACACTACGGGGAAAACGATGGAAACGGTGGCTTGGACTGGCTGTACTGGCGCTCGTTGTAGTAGTATCCATACTCCTTTTTACGAAATCGCGTAAAGGCGCCGAAGCTGTCGTCTATGAGACCAAAGAGGCGCAGCGAGGGAATCTCACCATCTCGGTAACAGCCACCGGTAATCTGGAGCCGACAAATGAGATCGATGTCGGTATCGAAGTTTCCGGAACGGTCAGTAAGGTTGAAGCGGACTACAACGATCATGTGACAGTGGGGCAGGTGCTTGCTCGTCTCGATGTCTCGAAATTACAGGCGCAGGTCATGAAATTAAAGTCCTCGCTCGAATCGGCTCGTACGATGGTTCTCAAAACCGAAGCGAACGTAAAACAGGCAAAAAGCGAACTCGACCGTCTGTTACAGGTGCAGAAATTGAGTGGCGGCAAAGTTCCGTCGCAGATAGAGATAGATGCAGCGGATGCGGCATATCAGGGCGCGGCTGCCGATGTTGCCAGCGCAAAAGCATCGGTATCGGAGGCTGAAGCCAATCTTCAGGTTCAGGAGACCGACTTATCGAAGGCGGTTATCCGGTCGCCGGTCAACGGTATCGTACTGACACGCGCCATCGAGCCGGGACAGACGGTTGCCGCGTCATTTCAAGCGCCGACTCTCTTCACGCTGGCCGAGGATTTGACGAAAATGGAACTTCATGTCGATGTTGACGAAGCCGATGTGGGCAAGGTGAAGGAAGGACAGGCAGCAACATTTACCGTAGATGCTTATCCGGAGAGAAAATTCGATGCGCTGGTGACAAGCGTCCGATACGGTTCAAAGGAGGTTTCGGGAGTCATCACCTACGAAACAGTACTGAATGTCGACAATACCGATCTCTCGCTCAGACCGGGGATGACCGCGACCGCCGACATCGTTGTGAATGAAGCAAAAGACGCCATCCTCGTTCCGAACGCGGCGCTCCGATTCACACCTCCTTCGACGGTAAAAGCAGCGGCGACGCAAAAAAGCAGCGGGCTTGTGAGCGCGCTCATGCCTCATCCGCCGCGCTTTTCCTCAACCGACAAGAAAGCTGTCAAAAACGGCACTCACCAGACAGTATGGATCTTGCGCGATGGGAAACCTGTAAGCGTCAACCTAAATGTAGGTATGAGCGACGGCTCCATGACAGAAGCCGTTTCCGGCGAAATCAAACCGGGATTGCCGCTCATTGTCGATACACGGAGCAAAGCGAAATGAATAAAGACTCCACAACTGTCAACCAGCCGTTGATAGAGTTCAGAAACGTCACCAAGGTTTACGGCAGGGGGCAGGCGGCCATGACAGCTCTCGGCGGGGTAGGATTTTCGATCATGAGCGGGGAATTTATCGCGGTGATGGGACCGAGCGGTTCGGGTAAATCCACCTGCCTGAACATCCTTGGCTGTCTGGATCAGCCAAGCTCGGGTTCATATCTGTTCATGGACGTCGAGGTCAGCGGCCTTTCCCGCGATCAGCGGGCGCTTCTCAGACGGCATTATCTCGGTTTTGTGTTTCAGGGATACAACCTGCTGAATCGCACTTCGGCGCTCGAAAATGTAGAACTTCCTCTGATCTATCGCGGTCTTCCGGCCTCGCACAGGCAGGAGCTTTCACGCCATGCACTGAAAACGGTGGGGCTTGAAGGTTGGGAACATCATACACCCTCGGAATTGTCCGGAGGGCAGCAGCAGCGTGTCGCTATCGCCCGCGCCATTGTGACGTCCCCGTCCGTTCTTTTGGCTGACGAGCCCACCGGTAATCTCGATTCGGCGCGAAGCATGGAAATCATGGAATTGTTGTGCCGCTTAAACACGGAACAGAGCATCACAATTATAATGGTGACACACGAACCGGATATGGCGAAGTACGCCAAACGAAGTATTCATTTCAGAGACGGTTTGATTGAAAAAGACGATCGAACAGGGGATCAGGCATAATGGTATGGAATGCACTTTTACTAGCCTTGCGTGAAATACGCCGCAATGTTTTACGCTCGACACTGACGTCTCTCGGTATCATTATCGGTGTGGCGGCGGTTATTACGATGGTAACACTGGGTAACGGCGCCACCAAACAAGTCAGCAATCAGATTTCCAGTCTCGTCAGCAATCTTGTTCAGGTTATGCCCGGACAGCGTCCGAGGGGACCCGGCGGCGCCCGTGAAAGTGCGCAGGCGTTCAAGATTGCTGACGCCGACGCCATCGCCAACGTAATCAGCGGCATTGAACCGGTTGCACCGGCGGCTTCGCAGGCATCACAGGCAATTTACGGAAACGAAAACTGGTCAACGACCGTAACCGGCACAACAAACGCGTTCCTTGATGTTCGGGACTGGACACTCGCGAACGGACGCCTGTTCACCGAAAGCGAACTGCGGGGAGGCATGCCGGTCTGTATCATTGGCAGCACTATTCGCACCAAGCTTTTCGGGACTATCGACCCGACAAATTCGACTATCCGTCTGAAAAAGCTCTCATGCCGTGTGATCGGCGTCCTTAAATCGAAAGGTCAATCGAGTTTCGGCTCGGATCAGGACGAAATTGTCCTCATTCCGCTGAAAACCATGCAGCGACGCATCGCGGGAACCAATGATGTCAGCATGATCTATGTCTCAGTCAAGGACGGCTTTTCTACTACCAAAGTCAAATCAGACATCGAAAGTCTGATGCGGGAACGCCGTAAGATAGCTCCGGGAGCCGATGACAATTTCAATGTGATGGATATGCAGGAAATCGCGAAAGTGATGTCGGGAACGATGACTGTCCTCACAACGCTTCTCAGCGCTGTTGCAGCGGTCAGCCTGATCGTGGGCGGTATAGGAATCATGAATATCATGCTCGTTTCGGTAACCGAGCGTACCCGTGAAATAGGCACCAGGCTTGCAATCGGGGCGCTGGAAAACGAAGTTCTCATGCAGTTCCTTGTCGAAGCGATGGTGTTATCCTCCTTTGGAGGAATAATTGGCATAATTCTCGCGCTTTCCTCATGCTTCTTCCTTGCGAAAATTCTGCTGGTGCCCTTTATATTCAATCCGGGCATCGTTGTCATCGCGTTTCTTTTTTCGGTACTGGTGGGGGTGGTTTTCGGGTATTTCCCTGCGCGCAAGGCTGCGCAGCTCGATCCTATCGAGGCGCTGCGTCATGAATAACGATCTTTACAACGCAATGTATCTTATACAGTAATTGATAGAAATTGGCGTCAAAGGGACATGTTCAGCACACCGGATAAAAGGAGTACCATTTCAAAATACTACTCCGCATTTTGAAATTGCTGGAGTTCCGGCTCATAAAAATGATTATTTCGAGCTGATCGATCTTTCCGGTTCTGATAATTCTTCTTTGAGAAATACTATTTATTACCGAAAAAAAATGACCTGCTATCGATAATGGATAAGCAGGTCAATAGTATTCAATGGACTATCCAGGTATGTAAAACTTCCTTCCTGCCTTCCCGTTATCCCTTACCATCATATTAATAGTTGACATCCTGCCCGGAGGTTGACTAAACTATAAAAAATGTTTTCCTTGACCTTTTGACGGTAATTCAACGGGTTTGCTTTCGACAGGGAGATAGTATGCTAAAATCTACCGTTTTGACTTTTCTATCCGCTGCTGCGCTTTTCCTTTCCGGGGAAGCATCCGCCTATAATCCCCTTCCCTATACCAGCGATGAGAATGCGGAGTACAATACAGTAACAGAATCCTATGTTACCCCACATATCAACTGGGCTAAGCCGTATATTGGCGGCAAACCCCGGGTGCTGATTCTTGCTCCGCGATGGGGGATGCGGGAAACTGTCGAACTGATGCAGCGCATAGAGATGGATGCAAAAGTCTTTGCGGTGCACTCGAACAAAGAACTCGGCGCAGGCAGTTCGCCGGGGGAAAATGAGGTATGGGAAGGATTATATTTCGATTCCCGTCTCCATGAATACGAAAAACTTCTCAAGGAAAAATGGGACGCAATCATACTTGCCGGTTTTGACATGAAAGTTCTGCCGTTTATACCGGAGACGAACGCATTATTGAATAAGGTTCACAATGAGGGAACGGGCCTTCTTGTAATGCCGGAACTAACTCTGGGACTTATCCGTCCGACAATCACCCATAATGACACCGAAGCTCGTGATAGAATTTTGAAACCCATCCCTGTCGAAGATGTTGCAGTCATGAAAGATATCGGCAGAAACAAGCTTCTGTACGTTACACAGTACGGAAAAGGGCGTATCGCAAATCTGAAAATGCAGGGCGGCGCAAACAGTTGTTTTACTTCGGATGTGAGCGATCCTGTCGATTTTGAGTATTGTCTTGCGCTGGTTATAAGAACGGTACTATGGGTGACAGGGAGAGAACCCGGGGGTGAAATATCCGATGTCGAATGGCCGAAATCATTCGATGTTTCCTCGCAGAGTAAAATTCGATTCACTGCCGACCCGCAAAAAAGCCTTGGGATGCATGCGATGGTAGATATTCTCAGGCCGGGCGAATACCGGCTTCCCAACGCCATTGTACAGAAAGAGGCCATTGTTACAGGCCAAAACGGGGAATATGTATACACATTCCCGATACTCCCCGAGGGGAGATATTTTTTCAACATTCATCTGGGAACGGATACATGCCGCTCAACCTGGTTTTCAGGTTCTTTCTCTGTCACATCCAAGGCCGGAATAGATTCGGTGACAACTGACAGAGAATGCTACACACGCAGAGATACCGTAAATGGCCTCATATACTTACGGGGAGCGGAAACTCGCAATTCTGCCGTCGCGTTGACTCTCGTTGATGGTTACGGGCGTCTCATGATGGAAAAGAAAATCGATGTCGCATCCGGAAAAAATACTCTCCCGTTCAGTTTTCCTATTAAAGATGTGCTTCACAATACTCTGAAGGTTCAGGCTGATCTGATAGTAAACGGAAAGACGGTATCATCCAAAAAACGAGAATTATATGCCCCTGCCCACGGTCAGGATGATTTCATGTTCGTCATGTGGGATTACTACTCCGGAAGCAAAAACAGGGTCACTACCCTCCTTGGCGAGAGATTGAAAGATGATTTCCATATAGATGCAGTCGATCTCTGGATATCGAAAGATAATCTCCGGTCTCTCATGCGGACAAATGTCAGGCCTCTTCCGTATGTAACCAGCTACGGCCCTTCAAAATTCGATCCTGTCGATCCTGCCCCGGTTCGGAATCCATCGTTTTCTGATCCCGAATACCTCAAAAAGGAACATGATAAACTGCAGGAAGCTGCGATACTGGCAAAAGATTTTTCGCCGGTTGGATATACGCTCGGGGACGAAAATAACCTTGACGATGCTTTTTCCTATATTCGCGGAATAGACCTGGATTTTCACCCGGCGTGTCAGGATAGTTTCCGTACATTTCTCAAAATTAAGTATCGCTCGCTTGAAAAACTCAACAGCGTGTGGAAAACCAGTTTCCCCTCGTGGAAAGAAGTTACACCGATACTCCAGGCCGAGGCCCTCCGCACCGGACAGTATGCCCGGTGGATCGACCACCGTGAGCATATGGAACATTCCTTTGCGGTAATTCACCGGCTTGGCGGCGAGGCAATCCGTGAAATCGATCCCTCTGCAAGGGTGGGTTTTGATGGAACGAACGTTCAAAACTCTTTTCACGGATACAACTTTTACACGCTCTTTTCCATGAACACTGTCCAGAATATCTATGATCAGGATGAGCAGCGTGAACTTCTCCGATCATTTGGAAGAAAAGACGCCCTGACCGGAATCTGGCTCGGCTCATACTGGGCGCACCGGTCGGAAAATCATCAGCGTCACTACCCCTGGCTCATGCTTCTGCATGGTATGAACAGCTGCTGGTACTGGATGCCCTATAATATTACAAATTCAGGGGATATCATGACGGCGCTTGCCCCCGACCTTACTCCATCTTTCCATTTCAAATGGGCGCTGGAAGAAATAGAGGAATTAAAATCCGGCATCGGGAAACTTATCATGAATTCGCAACGGATCAATGACGGTATCGCTGTCCATTACTCTCCCGCCAGTGTCCATTCGTCGAGTCTCGACAACACCATGTCGTTTGTTCCCTTTGCGCAGCAGAATATTGCCGCTCTCCTCGAAGATTCCGGGTTTCAGTATGATTTTGTTGCTGTTCCTCAGATCGAGGATGGAATTCTGAATTCCGGAAAGTATAAAGCTCTTGTCCTTCCCTGCTCGCAGGTCATCACAGAAAAAGAAGAATATTCGATCAGGAAATTTGTGGAAAACGGAGGGCTTCTCATAGCGGATGTACGGCCGGGATTTTATGGTAATTCCGGAAATCCTTCCGAAAAAGGTGTGCTCGATGACATTTTCGGGATCGGACGGGCAACCGGCGCAAGGACTGATCCCTCTGATCTCGCTGTTTCAGGAGTAATCGGCGGCAGGCAGGAAAATTTTTCCATCCCGAAAAGATCTCTGGACGGGGCGATAACTGCTGCTGGCGGAAAAGCCGTTTCGTCGGTTGACAATGTCCCCGCTGTCATCATCAATAAGTACGGCAGGGGGAGCGCTGTACTTTTCAATTTCGACCTGACCGATTATTTGGGAACGCAGCCCATTCCCCTTGTGTATGCTCTTCCTCCTCAGGGAACATTGCGGGAAAAGGGGGAAGTTGACGGTCTCAGGGAGCTTATCAGATCGTCTCTGCGTATTGCCGGTATCGAGCCCCGTGTAACTATAGAAGCAGGTTCGGGGGAAATGAAAGCAACCGAAACGATGATATTTTCCGAGGGCGGCAGCCAATATCTCGGCGTAATCAGGAGCCACAGGACGGATGACCTCGCTCCACAAACAGCGGAGATCAAACTCCCGTCTGTCCGGTATGTGTATAATGCAAGGAATGGGAAATATTACGGGAAAACCGACAGATTGACGGAAACGATATATCCGGCGCGGGCGCTCCTTTTCTCGCTCCTGCCATACCGTGTCGAAGGTATTACGGTCAAGACGCCGGCCAGGATTTCAAAAGGAGCGTATCTCCCGGTCTCTTTCACGGTTAAAACGGAAGGAGGGAAACCGGGACTGCATGTCGTTCATTTAGACATTTACGATCCACAGGGGACTCTCAAACCCTGCTACAGTATGAATATTCTCGCAAAAGACGGAAAGGCCGAAGTGAAAGTACCCTTTGCCATGAACGACAGGGAAGGCAAATGGTCGCTGAAAGCACGGGATGCAGCTTCAGGCTGCCGGTCGGAAGCGGTGTTTACAGTGTACTAATGATTCGGCAAACAGGATTTAGAATGCTCTATGAATTGACAAAAACCTCACCCGGCCTTCAGCCACCCTCTCTTGAACAGGAGAGGGTAACAGGGGGTGAGGTTTAATAACACCAGAAAATATTGTACATATCTTACAATACTTTTGAATTCGCACTATATCATCAATCCAGAAGTTATTCGTGGTTACTTCTGACGGATCTGCACTCCGTTCATTTCTTCCAGAACCTGCAAAATGCCGCCGTGGTCTTCCTCGCCCTTTCCCTCACGGACTAGGGTGGTTATCATATCCTGAACCATAGCTGTTACCGGCAGATCGAGATCAAGACTATCCGCGGCTTCAAGGGCATTTTTCAGATCTTTCTGGTGAAGGCGGATTTTGAATCCCGGTTTGAAATTTCGGGCAAGCACCAGCGGAACCTTGGCATTAAGAACATTCGAACCGGCAAGGCCGCCTTTGATGGCTTCGTACACTTTCAAAGGGTCCACATCCGCTTTTGATGCGAGAAGAAGCGCCTCACCCATAGCTTCCAGGTGGATGGCAACGAGAATCTGGTTTACAAGTTTTGTAATCTGTCCGGCGCCGGTATCCCCGACAAGAACCGCGCTTTTACCAAGAGCCTCAAAAATGGGTTTGGCTTCGTTGAACAGGTCATCGGGGCCGCCGACCATGATGGCGAGTTGGGCGTTGATCGCTCCCGGTTCACCGCCACTTACCGGGGCATCGAGAGTACGTGCGCCTTTTGCGGCAAGCATCCCGGCTATGCGTTTGCTGATCGTAGGGGAAATGCTGCTCATGTCGATAAGCACCGTTTTTGATCCGGCGGCCACAAGAATGCCATTCGCGCCCGAAACCACAGCTTCGACATCAGGACCGTCGGGGAGCATGGTAATAATTTTTTCCGTTCTCGCCGCCACTTCCGCAGGAGAGGAGACTGCAATGGCTCCCAGAGAAACCAGTTCCGCGACCGGCGCTTGATTTACGTCATAAACAACAAGAGAAAATCCGGCTTTAATGAGATTTTTTGCCATGGGTTTCCCCATTATTCCCAGACCGATAAATCCCAGCATATCTTTCATATCATTACCTTTCGAAAGAGTTGAAAAAATATTTTCATGAACTCTCAACAGAATAATCTCACCGTGAAATCAGGTATACTAAAAGCAAATATAACAAATCGTTTTTTCTCTTTCTCAATCTTTTTTCAAGTATTTTACTTTTTTGCTCATCCATCCGACTCTATATTTCAGCCTGCCATGTATACTAATGTCTGTGAATAATGCCGGTGAAGGAAAAACAGACCGGAAAGTATTGCCGTACGAAAAATTATTGTTTATAATATAATGTGCAAAGAAAATTATAAGAAAGGGGAATCGAGCGTATTCATGGAAATTTCAGTATATAATCTGATAATAAGCGCGTCTTTTTTTACAAAATGCGTTCTTCTGGTACTTCTGGGATTTTCTGTTATATCCTGGGCTATAATGATTCATAAATACTTTTATGTGCGAAGCTATAAAACTGAGATTTCCCGGTTTTTGCTCTCGTTATCAGACCAGCCGGATCTGGCGGCTCTGGAAACCAGTTGTATTCATCACAGCACAGGGAAAGCAAAAGCCATTCCTATGCTTATACTTAAGATGGTTCGTTCTGTAATTCAGGGCAAACAGTTTCTTTCGCCGGAAAGCACAATGAACAGCACCGTAATGAGCGAGACGGCCAGCCTTCAGCAGGGAATGGGTCTTCTTGCCACTGCAGCAGGCGTCAGCCCCCTTCTCGGTCTTCTTGGAACTGTATGGGGCGTTATGTATTCCTTTATAAGCATCGGAGAAAAAGGTTCTGCAAACATAGCCACTGTTGCTCCTGGCATTGCCGAGGCGCTGATTACCACAATCGGCGGATTACTGGTGGCTATACCGGCAATGGCCGGGCATAATCTGCTCTCCGGATATATCAATCAATCGCTCGACCGTCTTGACCGTATCAGCGAGTATGTACTGTCTCTGTTCAAGAAGGGGTGAGTTGATGATTGTGCGGAGATCGACAAAGCCTGAAGTTAATTTCATCAACCTTATCGATGTAATGATGGTACTCCTTGTTATTTTTATGATAGCCGCTCCATCCATGCAGAACTGGATCGATCTGGATTTGCCTTCGGCGAAAGCGACAAAAACAAACATTTCCGAAGGCATTGTGGTTTCGATTACTAAAGATGGTAGTGTGTATATTGATCATAATAAAATTGCCGCTGGTGATTTTTCCAAAAAATTCCCTGAGATTTTGAAATCACATTCGGGAGAACCGGTATACATACGGGGTGACAAGGATGTCCTGTATGGAAAGGTTACAGATATAATCGGATATGTAAAAAAAGCAGGGGGAGAAAATCTTGGCATCGTGGTAGAGGATGAAATCACAAAAAAATAATCCCGCTCCGGGTGTTTGAATATGTGGCGAGACATTATAATTTCGGCAGTAGGTCATGCTCTGGTTCTCGGGTTATTGATTTTGCCATCCATGCTGGGTCCGAAAACATTTAAACCTGTTACCGTGGTCAGCATCCAGACCATCCCTGCACAGTCTATCTCCCAGCTTCTTGCGCAGTCCGCTGAGGTCGGCGAACCGAAACCAAAAGTCCCCCAGGCTAACATCAAGCCTGAAAAAGCACTCCCGAAACCGACGAAAACTAAAAAAGTTCAGACGGTAAAACGCGCCGAAGCCGTAACGGAAAAGGGGACATCGACAGGGGCGCCGGGGAAAAATAAAGGCAAGGATATTCCCAAGGACGTTAATACAGAACAATTATTCACCGACAGTGAATATCTATATGCGCTTGTGCAGAAAATCCGGAGCAACTGGCGGTATCCATCGCTGAATGATTCGAATATCAAAGCGGTGGTTTATTTTCGAATCTTCAGGGATGGGACGGTGAAGCTTGTGCAGGTGAAAGAACGTTCGAAGCATATGAATTTCGACGCAACTGCTTATGAAGCTGTCGTTAAAAGTGCGCCTTTTTCTCCGCTCCCGGACAGCTATTCCGGAAATTATCTAGGGATTTATTTGACATTCAGTTATTAACATTACTTATTTGCAGGTTATTATGAATTTTATTTTATATACTTTTCGGTTTTGGTTGTATAATATTATTTTTCTTTGTATACTATCGTTATTATTTATTTTTACGGAATCGTCAGCTCAAACCGGAGAATTATATCTTCAAATCCGTGCAGGTTCTTCATCAGGCAAGATTGGAGTGGGAGTCGACGGTTTCACCTCGTCTGACCCTTCCTCGCCGATAAACGCAGTACGGGCGACACTGAACGAGGATCTCAACGGCAGCGGGCTGTTCCAGACAAAGTCTCTTTCCGATAGCATTGCCGCCCTCAATCGATCGCCTTTCCAAAGGTGGAGTGCTGCCGGCGCGGATTATTATCTTTCCGGTTCGACAGACGGGCTGATGAATTCAGTTGCGGTAAAGCTGTACGATCTTAAAACAACGCTGGTAAAACTTGATGCAGTATATTTGATCGATAATAAACGGCCATCGTATACCGCTCATGTCATTGTTGATGATATGATAAAACTCTTTACCGGTTTACAGGGCAGTTTTGCTTCACAGATCGCGTATATATCTGAGTCAAAAAGTGGAAAGGAGATTTTTCTTATTGATGCCGATGGCAGCAATATGCATCAACTTACCTTTTCTAAAACTATCAATTTATCCCCAAACTGGTCGCCGGATGGTCAGCGTATAGCATATTCTTCATTCAACGGCGCAAACTGGGGGCTCAATGTCATCAATATCGGCACAGGCCGGTCTCTGAATGTTTCACGGTGGGGAGGATTGAACACATCTCCCTCATGGTGTCCGGCTAATCCGGATTTGATGGCTTTTTCATCGAACCGTGACGGCAACACCGAAATATATACCTGCAAGGCAAATGGTACTGCGGTAAAAAGATTGACAAATAACCAGGCAATAGAAATATCGCCTACCTGGTCGCCGGATGCGGCTCAGCTTGCGTTCCAATCCGATCGGACAGGCAGTCCCCTGGTATATGTCATGAACGGCGATGGTTCCAACATCCATCGTCTGACCGCCAGCCAGAATTCTTATGAGGACTCCCCAAACTGGTCGCCGAGGGGAGACAGGATTGTTTTTGTTTTGATGAATGGGAACTCTTTTGACATAGCATCATCCTCTCCCACCGGATCAGATGTGGTTATGCTCACCATGGGTGAGGGATCCAATGAGAATCCTAAGTGGTCGCCAGATGGGCTCAGAATCGTTTTTTCATCCACCCGCCTGGGAGGTAAAAATGTGTTTATCATGAACTGGGACGGTTCAGGAGTTCGTCCCCTTACGAATGATGGTAATTCTTTTTCACCGTCGTGGTCGCCTGCCGCATCTGGAGATGATATACGGGTCTCTCCGAAGCGGTAAGGTAAAAAATCAAATTTTCAGAAAGGGTGTAGAAATGTGCAAAAGTAAATTGCTCCTGGTTTTAGCCTTGGGATTAGCAGTTTCTCTTACCAGTTTGAACGGCTGCGGAAAGAAACCGGTTCCACCAGCTCCGGCGCCTGTAGTGGCGAAAGAAGAGCCTAAACCGGCTCCTGCTCCCGCTCCCGCTCCGGTTATTCCGGAACCTCCAAAGAAGGTTGAAGAAGCACCTCAGCCTCCCAGTAATCTGGCTTTTACCACAGTCTACTTTGATCTCGATAAATCGGATATCAGAGCCGACCAGACCGGTACACTAAACACTGACGGCAATCTTCTTAATCAGTGGAAGACCATTACCGTTCGTCTGGAAGGGAACTGTGACGAGCGCGGTACGGTTGAATACAACCTCGCCCTTGGTCAGCGTCGTGCTGATTCTGTAAAAAGTTACCTTGTCAACTATGGCATTTCCGACAGCCGCATAACCACTGTTTCCTACGGCGAAGAGCGTCCTGTCGATCCCGGTCACAGTGAATCTGCCTGGGCAAAGAACCGCCGGGTTGATTTTGCTATAACCAACCGCTAAAAAGCTCGATATAAGGGTTGTTATTACTATGGCAAGACGGGATTCTTTTAAGAAAGTATTCATGTTGTTGCTGCTGGGCGGAGTTGTTATTTTCCTTTTTCAGTCATGCGCCACAAAAAAATATGTCCTTGCCCTGCACAACGAATCAATGGAACAAAACAAAAGACAGGAATCCCGTCTTGTCACCCTTCAAGCTGCTGTTGCAACAATAGACAGCCTTACACAAGAGCAGAACAAATTTCTTTTGGGAATCCGTGCTCTTGTCGGGACCCAATCGGACAGTCAGCATCAGAATCTCTCCTCCCTGACAGCACAGATGGAAAATATCAATTATCAGCTTAATGAATTGAACCGCACGCTCAAAGCCATTCAGCTCTATGGAGGTGTCGAACCGCCTCCGGCAAAATCAGCAGCCCCGGCCGACAGTTCCAAAACCGGAAATTCTCCTTCCGGCCAGCAGCCTTATTCTCCCCTGTCTCCGCAGGATAAAGTGAATCCGCAGGAGATCTATGATAACGGGATGAAAGATTTTCAGAACAAAGATTATGAGATGGCAACCAACAGATTTGTCGCATTCCTCCTTCAGTTTCCGGATCATAATCTTGCCGGGAACGCCCAGTTCTGGCTTGGCGAATCGGATTATGCGCAGAAAAAATATGACCTTGCGATAAGCGACTATGAGAAAGTGATCAAGAATTATCCTGAATCTCCGAAAGTGCCCGCAGCTTATCTCAAAATGGGATTTGCACAGATTGAAAATGACAATAAGAAAGACGGGATCGCTGCACTCAGGCTTCTGATAAAAAAATTCCCAAAGTCTGAAGAAGCTGCTACGGCAAGAAAAAAATTGCGGTAAACCTCAAGATAACAGAAGCTTGAAACTTATATCTTCTGCCCCCGGATAATAACATTATTATGTACAAAGTAAGAGAGAACGGGTTCAATACCCGGTGTTTCTCAGCGCCTTTTCTCCGAGACGATCGTAAAGCTGCGCCAGATAAAGGCTCCTCGGGGTGACATGCCGATCCCAGGATTCTATGAAACCGTTTGGTTTGGTCAGATCCTGGAAGTATGTATTAAAGATAGTGGCATGTATGCCACTATGCCCGAATGCGAAATTCTGAGCAGTCGGCGGCTTCTGGATGAGAAACTGTCCCTCACAGTTCCAGAAAACCGTATTGGCGCCAGCCCATCCAATGCTAATATCTTTCCACCAGCGGGCGGTAAGCGGCGCTTTCACATTGTCGTAAAGAGTGCCATTCACCCATTGTACATGAGGTTCACTAGAGCTATAAGGAATAGTCGCAGTGCAGTCGAGAAATACATTCCCACACGCCTGCCATCCACCGAGAACAAATGAATGACGTCCTTTGTCCGAAATGCATCGCTGCACAAGAGAAAGCTGCCCGGAAAGCTGATAGATGAACCGTCTTCCACCACCGCAGATCGAAACAGGATCCCATGATTCGCAATCCTGGATGGTGACCCATTTGGCTCCCGGGTGAACCGAAGCGAGGCTTTTAGCAAAATGAAACGCGCTTACGTTCCTTACCCAGACGTTTTTTGCGTTGTCTATATTGATGAATGTCCAGTAGTGTTTCTCATCCGAATAGTATTCTTCGCCTAAATATGGGGAACGGTCCATATTCGAATATTCGGTCGTACGGACATTCCTGTCATAATCAGACATGCCGCAAAGGTTTTCGATGCCTACGTTCGAAATACGGCCGGGATCTTTGTATCTTACCAGTCTGCCGCCTCCCCATCGTGTTTCGATCGCGGTCATGACCGGCGCATCCACCTCAACAGTGTTCCCGTTGATGGCGGTGATGACACGGTCGTACTCTATAGTGAAAGGCTTCCAACGCCATTCCTTGTTTTCAAGGTCATCTCCGATCTCGTGGATCCACTCCTGATTCCCCTGGCGGCAAACCAGTACAGTATCGCCCGCTTTGAATCCTTTTGCCGATGCAACATGGAAACTCCGTGCTCCAACGGGGACATACTCATCCACGATGTCAACCGCTGTCGACTCGTCCTTTTCCCATGAAGCTGTTCCGCTAACTTCAACGAGGTTGGCAGCATCAGCATTCGAATATCCTGCCTCAAGCACGCCAACACCAAAAAGAACAGTGCCGTCGCTGCCCATACCGCTTCCGCGAAGAACAATACCGGAAGATTTAATACTCAGAGGCATGGAAAGTTCGTAATTTCCGCGCATGAGCTGCACCGCTCCACGAAATCCATGTTTGTCCAGTTGGAGAGCCGAGATCCGGTCAATGGCCGCCTGTATTACCGGAGAAGAATCCCCCTGAACAGCCCATACTGTATCAACCGCAGGGATGTAAGGGATGGCAACCCCGCCTTCCATGTATCCAGCATGGGAAAAATCAGGAATGGTGTTGCCATTTTTGTCCGCGGTGTAAACGAGTTTTCCGTCCGCGCCGGGAAAAACCCGTGAGGCGGCGTTTGGAGTTTCACCGGGGAAAACGGAAGCCCCTCCAAGAAACAGAGCCATTATCAGCACTACTGCGAGATGTTGGGTCTGCATGAAGTTCCTCCTGAAAATGTGAAGATTTTTTCAGCATCTCGGAATCAGCATCAATTTTCGGAAATCCGGTTAAAAACTTTACCTGATAATGACCACTATTGATAATCCGATTTTATCATCACTATCCCATTTATAGTAAAGAACGGAGCTTTTTATTGATTTCAGCTATACAGTGGGATTTCTCGAGAACTGTAGATAATTTACTTTTCACAGAGGGATTAAGATCGGGATTTGTCAAGAGAATGAGATCAAGGTTCCCTATGATCGTCGTCAGGTGATTATTGATTTCATGATTAATAGACGTGACTTCGGATAATACCCTGTGATATTTTTCTTTATCAGCACTATTCTTTTCTATCTTATCTGTCATTTCCTTTGACCTTTTGAAAATTGTTTTAAAAATATTTCACAAGAATCGAATAATAATCAACAATTATCTGAATTAAATCAACAACAATTTTTCAAAGCATCTTGTCCGGCTCACAAACCATCTCCCTGTCTTTTCCAAATGAGACAATCTCTTGAACAGTATTTCCCACCTATCTGGATTTACTATAAAGGGCGATAAAATAATCCTTTTTTTATAACAGTGATATTATATTTCAATCAGAAATTCGTAGTTATGAAAACGTAATTGACAAAAGACTAAAATTGAAGATATGTATTTCCACCGCCGGAGGATTTTAAAACGATGGAAAATCACGGTTATGTCATAGGGATCGATTTCGGAACCGATTCCGTGCGAACACTCATAGTGGATGTTCAAACCGGAGAAGAAGTGGCCGCTTCGGTTTCATCTTTCCCCCGATGGAGGGAAGGCTTGTACTGCGACCCTTCAAAAAACCGGTTCCGTCAGCACCCGAAAGATCATATCGAAAGTCTGGAGCAGAGTTTGCGGGAAGCATTGAAAAAAGCGCCTTCCGACATTTATCATCTGATAAAGGGGATCTCGGTGGATACCACCGGCTCCACACCCGGACCGGTGGACCGCACGGGAACTCCGCTGGCGCTGCTTCCGGAATTCGAAAACAATCCCAACGCCATGTTCGTATTATGGAAAGATCATACATCTGTCGCCGAAGCTGAAGAAATCAACCGGGTCGCCCATACATGGGGCGGCACGGATTTTACCATGTACGAGGGTGGAATTTACTCCTCGGAATGGTTCTGGGCAAAAATCCTTCATGTTTTGAGAGAAGACCGGAGAATCAGGGAAGCGGCGTTTTCCTGGATGGAGCACTGCGACTGGGTTACCGCCCTGCTCACCGGGCAGACCGACCCGCTGACCATTCGTCGAAGCCGCTGCGCCGCAGGGCACAAGGCCATGTGGCATGAGTCATGGGGAGGACTGCCCTCGGAGGAGTTCCTCACCAGTCTCGATCCTCTTCTTTCGGGTTTGCGGGAGAGACTTTACGCTGAGACATTCACTTCTGATTTCGTGGCGGGAACCCTTTCCCCGGAATGGTCAGACCGTCTGGGACTCAAGGAGCGCATACCGGTCGGTGTTGGAGCTTTCGATGCCCACATGGGGGCTGTCGGGGGCGGAATACGGCCGTACCAGCTCTCCAAAGTAATCGGGACTTCCACCTGCGATATTCTGGTAGCCCCGATGGAAGAGATGGGAAACAAACTTGTGCGGGGAATTTGCGGACAGGTCGACGGCTCCGTAATCCCCGGGATGCTGGGAATGGAAGCCGGGCAGTCGGGTTTCGGCGACATTTATGCCTGGTTCAGGGATGTCATCCTCTGGCCGGTGAGGAATCTTCCGGGATTGTCGCCGAACAGCGAAGATATTGCCGAACGTCTCATTCCCGCCCTGTCCGCCGCGGCGGAAAAAACCCCGCTCGAAGAATCGGGCGCGGTGGCTCTCGACTGGATGAACGGCAGGAGAACCCCCGATGCGAATCAGGCACTCAAAGGCGCTGTTACCGGGCTGAATCTGGGCTGCAGCGCGCCGGTAATTTTCCGTGCATTGGTCGAATCGACTGCATTCGGTTCCCGGAAAATCGTAGAACGGTTCGAGTCCGAGGGCGTTCCCATCAAACAAATCATCGCGCTGGGCGGTGTTGCAAAAAAATCGCCGTTTGTCATGCAGACTCTGGCGAATGTCCACAACCGTCCCATCAAAGTCGCCCGTTCCGAACAGACCTGCGCGCTCGGCGCAGCAATGTTCGCCGCTGTCGCCGCAGGAGAGTATGAAACTGTAGAGGAAGCGATCGAGCACATGGAGGCCGGTTTCGAGCGTGAGTATGTCCCCAATACTTTACATGCAGAAATCTATTCAAAACTCTATACAAGGTATAGCTGTCTTGGGGAATTCATTGAAAAAAAAGCTATGGCAAGAGAATAGAAGACAGAAAAAACATTAGACAGGATTAACAAGATTTACATGATCTCAGTACGATACATTCATATTTCATAGATTTTCAAAACAAATTGGGAAAAGATTCTTGAATCTTATTAATCTTGTAAATCCTGTCTAAATAAAGATTCTGAAAGAGAACACATGAGCGGATTCGAGATATTGAAAAAAAAAGTCTGTGAGTCGAACGTGGAACTCCAGCGCAGAGGTCTTGTTATCTATACCTTCGGGAATGTGAGCGGAATCGACCGCGGGAGGGGCGTTTTCGCCATCAAACCGA
>Ga0172379_10002771_pt1 | contig 29874 bp, 36 predicted proteins | sample GrowelOW334metaG_FD_119756 | JGI IMG/M metagenome (GOLD analysis project Ga0172379, IMG submission 119756) | Groundwater microbial communities from an aquifer near a municipal landfill in Southern Ontario, Canada - Groundwater well OW334 metaG | ecosystem: Environmental > Aquatic > Deep...
GCAAGCTAAAGAGGAACCGGGCAGCCGTTGGTTGTTCCCTCTTTTTATACCAAGGAGGATTCTTATAATGAAGAAAGCTCTGGTAATCCTATTTGCTCTTTGCATGGTCGGCGCAGCGTTCGCCGCAGATGTGGCCCCTGTCGTTACCGCTGATGCCACCGCTGTATGGGGATATGACGTCGAAACCGGCGCGACTGGTTTCACCAATGAAGCCAATCTTACTGTGGTACTTCCCTTCGTCGCTGGCGCTACTGCAGCCACCGAAGCTGGTGAAGGTACCTATGGTGAGTTGACCGTTTCCGGCCTCAACCTGTCAGTATTTTATGACAACGATGCCGGTACCGAAACCAATGGTGTTCGGGACAATACGGATGAAGATGGATTCTATGACACCATCAGCGCCAAGATCGTTTCTGGTCCTATGTACGTCCAGATCTACGACCAGCCCGATTTTGGCTGGAATAACGCCGAAATGATGGGTCCCCTTTCCATCGATGCTTGGGAAGATGCTTCCATCTCTACCGCGTCTGCCGCGACTAGGACAACCGGTGGACTTACCTTCGGTTATAACAGCGACATGGTATCCGGTGCTTTCATGGTAGCCTCCAATGGTGGATATGAAGCCGGTGTGGACAACAACAAAGACAGTGAGTACACGATCGGTGCCAGTGTAACTCTCGTTCCGGTAACGGACATCGTTTCCGTCACTGCTTCTTTCTCAATGGATTCCTGGAAGGATTCCAATAAGGGTTTCAGCCTGAGCGCTTCCATCACTCCGATGGCCGCCTTGGCTCTTACCGCTGGTTTTGATGGCTCGATGGTTGCCGATGCTGACATGGTATGGGACGCTGCTCTTGGCGCGACCTATACTTTGGGCAACAGCGATGCTCTCGCCTTTAACGCCTACTATAGCCCCGCTGAATCCTATGTCCCTGTTTCCGATAACGCTTATCTCGAAGCTGGCGTGACCTTCACCGAAGACGGCGCTGCCGGTTTTGTTCCCGCTTTGGGAGCCTCGGTATACTTCAAAGGTTATAACCTCATGAACGCCACCGATTCCGATGCGACCGAGGGACTTCCCGCTTACATCGGCGCTTCTGTGGATTACACCTATGCACTTGCCGAAGGCCAGACCCTGAAGCCCTATGCATCTTTCGACTACGGCCTACTCCACATGAAAGATGTAACCGACGACAATGGTCTCGTATTCGCAGTCGGTGTAGAAGCCAGCGTTATTGCCAACACCGTCATTACAGCCGAATTCGCTGGCGGAGCGATCGCTGACGATAAAGACTATCCGTTAAGTGGTTTCGCAATCACTCCCTACGGCGAACCCGGTGCCGAGGGTGTGTTCACCCTCACCTGCACCATCACCCTCTAATTCTCCTTCGATTTTCTGATCGGAAAACCGCTCCTTTTGGGGGGCGGTTTTTTTATTGTGCTATTGCTTCCAGATCATTGAAATTTAGTGCGATGATATATTGCTCATTCACAAAGCGTACCAATCTATTCGTATCTCTTATGTCAATCCCGGCGGTAATCAATTCCCCATCTCCATCACCGTCAATAAAAACATCAAGCGTCATCTCGGCACCTACTGGGGCATTCCAGATTTCTTCGTGACGGGTTTCCTCGCGGAAATCCTTGTCGGTGAGCACCCGCGCCGTAAGCATGGCCGTGCCGTTTTCATCGGCTGTACCCCTAGCCCAAGCGGATGAACTCAGGTAAAAGAAGGACCCCCTACAGGCGAGTTCGAGGTATATCGGTTTACCTATGTAAGTAGATGGTACTCCAGCCAACTCGATCGTCACGGGCAAAAAAACCAGCAGTGCGCCCGTACCACTCATAGTGCAAGCGCCCAGAAGGGTCGTAGCAGACAGGATAATGGCTCTTCCAGAAAACATTCGCATATAAAACTCCTGGTAAAATTATAGTCAGTGGTACAGATCGCAACAATATTTACCCTGTGGGTAAGATATTTACAATGTGTTGAAGCACCATTCAACTTCCTCCAGTACTAGAGGTGGAGGACCCGATGGGATTATTACTACAATCATTAAGAAGATTAGTAACGATTGACGTTATTAACGTGTTGCATTATTATGGATGATATATGCCGATCCTAAGTTTTAAATGTAAGGATACGAAAGCGCTTTTTGGCGGGCAGCGTGTTTATCGTTGGTTCCATATAGAGCGGGTGGCCATGCGTAAGCTTGCTCAATTGGATTGGTCCCTGCTTCTTGACGACCTTCGCATACCGCCCGGAAATCGGCTGGAACCATTGAAAGGTGACCGAATTGGTCAGCACAGCATTCGGATAAATGACCAGTGGCGTGTCTGTTTCGTATGGACACAGGATGGTCCTCGGAATGTAGAAATCGTAGATTATCATTGATGGAGGATCAATCATGCGTACTGTTGCTGCCGTCTCTCCTGGTGAGATGTTGGAAGAAGAGTTTCTCAAGCCCTTGGGGCTTACAAAATACCGTCTGGCAAAAGACATTGGGGTACCTGCCCAGCGTATCGGTGATATAGTCGCCGGTAAACGCTCCATAACTGCAGATACTGATCTTCGGCTATGCAAATACTTCGGGCTCAGTGACGGGTGGTGGCTTCGGGGGCAGGTTGCCTATGATACCGCGCAGGCTCGGGATAAAATGGGGGAGGAATTGGCCCGTATTCCGCATTGTGCGCTGTTGCCTGTATAAGGCTTTTCTCTGTTACGGGCTGCTCTGTGAAATGAGTGGCTTTTTGCTTGACAGAAATGCTTGAATAATTATTCTTAAAGAATGAAAACAAAGGTTTCTGATCGCGGTCAAATAACCCTGCCAAAATCCATTAGAACTGAGTTGGGGATACATCGTAGGGATAGTATCGATTTAATGGTGTAGGATGGAAAAATAATTGGAATCAAAAAGGAACCGACAGATTCCGTAAGTGAATGGCGCGGGAAGGGCGTATTGCCAAAAGGCTATAACACCGTCGATGAATATCTGCGCGAGATTCGTGGATGATTACGGCTGTCGATACTTCTGTATTACTGGATATTCTCATTGATGGTTCTTCATTCATGGCGCAATCCGAGTTCCAATTGCGGGATTTCCGCGAAATGAGTGATCTGATTGTATGCGAGGCGGTTATCGCCGAAATTCGACCTGTATTTTCAAACGATCAGCATCTGATTGATTTCCTTCAGGATTTACAGATAGAATTCACGCCATCATCCATCAAGACAATTTTGTTGGCAGGCAGCATGTATGCAGAATACATCTCCAACAAAGGCCCTTCCAAACGCGTCCTCCCCGACTTTATGATCGGAGCCCATGCATTGCAACAAGCTGATATCTTGTTGGCAAGGGACCGTGGATATTATTGTGAGTACTTTAAGGACTTGAAGTTGGTGGATCCTGCCCTGTGTGGAGATGAATAGAGTTTATGGCAGTGGACAGCAGATTTTTCAGAGCCTTGGTAAAGGAAAAAAACGAACGCGACCTCGTAGGCCAATTGAAGTATGCCCGCAAGATGGTCATCAAAGAAGGCCGGGAAGAGGTAGCACGTTATTTGAAGGCAAGGGGCCTGGATGTGCAACTCATTGTCGACACCACTGGATTGAGTGAAGCGGAAGTTGCGGCATTGTAAGAGGATCAGGCATCTGCGGTATATCATCTGCCTCGGGGATATAGTCGCCGGCAAGCGCTCTATAACCGCAGAGACTGATCTTCGGCTATGTAAATACTTCGGGCTCAGTGACGGGTGGTGGCTACGTGGGCAGGTTGCCTATGATACCGTGCAGGCTCGGGAAAAGATGGGTGAGGAATTGCCCCGTATTTCACGGTGTAGATTGTTGTCGGTATGAACCTTTCCTATTCTCCAGCATGTTCATCTTCGCGTTCCACCCAGTTTTCTATCACGAGGTCCTTTATTCCAGCAAAATCGATGCTGTTGTTGGTAACGAGAATTAATTTTCCCGCCAGGGCTTGAGCTGCTATCAAGGTATCGAAGCGATTTCTACCAAGTTGTGCGCCTTGGTTTCGAATGATGCCGTATGATTTTGCCGCAGCGTCATCGAACGGAATGCTTGGTATCAACTTTAACAAAGCGGAAAGTTGATTCCGTCGGCTTATGGCTATTTCTGCGTCCTTGCCTATACCCTGCTCAAGTTCAGCCAAAGTGATCGCTGATATTCCAACATCGCCCACACTCAGTGACGCAAATTTCGACGCAACGGAGAAAGGTTGGTTTTTCATCAAATAAATGCAGATATTGGTGTCAAGCAGGTATTTCACCACCGACGCTCGATCTCTTCGGGATTTTCACGGCCTTCCGACATGAAGTCCGGATCAAAAGCCCTGAATGCCTCCATGACATCATCAAGTTTGGGAGTGATTGGATATATTGCCAAATGGTCCCCTTCTCTGCGCAGATCCACTTTAGCACCATCTTGTGCCGGCCATAATGTTTTTGGAATGCGTATTGCCAACGAGTTGCCGGACTTGAAAAGTTGTGCTTGCATGACTACCTCTTCTATGTATATACAAGTATATACATAGAATTTAAAATTTCAAGGTAATTTTTATTGACAGGTGATTTTAACCCACCCTTGCCCAATCTTTCCTGCTGGATAATACTTAGGGCATGGATGATCCGGATATCCGATGGAGGCAGAGCCTCGGCAACCTGAATAGGGCTTTCACCTTGCTGGATGATGGGTGCATACAGGATTCGTTCACCCTTCTGGAAGAGCAGGGCTTGATAAAGTGTTTTGAGGACACCTTTGAGCTGGCCTGGATTGCGCTCAGGGATTACCTTGAGTTCCAAGGCCATATCGATCTGCGCGGTCCCCGGGATGTTATCCTTAAAGCCCATGAGGCGGGGCTGGTACACGATCACGAGGCTTGGATGGAGATGCTGCTCAACCGAAGCCGCACTTCATTCACTTGGGACGAGGTTGTAGCCAGGGAAGTCCAATCGTTCATTCAGGCCAGTGCCGTTTCACTGTTCCGGGATCTTATCGAACGGCTTTCTGCCTTGCTTTGAGTCCCACATCGATGTGGGACTCAAAGCAAGCTTGCTCTAAGGTTTACATCCGCATCCCTATACCAAAAGTAGCCTTGAAAATTCCGGTTTCCACATTGTACGCGGCTCCGGCATCCAAGGCGGGAATGGCAACCTTGGCGACGTATACACGTACTCCGCCAGCAGGACCATGGTCAAATCCTGTTCCAATAATCGGTCCTTCGGTAAAGGCGACTTGGTAGGAAAGAAGGCCGGAAAGCACTCCAAAGGGAAACTTGATGATCCGGCCTTCAAGTCCAGCAGAGAATCCTGCCAGGTTTCTGGCAGAAAAGTCGGTGGGCAGGATCGTGTTGCCGATGGAGAAGGGACCATCCTCAAATACCGCCGGTGTTTCCGGGGCATATACGGCTGCTCCGCGCAGGCTCAGCCTCAAACCAGGGAAGGGTGCATAGTCATAACTGGACCGAAAGTTTAGGTTTTGGTGCGAATCATTCAGCAAGCCATAATTATAGGACCACGAGAGTGAAGCCTGCCGTTCCGAAAGGAATACGCCATCCCAGGAAGAACTACGTAGGCTCAAGCCCGTTTTTACGCCGACTACCCTGCCGGCCTCAGGCTGTGCGAGTGGGGAGCTTGCTTCCCGTACGCCCATTTCGTTGAAAAATGCGCCTACGGAGGCCTCCAAAGGATACTTGACAGAGCGAATGAGCGGGAATCCTATTTCGAAGGATGCCCTGGCAGCATCGGAGGAGTATCTGCGGATGCTATCCTCATACTGGTCTACCACCGTCTTGTCCTGGCTGGAGAAAAAGCCTGAAATGCTCCAGCGCAGGTCTCGCTCGCTATTGGGCACATTCACATAGGCAAGACTGGTCATCCACCCGTCGGGCAGAAACAGGCCAATCGCAAAGATCTTGTCGTTCAGGCCGAAGGCGTTCGCATCGATGAGGCCTGCCCCAGCGGTTATCCCATCCGAGGATGCGACAAAGACCGGAAGGGGGATGATGGACCATTTTTCGCTGACAGTGACTTCAAGGGTCGCCTTAATGGTCGCTCCACCTTCTCCGGAAACAACCTCGGACTCCTTGGTCCTCACCACGATGTCCTCGAAGATGCCTGTTTCCAATAGGATGGTGATTACCGTTTCCTCGTCCAAGTCCGAAACCGATGTACCGAGGAAACGTGACAGGAGTTTTTCCGGAACCCGCGCCCTGGTGCGTTTAAGACCCAGTACGGAAATCCTGGAAATGAGGGGTGGCATCGCCTCCTGGGCTCCAGCAATGCTCAGCGTGTGGACGCCCAGTATGACAATAATAGTAGCTATTACTAATTTCTTCATAGTACATGCAAGATACTAAATCCGAAAAAGAAAATCAGTAAAAATAAGGTCTGGCAGAAATTATATCCGTACCATCCAGCCCTTCGTATCGGGCAGCTTGCCGTATTGAATGCCTTTTATCACGTCCCTTAGTTCGGCGCTCAGATCTCCCACCTTTCCGTAGTTGAAAATGGCCGTTTTGCCCTTATGGGTAAGCGATTCAATGGGAGTGACACCTGCTGCCGTGCCGGAAACAAAGCATTCGATGCCTTCGGACATGGCCTCGTCGATGGAGATTCGACGTTCGCTTACTTTGACTCCTTTGTCTTTGGCCAATTCGATGACGCTGGAGCGTGTGATGCCGGGCAGTATGGTATCACCGAGTTCAGGGGTGACTAGTTCGCCCGATTTCAACCTGACGAAGATATTGCACGATGAGCCTTCCTCCAGGTACTTGCCTTCCAGCGCGTCCAGGAATACGCACTCCATGAAACCTGCCGTATTGGCTTCATGCTTTGCCAGGGTAGAAATGACATAATTGCTGGCAGCCTTGATCCAGCCCGTTCCATGGGGTGTAGCGCGGACCCGATCGGTCGTGACCGCCTTGGTGCTGCCTGCCGAAAAGTAGGCGCTTACCGGAGTGGTGACCACCATGACATAGGGAGCCTTGGAGGGTGCCACGCCGATTCCGCCCTCGGAATAGCTGAAAGGCCGGATGTATACAGCGTCTGCGGTCTGGAAGGAATCCTTTTCCCATTCACTCTTGTACACAGGCCGGAATCCCAGTTTCGCGTTGCGGCGGACAACCTCGACACAGGTCTGGACGAAATGGTCCTCCGGGAAGCCCGGCATCAGGAGCCCTTCCATGGATTTGCGGAAACGCGCGGCGTTGCGGTCGGGCCTGAAAATGGCCAAGCCGCCGTCTTTTTGAGGCAACGCCTTGAGACCCTCGAAACAACCCAGACCGTATTGGCTGGTATAATTCACCAAGGGCATGTCGTCATAATAATTACGGGATGCCGCCAGGGCGTCGCGCTCGGCCTCGCCCATAGCCGCTTCTTCCGTGGGTGTCCTGTGGGGTTTCTCCAGATATTCCTCTACCCAATTCGGGGACGAAAATTTTGCGCGAAAGACGATGGGGTATGAATTTAGGGAAAAGGCCATGAGATCCTCCTGAATGCGGTGTTTTAAAGAATATCACGATCGGCGGAACTCGAACAAGCGGGGATGGGAGAAAAGGATAGTGGTCGCCTGCTGCCTCATCGTAAATTCCAACCCGATATAGCCGTTGACCGTCAGGGCTTCAGCCCGTAAAATGGCGTTCATCTCAGCATACGCGAAGGAATGTACATGGCGCTCAATTGCGGCATCGTCGGTTTGCCCAATGTTGGCAAATCCACGATCTTTTCGGCCCTGACTTCCGCCCCGGCCGAGGCGGCGAATTATCCTTTCTGCACCATCAATCCAAACGTCGGCATCGTCGATGTGCCCGATGCACGCCTGCGCAAGCTCTCGCAGATGTTCAATCCCAAAAAAACGGTCCCGGCAACAGTCGAGTTTGTCGATATTGCGGGCCTGGTCAAAGGCGCGTCCCAGGGTGAGGGTTTGGGCAACCAATTCCTGTCACACATCCGCGAAGTGGGTGTCATTGCCCATGTTGTCCGTTGTTTTGTAGACCCCGACATCATCCACGTTGCCAACAAGGTGGATCCCGCCTCGGACATCGAGGTAATAAATATCGAGTTGGCCCTGGCCGACCTGGACACGGCGGAAAAGCGACGCGAGCGGACGCAGAAGTCCCTGAAGGTGCAGGCCAAGGAAACGCAGAAGGCCGCCGAGTCCACACTCTCGGCGCTGGCCAAGATCATCAACGCCCTGCAGCAGGGCAAGCCTGCCCGGTCCGTAGTGCTTTCCGATGAAGAAAAGGCCCTCGCGGCGGATTTCCAGCTCATAACCATGAAGCCTCAACTCTACGTTTGCAACGTGGACGAAAAAGGCATGCGCGACGGCAATCCCTTGGTCGATTTCGTAAAGGCTCGTGCCGCTGAGGAAGGTTCGGAAGCTGTGGTGATCTGCGGCAAGTTCGAGGCTGAGCTTTCTGACCTGGACAACGAGGAGGAGCGCCTGGCCTTCCTTGCGGAGATCGGCTTGGGCGAATCCGGCTTGGCTTCCCTCATCCACGCCGCCTATAGGCTATTGGGCTTGCGCACCTTTTTCACCGCCGGCGAGGACGAGTGCCGCGCCTGGACCATCCACGCGGGTGACACCGCCCCCAAGGCCGCCGGAGTCATTCACACCGATTTCGAGCGGGGCTTCATCAAGGCCGAAACCTATGCTTTCGAAGACCTGGTCAACTATGGCAGTGAAGCCAAGATCAAGGAAGCCGGCAAATACCGCATCGAAGGCAAGGAATACCTTGTCCGCGACGGCGACGTGATGTTTTTCAAGTTCAATGTGTGACAACGAAACAGCAACAATGACCATTTCGATGTCGCCGTCGCGAGTGCGCATGGATGCGCACCTGATTGTGTCCATGCGGAACGCCAGCGTTCCGCGCCGGCATGGATGCCGCGGTGACGTGATGTTTTTCAAATTCAACGTATAGGATCAGGAAGGATAATACTATGATGCCCACTAGGACAGATGCGGAAAAATTGTGGCGGATGCATAACGATGATGAGGCCCTGTGGCGGCACGCGCTTTCGGTTGAGGCTACGATGCGCCACTTCGCCGTCCAGGCTGGCGAGGACCCCGAACCCTGGGGGCTCGTCGGTTTGGTGCATGATCTGGATTATGGCCGCTATGCCGCCGAGCACTGTATCCGGGTACGCGCTATCCTGGAAGCCGCTCTTTGGCCGGAAGACCTGATTCGCGCCGTACAGAGCCACGGCTGGGGCCTGTGCGTGGATGTGGAGCCCAAGACTCGGATGGAAAAGACCCTGTATGCGATCGACGAGCTTACCGGTTTCATCACCGCATGTTCGTTGGTCCGGCCTTCAAAAAGCATCCTCGATCTTGAAGTGAAATCGGTGAGGAAGAAGTGGAAGGCCGCCGCCTTCGCCGCAGGGGTCAACCGCGAGGTGATCGAGAAGGGCGCAGCACTTCTGGGTGTGGAGCTGGATACCCTGATCGAACATACGATAACTGCCATGCGGCCATTCGCTGCGCAGATAGGGCTTGCCGGCACACCCGTCTAAGGACACCGTGGCCAGTTTTTGCTGGGTGCAGGGCAATTTTGTTAGCTAATATTAGTGCCGGAGTGAAAAAAAACGTACTGCCACGCCTAGATCTAAAAATGGTGAGGCCAAGGGGCGACCCAAGGGCAGGCTAAGCGTCGTGTGAACCGAACCTAAACGGGAAGCGACCATCAGGGTCATCAAGGCTGATGTGTACAGGTTGCCACTTTCGATGTATGATATCTCCAGTGCGCGACTCAGATCCATCGAGCATTCCAGCGCACCTGTGGCCGACACGTTCTCGTTAAAGGCTTCCGTAAGGCTTAGGCCCGCATCCAACGCCAACCGGTCTTGGTCCATGCTGGTGTTGAAGGATGCGCCCAGCGCGACAGGGTCCCTCAACCACGTGAAAGAAAGCCCCCCATCTAGGTCAAACTTGAGGTAGTCTGAATGCGTTTTGGGTTGGGCTATCCCCAGCGTTGTAGCTGGGACCATGCGATAGGGACCCGAAACGAAGCGCCAGGAAGCTCCTGCCTGAATTTTGCCGACTGCAGCTTCCGTAACTATGGAACCATCCTCGCGGATGACTTGGGAGACTATTCCCTGCAGTCCCGTATTCAGCGTAAGGCGGTTCCAGAGACTGACAGAGACCAGAGCTCTTGGCACAAAGTGGAAACCGGGCTCATCGGCGTATGGGTCCGCTTGCAGTGTCGCACCGGTTTCCACCAAGGTTTCCAGGTTCAGAGAAAGTTCCTTGCCTATACGTTGATGTTCGCTCGTCGTGCCCTGCGACCATGCAGGGACCTGTAGAAAAGTAAGTAATGCAATGATGGTAGGGAATTTCAGGCCACCCGGTTGGTGCAATTTTCTGCGGGTGACCACACCTGCAACTTGGCATTTTATTGATGATTCATGTTTTAGTGATTTCTTTTTTTCCGATTTCTTTTTGTCAAATGCATTCTCATATTTCTTCATTGCAGGAGACTCCCTCGCGATGGGACTGATGAACGTTCCAGAAAATCAAAACGCTTGCGGGCAAGGTCTACTGTAAAATTCAACAATGACTCCCCGATCTCCCCGTCCGGACCATAATCGACAACGAGGGTCGCACCAGACCAGCGCTTCAGGAAATCGGACGGAGCCAGGCATTCGGTTCCCCTCGCAGGATCTGCGCATACGACGGAATCATCATCGGCCGCGAGTACCAACGAAAAATGCGCGTCGGGTTTGTCGTAATGCACCAGGACCGGGGCGTAAGTGCTAAGGGTCTCGCATAATTGCATATAATCCATGCGGAATGCTCCACAATCCAACCCTGTCGCGTTGGTCAGTTCCCACAAGGTTTGCAAGGAAAGTTCGCCAGAATTGGAGTCTATCAGTTCGATAGGCACCGAAATCCCACGGTAAAATCGTAATAGGCTATTCAGGGACGAGATTCCGCACGACTCATCCCAGGCCTGTTCGGAGATGGAGGTAAAACGCAGGCTTTCCTTGTCACGTAGATCCAATGGCCACAGGCTCAAGCCCGCCGCCAGGAGCAGGCCGGCGCTGACTGGACCGCTCAATTGGGCGGGTCCCAGAACCCGGGTAGATAGGGCATGAAATAGATGCTTGCATTTGCTTTCAAGGCTTCGCTTATTTCCATATTCAGGGCGAGGATCAGGGGATCCGTCACCTTGGTACTGCACGGGGTCACCCTGAATCCCATACGGGAAATACCACCCATATCGTTGACAAACAAGCGCGAATCTTCTTTCAGCTTGGAGAAGTATATTTCTGTAGGTTCCGGTTCCCCGGTCGACGTGCGCACCGCCCTGATTACGCCGTCTGTCCGGGTAAAGTCGTAACGGGACTCGCCCTCGTGCTGGGTCTTGCCGTCCGCGTCCAGAACTGCGTACCCATAACGGTAGGCAAATGCGTCCCTTTCAAAGTGCATCATCCAACGGTCGGAGTCGTCGAAAAAGACATCGGCGCCAGTGGCTGTATATTCCACATGGAAGCGCGTTGCAGTCCCGTTGTCGCGGGTCATGATTGCCTCGCCCTTTTCGGTGTCCAGGTCGAGTATCCACGAGTCCATGTCCATGCTATCCAGGAATGCATACCTGTAGCGGCCTTGAAGGTAGGACCTTGCGACTAAGCTGGAAGCGGTGAGCCCGTTGGAATCGAGCTCGTTGAAATATTCACTCTTGGCGCTTTCTATCAGTCCCCGCTCGTCAAAATCGAATGTAACCAGATCGTTTACCGGGTCACCAAGGTCACCTGGTAAATCCAAGTATCCAAAACGGGTAAACCTGTTTTTGTCTATAAACAAGGGTAGTTCTGGTTTGGGGGCTGATTCCGCTTGGGTTCCAGCATCAGCTTGTGTGCCACTGGCTGGCTTTTTTGTGGTGGATATGGCTGGTCCCGGAATCGCTTCTTTTTGGCTTGTATCCGGGCTGCATGAAAGACCCAGCAAAACCGTAAAGACCACGGTTAAATACTGCATTCTCATCTGATACTCCTTAAAGTCCCCGTCCCGCTCTTGGGACGGGGCGCATGCCGTTATATTGTTCTATCTCACATACAGGTATGTATTCTGGCCGGCCCTGGTCTGGCCGGCGGACACTTTGGACAAGTATTGCATGGATCCGTTGCTGGTGCGTATGCAGCCCAGGGTAGTTGAATTGATGGACGTCCCGCCGTCGTGAATATTATAGCCAGAGTCCTTCTGTTTTGCGGCGTTGGGCAGGTATACTGTCTGTTTGTCTTTGGAAAGGATGGAACCATCACCCGACTTTTGAGCGTAATCCTTGGCTGATAGGTTAGCATAGGTGGTTACGTTCTGTGAGGCGTTGGTTTTCATCTGAATCTGACCGCCGTAGGAAGTCGGACTTTCATTCGGCGTGTACTTGATGGCCGTGACTTTCGATTTTCCGGCTGGAAAGGTAGTGGGGAAATAATTGCGTCCAGTTTCACCATTGGGCGTTGTGGTTGCGTTCGGCTCGGTACGGGGCAGGATGTTGTTCGTGGCGGGGAATACTTTTAGCACCTTGTCCTTCCCGTTGTTGGGATTGGTATAGACCACAGTGATATTCTGTTTCTTTTTGGAGAAGAAAAGGTTCAGTTCCTTGCCCAAAAGGCTTTCGGCTTCGACCTGCCCGATGGCGCTGCCTGCGGGTGCGAAAAAGCTTGCCTCACTGCTTGCCTTGGAAAAGGGGCCCTCCCTGGCTTCCCCTTGGACCTCGGCGTAGGAGTGGAACGGCAATAGTGCGTTCACGAACAGGATTCCGGATGCGATGATTTTCCATCGGTTCATAATTACCTCCGTAATAGCTGGATTCCGCGCCCAGGGTGCGGATTGCGGTATCAGTGGAAGGTGTGGCTTCCGCTGAATTCGCCAAAGCCGGCCGGCTTCACAGGAGGTACGGGTGGAATCGCAATCTTGCTTCAAGAATTCGTAAAAAAATATTTTTTTGTATCGGTTATGGATGATTGTTTGGAGTTCAGCCTGGTACGCCCCAGTGCTCGCTTGACGCCAACGGCTACAATACGCAAAATAAAAAGCATCCTCTATGTCCAGTCAAACCCGTTCCGAATTAGCCAATGTATTTCCCCGTCGCCTTCCGTCCTCGCGGGATGAGGCTGTGGGTATCGTGTTGGAACGAATCCTTTCGGGGGAAATACGGGATTTTAAGAGTCTGTGCGTCGCCGCCGGGATCTGGCCGGAAGGTTCGATAAAGCAGGTCGCGTTATCGGTGGGCTTCGACCTTATCCGCCGTCTGTATTGGGGCTTCTTCGCTGACCTCGATCCGGACAGGTATCCCCGACTCTGGACCGAACTGGTAATCCCCGACGCGAACTATGATTTTGCGGGTGACCTCAAACGTAATATTTCCTTGCCAAATTTATATATAGGTATGGTAGACCTGCATGGGTATACGAGCTTCTGCCGTGAAAACCGCAAGAACCTGAACCGCCTGGAACTTCTGGACCGTGTCATTCAGGACGAAATCCCCGTGGTGGTCGAGCGTGCAGGGGTACTATCCCGAAGGGTCAGGGGAGATGAAATCCTTCTGGTGGGAGGGAGTGCATCGGACACTATGGAAGCTGTGCTTCTGGTGGTGGAATATTTCCGCGAAGGAAGGGACCCTGCCTTGGATTCCGCCTCGCCTTTAACCCCGGCTTCGGATTCCTCCATTTCGCGCCTTTCTGCGACTGGCGGGTCGGGCTTCAGGGCTTCGATAGAGGCATCGGTTCCGCGCTTCGAGCTTTCAGCCGGTATCGCCGGGGGCCAGGGCTTTACGGCTCTGGTGGTGACCCGGGACGGCGACCTTTCTGGCGATGCGGTGAATACAGCTGCCCGTCTGCAATCCCGGGCGGGGCGCCTGTCTTCGGACCGCACAAGGGTGATGTTAACCAATCACGTTCATAGAAGCCTGTTGGCAGAAAAAACAAAGACAGAATTCGAAGTGTACTATCGCCTTCTCCACGACATCGATTTCATCGATGCAGGTCAAGTGGATTTTAAGGGACTCAGCGTTTCGGTGTTTGATGTAGTATTTCCCCACGAGGCCGACCGCAGGCGTTTGGAGTACCGGGAATCCCTCGCGTCCCTATACGAGGCTATCGAGGGAGGTTTGTGGAAAAACCGTGTCTTCGAGGATGCCCTGCACCTGGCTTCCTTGGTTGCCGTGGGGCTGGATAACGGAACGAGACGGATTGTCGAAACCTACACCGGTGTGGCTAAGGAGGCTTTTTCTACAGAACGCTACGAGGAAGCCCTTGAAGCCTTCAATGCCATCCTGACGGCTATTTCGACCGGAGGCGATGCTTTGGCGTGCGATTATCTGAGCGGTGTCTCTGCCGCCTATGAGCGCATCGCCTCCGCCTTTTCCAAAGCCCTCGATCAGGAAACCACGGTCGTCCTGCCTATCCTGTTGGGACAGAAAGAACTGGCCAATTATACCTTGTTGGAAACCCGCCACCACGCATACGTGCGTTTCCGCGAAGCCGCACGTCAAAAAGTGCGCAACCGTAAAGCCCTTTGGTTTCGTTGTGCCGATCAGCTTGGTCCGGAGCTTGGTGTACGGCTGGGCGAACCCAAGAACTAGGAACCCCTCGGACTTGGATTCCTAACTGGTGAATGCTGCAAGTCCGCATGCATGCTGCAAGCCCGCATCCGTCAATAAAAACACCCGGGTTTTACCCCAGGTGCCTCTCAACGTCCTATTTTAACCTGTAAGCTTACTTTGCCAAACGTTTCTCGATGGCCTCTAACTCGCCGACGAGTTCTTTGGGCATTTTGGCGCCGAACTTGGGATAATGGTTCTCGCGGACGTCCGCGATCTCCTTTTTCCAGCCTTCGATATCAACATTGAGCAGTTCCTTCATGTCCTGCTCGGTCACGCCTTCGGGGCGCGCTATCGCGTCGACGGTGGGCATGATGCCGATCGGGGTTTCGACGAACTTGGCGGTTCCGGCGCAGCGCTCGAATATCCACGCCAGGACGCGGGAGTTCTCGCCGTATCCAGGCCACAGCCACTTACCGTCCTTGGTCTTGCGGAACCAGTTGACGAAGAATATCTTGGGCAGCTTGTCGCCAGTGGTTTTCTTGCCGATGTTCAGCCAATGCTGGAAGTATTCGCCCATGTGGTAGCCGCAGAAGGGCAGCATGGCGAAGGGGTCTCGGCGGACGGTACCCACCTTAAGGTCCAACGCGGCGGCGGTGATCTCGGATCCGACAATGGATCCAAGGAATACTCCGTGTACCCAGTCGGTGGCCTGATGGACCAAGGGAATGGTGCCGGGGCGGCGGCCGCCGAAAAGTATGGCGGAAATCGGTACGCCTGCGGGATCTTCCCATTCCTTGGCGATGCAGGGGCACTGCTTGGCCGGTGCGGTGAAGCGGGCGTTCGGATGGGCGCCGGGAATCTTCTTGCCATCGGCGTCTTTGGTTCCTTCGACCCAATCGTTGCCCTTCCAATCGATGTTCTTGCCCTTGGGTGCCGGGTAGCCGATCTCTTCCCACCAAATATCCTTCTCTTCGGTAACCACAACATTGGTGAAGATGGTGTTTTTCTCGCAGGAATGCATGGCGTTGGGGTTGGAATCCATGGAGGTGCCGGGTGCGACACCGAAGAAGCCGGCTTCCGGGTTGATGGCGTACAAGCGGCCGTCCTTGCCGAATTTCATCCAGGCGATGTCGTCACCGATGGTCTCGACCTTCCAGCCCGGGATGGTGGGCACGAGCATGGCCAGGTTGGTCTTGCCGCAGGCTGATGGGAAGGCGGCTGCTACGAATCTTGCCTCACCTTTGGGGTTGGAAATCTTCAGGATGAGCATGTGTTCGGCCAGCCAGCCCTCATCGCGTGCGACGACGGAGGCGATGCGGAGAGCCAGGCACTTCTTGCCCAGGAGCGCGTTGCCGCCGTAACCGGAGCCGTAGGACCAGATCTCGCGGGTCTCGGGGAAGTGGGAAATGTACTTCTTGTCCAAGGGAGCGCAGGGCCACTTTCCACCGTCATTCTCATCCTTCGCAAGTGGCTTGCCTACCGAGTGGTAGCAGGGGATGTATTCGCCGGAGGTTCCGAGCACGTCCAGAACCTTGGTCCCGACCCGGGTCATGATGTGCATGTTGGCGACGACGTATTCGGAGTCGGTAATCTCGATGCCGATCTTGGCGATGTCGGAGCCTACCGGGCCCATGGAGAAGGGAATTACGTACATTGTGCGGCCCTTCATGCAACCCTTGTATAGGTCTGTCATCGTGGCTTTCAGGCCGACAGGGTCGATCCAGTTGTTGGTGGGTCCTGCCGCTTCCTGGGTTTTAGATGCGATATAGGTGCGGTTCTCGACACGGGCTACATCGGAGGGATCCGAGCGGAAATGGACGCTTCCGGGGCGCTTGGCCGGGTTGAGGGCTTCCGCCACACCGCTGTCGACGGTGATCTTGATCATACGGTCGTATTCGGCCTGGGTTCCGTCGCAGACGACGACGGCATCGGGCGCCATGAGCGCAACGGCGTCCTCGACCCATTTTTTGAGGTTTGAGTGCTTTAGATCTGTGACTTGCATAGGTGCTCCTTGGAATGTGATGGGGCAACCTTCGATAGGCTTACCGGCCAAAGAGTACAAAAAAAATCGTAATTATGCAAGATGAGGAGGGATTAAGGGGAATTTCAGGCTACCAGGTCAAAAACCATTCCGGTAGGGGCAGTCGGGGCCATTTTGTAGGGCATCCGGACACTTGCGGCCCGTGCCGTGCGGATCTGGGTTTCATATTGATCTATCATGGCATCGATACGTTCTTCGCTGATGGGTCCCGCCGCACTGAAAGCCGGGTCTGTCTTGGATTTCATCTGGGCCAGTTGGCCAATCAGCACATCCAGTATTTTAAGTTTGGTAATTGTCACCCCGCGAACTCCGTCGGGAGCGGGAACGCCGCTGACGTGCTCGAATTGGGAATAGATGTATTGCGAGGGAGATACGGGCAACGCGATCTTGCCTGAACCGTAACGGCTGTAAGCCAGGCCGGTTGCGGGTAAATTGCTTATCGTCGATGTTCCGAAGATCATGGCCTCGTGCCTCCCGCTTATAGTATCGGCGGGTGTGGCACGTAGTATAATAGTGAATTAATTATTGGGATTCTGTCGTTGCCACTCGGTGATGCGTGCTTCCAGCCCTTCCAGAGCAACGCTATTGGCTATACTTGCACCGCTTGCCGGTATTCTTGCCCGGTCGTGCAACCAGGGTAGTACGATGCGGTTTTTCAGCACCAGCCAATCCTTGGGTAGGATGTTCGGCGGCGAAAGGAATTCCGGCGGCGGGACATGACCCAGCAAGCCAGGGTAAAAAAGTGGGTAGATCGCCTCGTTCACTGTCCGTAGCGCAGAGAATCCGTCGGCGATTCCAAATACCCGTTCAATGGTGCGATAGCGCTTGCTCAGCTCGAGCAACTGTTTCTGGGATTCTTCCTTGTAGAACCATTGCACAAACGCATCCGCCGCGGCAGAGCCTTTCCCTTTTTTGCATATACCCAGGTAGGTGGCGCCTTCCACCACAGGGATGGACGAATCCCGGGCTATCCAGCGGAAATCAAGGGTGGCTCGCGTCTCGTCCTGTACCGTAAAAAGCCTATCGCTGGTCATGAAGGCAAAAAGGATGCGTCCGCTGGTGGCCAGTTTCGGTGCGGGATCGTACAGGTACTTGAAGGCGAAGTCGTCTTCGGCACCTATGTCGCCGTTAGCGTTGGTGGTCCATTCGCGTATATAGGTGATAGCGCGCTCCAGCGCGGCAGCGTCCCAGGTCAGGGGCGAGCCTTCGCGGAAAGAAGCCCCGAAAAGTGACGCCAACACGAACAGGAATTCGTCATCCCAGCGCGGCGAGAACCCAATTTTCGAGAAGTACGAGCCGGCCTGTTCGTTGTAGGCCTTTCCCAACGCCTGGATTTCGTCCGGCGAGAGCGTGAAAGACGTCGCGACCAGGGAGGAATTCTCGCGCGAAAAGATGAGTGCCGGAATATTGAAGGATACAGGCAAAAGATACTGTTTGCCCTCGATATTGCCAAGACGCTGGAGTGCAGGATAAAAAGCCTTCTCCGCCAGAAGCAGATCCTCAAAAAAATAATCCAAAGGTTTGAAAAGAGACCGGGTCGAAGCGCTCTTCAGCCAGCTACCCACCACAATGTCTGGATAGTCCTTGGTATCCTTAAGGGCTTGCGCGGGGGATTCCCGGTAATATACTTCGAGCATGAAGCGGGACTGGACGCTGTTGAAATGCTCCGCATAAGCGACGAATTCCGGCCTATCGGTCCACATGACCGCGACCTTGCGCTCCATCAGGGTGCAGGAAGACAAAACAGTGGAGGACAAGGCGAGCGCAATCAGGGAAAGTAGAAATTGTGTATGTGGAAAAAAAGGAGGTGCGTTTTGTCGCATTAAGGAATCCTACGGAGCGGGATTGCCGTTGTCAATCCACCACGAAGGGGTTAGAATCTGAGTAGATCGAAGGGATTATTCCTTCGGCTCGTGGAGGGCTGATGCAGGTCAAGGATTCCGAGGTAATGCGACTGATCGAGAATATCGGTGACCATTACCGTACCAACATTTCCAATCGTTACATCCGCCCGGCTTTGCTCCATCTTTCCCTGGACAATCAGGCTTGGGATCTTATAGAAAATCTTACCGAAAAAACCGAACAGTATCGCTATCAAGGTTTCCATCTGGACGAGTTGTACCAGCAGTTGGCCGCCGCTGCCCGCTTTGTAGCGCTTGCGCGGAGGGATCTGGTACCTACTTTACGCATCCGCTTGGGCGCCATGGCCAAGGGGAACGATTCTGATCGGGTGTTGCGGGACATGGCAATAAATAATTTTTCGTCCAATCTCAGGCTATTTTCCGACCAAGTCAACCAGTTGTACGTCAAATTGGTGGAACTGGACAAGGAAAACGCCGCAGGCCGGGTGCCCTTGTACCAGCAGATGCCCGAACTCGCCGAAATAGGCCGGATGCTGGTTGGATAAGAACCGGTGGTTCGATCAGGCACCCAATTGGGTCATGGAGGGGCTGGCTGCGGCAGTTTTAACCCTGTCAGCCGCCGGTCTCTTCAGCAGAACCTCATTCAAAACTCTTTTTGAATGAGCATCCTAATCCGCAGTATTTTTACAAATCCTCATTTCATATAAGTTTGTAAAAATACTGCAAGATCAAATTTCAAAAATTCCTGATTTTGGAAATTTGATCAGCTTTCTATAAGTCGCTTCAGTGTCCGGTCGTTCTGCCGCCAGTCCTTGCCCACTTTCACGCGCAGGTCCAGTTCGGTTTTCCACTCAAAGACCCGATCCATGTCCTTTTGGGCTGCCTGCCGAATGGCCTTTATCATGGCGCCACCCTTTCCCACCACTATCCCCTTCTGTGAGTCCCGCTCCACGATGATGAAAGCCCGCACCCACAGGCGCTTGCCGCCCTCGCGGAATTCCGTGTCCGCCACGTCCACGTACAGCGCGTGGGGTAATTCGTCCTGCAGGCGGTTCATGGCTTTTTCGCGGATGAATTCGGCGATGCGGAACTCCACTTGCTGATCGGTGTAGTAGTCGTCGGGATAGGCGGCGTGCCCTTCGGGGCAGAGGCTGAACAGCAGCGTCAGCGCCTCTTCCAGCCCGTTTTTTTCCAGAGCCGAAATTTCAAGGATGCGCTGGGCGGGAAGGTCCGGAATGTGTTTTCCTAAAAAATCCCGGGCATCGGCAGGGCGGGCGCCTTTAAGGTCGATCTTATTGATGACGGCAACCAAGCGTCCCGCGTAGGGCGCGAGCATGGTGGCGATTGCCAGTTCTTCGTCTCCAGGGGCGCGGCTGGCGTCCATCACGTACAGGATCAGATCCGCCTCGCTGATGGCACGGGAACCCACGTCCATGAGCTTTTTGTTGAGCTTTTTATCGGACACATGGCGGCCGGGGGTATCCACAAAGACGATCTGGCCCGCTTCCCGGTTCACGATGCCGCGGATGGCGTTTCGGGTAGTCTGGGGGACGGGACTGACTATAGCGACCTTTTCCTTGCAGAAGGCGTTCATCAGGGTGGATTTTCCCGACGATGGCCTGCCGACCACTGCTACGAAGGCCGCCTTTTTCTGGATTGTTCCTTTTTGCTCGGCTTCATTTTGCTCTGGCGCATCGAACCCTGGCGCATTTTGCGTATCCTGCAAAGCGGGAGCATCCGCGGCTTGCTCGGGAATTTCGGCGTTCTTGCCGGTTTCTTGTTCGTTCATCTGAGCTGACTATACCACGGGCAGGCCGTAACTGCTAGCGTAGCACCAATGCCTGCCATATCTGGAGAGCCGGGAAAACGACGCAGACCACGATGAACACTATTTCCAACATGAGCATCTTGCGCTCCGCCGCATCCGTTTTTGCCATGTCATATACCGATGAAAGCACGTCCAGCCTACGTTCGACAGACCTGGACCAACCGTCGGTGTTGAATATGGCGCACAGCCGGTCGTAGATCTGCCCCAAGTAATAATCACCTATTATCTTGGAGGAGTTTTCCAGGTTTTCCAGTATGAACAGCGCCTCGAAACGAAGCGATTGGATGCGGGCGAATTTAGCCATGGGCGCGGTGACCCTTTTTTTCTGGCCAGGCTTTCCCTGTTTTACCGGTTCATGCATGGGGACAGGAACGTTGCTTATGAAACGATTGCGGTGGAATTTGCGCTTCAAACGCTTCTTGCCGATAAGGCGGCCGTAATCGGTAAGATCCTTTTCCGCCTCTTCCAGCCGGAAGTCCAGCAGTCGGTCCAGCGCACGTAGTTCCAAAAGGCGATAATTGGCGTGCTCAACTATCAGCAGGATATCCTCGTAGTCCCCATTGGGGTCGATTATCAGGCAGCGGTCCATATCGAATACGGCAAGGTCTCCGGTCGAATATGAAAAAGGCCGACCCAGCGCTGCGCTGATCTGGGACTCGTGCAGATAGGCACCTTCATCGGCACCAACCAAAAGGGCTGCGGCAGTTTCCCTGTGTGACGCCAGATAGGCCTCCGGGCCTTCGGGGCATTCGAGCAGACAAAAGGCCAGGTTGGATTCGCAATCCCGTCGCTCTTCGGGTACGGGGTCAATCACTGCGGGGGCTACCATTTCCAACACACGTCGGAATAATTCCTTGGCCCAATCTTCCAGGCTGTACCGCTTTTCTTGGTCTACAACAATATTTTCCCGGGTTAGCCTGCCTAAATCCGCCAAGTGCAACCTTTCACGGGCACGGATGGTGACGGTTATCGCACCATCGTCGTACACCTTCGCCTCGCCCAATAACTTGCCCAAGCCATCGGCCTTCGCCTTGTCTAGGGGAAAACGCAGGGGGCGCGGCAAGGAGAGCGAGGTCGGGGTGTCCCTTCTGAAGGCTGGTGTCTTGCCAAGTTTCGAGTCGAGGGCGGCCGCATGGGAAATGGCCCGCCTCAGCTCGTTCAGGTTGACCGATCGTCCAACGTCGTGGATCGAAAGATAGACGAGTTCGAAAAGCCGTAATTCGCTGTCCTGGGGGTCCATGCTTCCAGTATAGCATGCGTGTAATATCGGTGTCCCGAAAAAGCGTTTGACGGTCTTCCGCAAGCAACGTACACTCAAGCCATCACATTATGGAATATACAGGATGCGAAAAACCATGCTTCGACCCCTCAAATTTTCTTGGCGGCTGTTTACCCTTGTATTTGTGTGCGGCTTTGTCCTTGGCGCTCTCGGTGCCGCTCTGGTGTCAGGATACCGTAACACCGCCGAACTCCGTGAACTTGGGGAACGAGCTGACCAGGTTGGTCGAGATCTCGGCCAGGCTCGCCTTGCTCAACGAGACGCTCAGGACCGAGCTGGCCGGCTCCAGGAAGAACTCGGAAGACTTGGCGCTCTTGCTCGGGACATCGAAATCCGAACTGGCAAATCTAAGGTCCGAACTCGAAGGATTGAGGACGGAGCTGGGCAGCTCGCACTTGGCATCGAGCGGGCTCGCGACGAGTGTGGAGAACTTGGAGAAGGAATCGCTCGCGCTCAGGGAAGCGCTGAGGAAAGCGGATTCCTCCTTGCTGAGCTTGGAAGCATCCTTCGCGGACTACAGGACAACGGCGGAACTCCGGACCCGCTCCCTTGAAAAATCCTGGGCGTTTGCACGTCTGTGGGGCTGGTTGGCTTCCGTACTGGCAGTTACCGGTTGGACGGCTTTTATTCTGGCTCTTGCGTTCTGAAACGAGTGAAACCCCCGCTTTTGCTCCACTCCATTATTCTTCATCCCTTTTTTCCCAGCCTCTTGCATTGTCTTGAAGTTGGCATATAAAATTGCCCCCATTATCGAAGGGGGCATGGATGGAAAAGCCGAGTACTGATGCAGGAAAACCAGGTGAGCGCATAAGCCGCCTGCGTGAAACCCACAAACTGACGCGGGAAGCTCTGGCCGAACGGAGCAATATTCCCGTTGCATTGCTCGCAAGCATTGAGGACGGCGGTTTCATGCCCGACCTTGCACCCCTGGTAAAGATCGCTCGGGCCTTGGGTGTACGTCTGGGTTCATTCTTGGACGACAGCAACGAACTTGGCCCGGTCATCTCCCGTGCGGGAGAAGTCAAACCCACCGTGCGTTTTGCCGGCGCTGCCGCCGTTGCTGGTTCTGGCGCCGCGTCCAGCCCAAATGCAACCGGCTCCACCGCCGGAAGCCTCAATTTTTCCGCTTTGGCGGCGGGGAAGGGTGGTCGCCACATGGAGCCTTTCCTGATAGACCTGCAGGCCGGGGCCAAGGCCGCTTCCGGTGCGCCGGTTCCTGCTTCCAGCCACGAGGGCGAGGAGTTCATCCACGTCCTTTCCGGCAGCGTGGAAATTCTGTATGGCACCGACCGCCACCTGCTGGGCGTGGGTGATTCCATATATTACGATTCCATCGTACCCCACCAAGTTTTGGCGGCAGATGAAAAGCCGGCGCGTATTTTGGCCGTCGTGTACGCGCCTTTCTAAGCGGGGGAACCATGTCCAATTTAATTGATTCCACCTTGGGCGCGGTTTTGCGCGAAAAGGCGCGCATCTATCCCGACCGTGACTTCATTGTCTATTCCGACCGAGGTCTGCGCTTCAACTATGCCGAATTTGACAGTCGCGTTGACGAGCTGGCCAAGGGCTTGCTTGCCATAGGGCTTAAAAAGGGCGACCATCTGGGACTCTGGGCCAACAATGTGCCTGACTGGAACACCTTGCTTTTTGCCACCGCCCGGGTGGGCATAGTCCTGGTTACCGTGAACACCAACTACAAGCTCCACGAGCTGGAATACCTCGTCCGCCAGGCCGACTTGGCCGCCCTCTGCATCGTGGACGGGTTTAGGGATTCGGACTACGTGGCCATGGTGAACGAGCTCATACCCGAACTCAAGGAGTCCGAACGGGGCCGTCTCGTATCGGCGCGCTTTCCCCGGCTCAAAACCGTCGTGTATGTGGGACCGCAAAAGCACCGCGGCATGTATAACCTGCCGGAACTTCTCCTATTGGGCAAACATACCGACCCCCGGACGCTCGCCACCGCCGAGGCCTCATGCATCGGTTCCGACGTGGTGAACATGCAGTACACCTCGGGCACGACGGGCTTTCCCAAGGGCGTCATGCTCACCCACAGCAATATCCTGAACAACGGTTGGGCCATAGGGGAATGCCAGCGCTTCAGCGAGAATGACGTGGTCTGCCTGCCGGTACCCCTGTTCCACTGCTTTGGCCTGGTGCTGGGCATGATGGCCATAGTCACCCACGGAGCCAGCGCCGCCATCCTGGAAAACTACGATCCCCTTCTTGTACTCGCCACGGTGCAGCGGGAAAAATGCACCGCCCTGTACGGCGTGCCCACCATGTTCATCGCGGAACTCAATCACCCCATGTTCTCCCTCTTCGACCTGCGCAGCCTGCGCACCGGCATCATGGCTGGCGCTCCCTGTCCCATGGAGGTGATGAAACGGGTAATCTCCGAGATGCACGCGTCGGAAATAACAATAGCGTATGGACTTACCGAATCATCACCCGTGATGACCCAGACCCGCGTGGACGACCCCATCGAAGTGAAGGTGGGCAGCGTGGGCCGCGAACTCCCTGGCGTCGAGGTGTGCGTGCGCAATGCGGAAACCAACGAGGAGGTAGCCCCAGGTGTCCAAGGTGAGCTCTGCTGCCGTGGCTACAACATCATGCGGGGCTACTACAATATGCCGGAAGCCACTGCCAAAGCCATCGACCCCGACGGCTGGCTCCATTCCGGCGACCTGGGCATCAAGGACGCGGACGGCAACTTCAAGGTTACCGGCCGCATCAAGGATATGATCATCAGGGGCGGCGAGAACGTGTACCCCAAGGAAATCGAGGAATTCCTGTACGGCATGGCTGGCGTCCGGGACATCCAGGTGGTGGGCATCGCCAGCGAAAAGTACGGCGAGGAAGTGGGCGCCTTCGTCATCGTCAAGGATGGGGTACAACTGAGCGAGGAAGAAATAAGGGACTATTGCCGTGGCAAGATTAGCCGCTTCAAGATCCCCAAGTACGTGTTTTTTGTGGATTCCTACCCACAAACCGCCAGTGGCAAGATCCAAAAATACAAGCTGCGGGAGCTAGGCAACGCGAAGGTGAGGGAGTTGGGAATAAGCACCTGATCTGATTTCCATATATGGACATTTTTGAGAGAAAAAAGCTTTTTTCCCTTGACAGCAGGGGTTCCCGGGGTTGAAACTTTGGATATTCAAGAAAAAGTGCTATATAATGAACAAAGAACCACTGCCGGTCCAATGTGCGATACGGCTAAAGTTATTTTTTCCACCCGCGCGGGGCGCGGCAAGGAGGCTTAGATGAGGAAATCTGTGTTTTTGGCCGTAGTGCTGTTCCTGGCCACAGGAATTGGCGCCTTCGCCGAAATCGAATTGGGCATCGGTATTGCGCCCCCCATAGGTGAAGTACCGGAAGACGCCGCCAGCGACGGCCTGTTCGGCGATGCCACAACCGTCCTGCACGCCGGCTATTCGTTCTGGTGGCTCTTCTACGCCAGCTACGACGCCTTCGTGCTTCCCCCCTATGCGGTTTCCCAGATGACGGGGACGATCGATCCGGCTAACGGCGGATTGCAACCAGGCTATTATCGCCCTGGTTACCTGAACACCTTCAATTTTGGTATCCGACCGCGACTTGGTCCCCTAATGCTCACCGCAAGCATCGGTGCCAACTCCTTGTATATCTACAAAGGTGAGGAAGATGGACTCGAACCTCCCCCTCTGGGTGTGAACCTGCGGTTTGGCGCGGGTTGGAAGATTTCCAAGCATTTTGGTCTTATGGCCACCGGCACCACCGTATTTGGCAGCATGGACGAGCTTTCCAACACCTTGGATGCACTGAACTCTGACAACCCCGACGTTTCAGCAGCTGCTGAAGACAGGATTCTTGCGAACCTGTTCCCGTCCATAGTTTTTAGTCTGTACTTTTAAGGGAGGCACGCGATGCGAAAGACTTTGACTATCGTCGCCGCGCTTCTCGCGGCATTTTTCCTTACCTCGTGCGACCAATTGCTCGAGGAATTTTATCCCGAATTCGCTGATTCCGGATCCGGTAAGGGCGGTGTGGTTGTAAACATCAATTACGATCAATCATTATTGAATGATACTTTAGGCAATCCGACTCTATTTTCCCAAGGTTCCAGAAAAATTTTTGTATCTTTTGTTCCTTTCATTTCTTATTCAGGTAGATATGAAAAAGATGATATTAATACACAAACACTATTTGCCAGCAAATCTGAATTTAGTTTTGATCCGAGCAAAGGTGGTAATTATAAGGAATTTACTTTCCAAGTAAAAACGAATGCCACCTACAAGGTGATCGTTTGGCTTGACAACGATGGTGACGAAATCGCCGACGTCGATGAACCGGGCTCCATAGTGTATACAAACGATGGAGATTATTTTCTGGATTTGAGTTGGTACAGCCCTGACCAAGACACTATTTACTTGGGTACGATTCTCCGGAAAGACGATCGCATCAATCAGGACCAATTCTTATCAGATCCTTCCGCTGGTGGAACCGGTGGGACCCGTATCCCGACTGTCTGGTTGGATTCCTATCCTCCTTCAACGATCCAAGGCAACTCTCTTTATTTCTCCATGGGTTACGATGACGATGGTTGGGTGGAAAATTTCGAGTGGGTCCTCACAAAACCAAATAGTGAGAGAAAGAACTTCTACGGCCAGTTCGTCAACATTTCTTTTGACCAGACGGGAACTTACACGCTATCTTACCGTGCAAAGGATAACGATGGCTTATGGTCCGCGGATCCAGCGCCTACAGTAACCATCGAAGTATTCCCGAGTGGTGGTTTATACGATCCGTTCCCCATTGTCGATTTCGACGCGAGTAATTGGAACCCAATACAAGGTAATACTGTCTGGTTCTACAATTCCTCGTATGATTACGATTCCACGGGTGCTTTCAAAGATGCGTATAACTTGAGTTCGAACTGGGCTATTCATGATAGCTCCGATGCTTGGGTAGCTGGTGGATCAGGTACCGAATTCAATTATACGTTCCTATCTGCGGGTAGTTACACCATCTACCTTACTGTTACCGATAGTGCCTATCAATCATCCAGTACCAACCAGATGATTTGGGTAGGTTCCAATACAGCTCTTCCGGGTGACACCATGGGTAATCCGATCGTCCTCAATCTTGACGCAGCTCATACCATGTTTATCCCAGAAGATATGTATCATTATTATCACTTTGTGCTACCGGGTGGAACAGGTGTACAGAATCTTAGATTCACCGGTCTTACTTCGGATATCGACTTTGCCTGGTATTCCGATCCCGGTTTCTATAGTTCTCTTGGTTCCTCCTATTCTGGCGGTACCTCTGATGAATCTTGGGGTGTAACCGGGTATACGGATATATATCTGGAAGTTGATGGCTACCTGGCTGGTAACTATACGGTCAGTGTAACGTCATACTAAACATCTTCCCTGTCTAGCAAAAACACCGGCCCCTCCAAGGCCGGTGTTTTTTTTGAGGATTGTGCAACAAATTACAGCTGCGGGGCTTTTATCCCCCCTTGCCACGTTCTTATGTTCATGTTAGCTTTAATTTACTTGACGTGGGCCGTATTCCCGCCCACGCCCTACTGCGTTCCGTAAGGGGCGTTTTCCATATAGCCGGCGCCCCCAATAAGGGCGCCTTCTTGTTTTTGGGGGAAGATTGACTAATCTGCTCTGGTTCCAAATCATGCATGCGAAGATAAGATGGTATAAACAACTGTCATGAATTTGACAATGCAACATATAAATTGCATAATCAAAATATGACGGGAAAACAGGTAATCGCGATCATGAAGAAAAACGGTTGGGAGCTTGGGCGTATTTCCAGTTCGCATCACGTTATGGTCAAGGAAGGTTATCGGTCAGTACCCGTTCCGATTCACGGTAATAAAGATCTTGGCGTCTGGGCATTGAAAATTCTCAAGGCAGCCGGGATCGAAGGGTAAGATAATGGAGTACTACTGCACTATTACCGAAGACAGTGGTCTGTACGGGGTCGAGTTTCCCGACCTCCCTAATGTCATTACGGTTGGATCGACGAGGGAGGAAGCGCTGGCAATGGCCTCTGATGCGCTAAACTCTGCTCTTAAAAGCGACGTTTCTCGTGGGCTTTCGATGCCGGAGCCTTCAGCGAAAGTTGGTGCTGATCTTTTCCCGATTGAGGTTGCCCCGCATATAGTTATCGCCTGGCAAATAAGGAAGCTCCGAGGTGAACGATCCCAGTCAGAAATTGCCGCCCGGCTTGGGTTGACTTACCAGGCATACCAGCGATTGGAAAACCCGATGAAGGGTAATCCTACAGTGAAAACCCTTGAACGTGTCGCCCGTGCTCTCGGGAAGCGGCTTGAAGTCAGGATTGCGTGAGGTTTCCAAGCCAATCAGAGCCTGTCCCAATCCTCGACTTCCCTGGCTTTTACTTTGGCCATTACTTCGTCAAAGCCTTTGATGATTTCTTCCTTTTTTTTACCCTTAAGCTGTTTTCTAAAATATTGGGAATTCTCCAATTCTGATAATTCCTTTGTAAATGCATAGAGAGCAAATTGATTTATGGAAACGCCCTGTAAAATTGCGGTGTTTTCTATCCGCTCCTTCAGTTCTTCAGGTACCCGTATGGTCAAGGTGTTTGTCCTAGTCATGGTCTAGCCTCCACTTATTCAAAAACTCTGCCGGTGTAACAATTTCAATTTCATCAAGCCGCAATTCAGTATTGCAAGTAAAGTCTCTTACATTTTTAGTTATGATGCATGGTTAATATCCGGTCCAATACTACTTATTATCCCTTTGGAAAATACCGTACCCCAGGAATATTTTCAAAATGCCTGTCCTGTGTATAAAGGGTCGCCTTGTATTTCAAGGCGATCGCAAATATCAGGCTGTCAGCCAGCGGCAATGCGTGTTCGATGCTGTTTTTTACCGCATTCAAGGCAGTATCTTCGTCTATTTCAACTACCAGTCCCTGCCGTAGATGCGCGATTGCAGTAAGGGCTGCGTCTTCTCCGCTGGTGAGGATTATCTTCTTGAACACCTCATGCAGGACAATGACCGGAACTATAAGTTTGTCTGTAGCTTCGATGGCTTCGACAAACGGTTCGGCTTGTTCGGTTCCTGCAAAGTATTCAAGCCACGCAGAGGAATCAACCACGTTCATATCCGGTCCTCCTCGCGAAGGATGGAGGTATCCGTCCCTTTGAGGAACCCTCTCAGCTTTTTGACGGAATCGACGGGTATCAATTCGATGCGGTTTCCGTAGGTCAGCACCTCAAGGATGGAACCGGCTTTCAGATTCGCACTTTCCCTGATGTTTTTCGGGATGACTATCTGATACTTGGAGGAAATCCTTACTTTGCTCATTTCTTGTATCTCTGGAGTCAATGATAGATATCGATGGTTGGAATGTCAACAGAAATTCGATCGATATGAATAATGTAAGAAGATCAGCGGGTAGAATCAAAAACTTGATTTGATATCATCAAAGCGATATAATAACGATATATGGAGGTTGTGCCGATGCCAACGATTCGTCCCAGTGCTGATCTACGAAATAATTACAATGAAATATCTGAGTTCTGCCATCAGTATACAGAACCTGTATTTATCACAAAGAATGGACAAGGCGATCTTGCAGTCATGAGCATAGAAACGTATGAAATGCTAACTGGAAGAATGGAACTTTACCGTCTGCTAGATGAAGGAATGAGATCAAGAGATAATGGTGAAGTACGCCCTTCGAAGGAAGTGCTTTCCGACATCCGAAAAAATATGAAAAGATAATGTTCAAGATTAATTACACAACGCTTGCAGAGGAAGACTTACTATCTACCTTGGATTACATTTCAGGTATACTGAAATCTCCTTCCGCTGCAGAAAATCTTCTTAATGCAATTGAAGAGAACATAAAAATACTGGAAGAGAATCCATTCATATTTCCTCTCGATCAAGATGAATATATACATAAACTTGGTATAAGATACATTCTGATCAAGAATTATTTCTTGTTTTATACAATCGAGGAAGATACGGGAACCGTTTCCATCATCAGAATAATGTACGCAAGAAGAGATTGGATCAATCTATTAAAAGAACAATGAGCAAATTTCTAAAATCAGGAATATTTGTAATTTGCTCTTGCAGTATTTTTACAAACTTATATAAAACAATGATTTGTAAAAATACTGCGAATTAGGTTGCTCTTTCAACCTGCATTCCCGTAATTTTATACCTAGGAATCAGCTAATTTACTAAATGGTATTGAAATAGTGCTTGCGTTTACCAGGGACTAGGTATAAAATATACCTAGGATGGTAATCATGCCAAGAC
>Ga0172379_10002772_pt1 | contig 29855 bp, 22 predicted proteins | sample GrowelOW334metaG_FD_119756 | JGI IMG/M metagenome (GOLD analysis project Ga0172379, IMG submission 119756) | Groundwater microbial communities from an aquifer near a municipal landfill in Southern Ontario, Canada - Groundwater well OW334 metaG | ecosystem: Environmental > Aquatic > Deep...
ACGCGAAATGATCGACCGGTTCCGGGTGGTCAACGCGCCGCCGATGCGGCGGGTGGTGGTCGGGGTGGACCCGGCGATGACCGCCAGACCGGAGTCGGACGAGACCGGCATCATTGTCGCCGGAATCGACGCCAAAGGCGAATACTATGTATTATATGACGACTCCAGGCGGGCTTCGCCGATGGGCTGGGCGCGGGCCGTCGGAAACGTGTACAAGGACTGGAGAGCCGACCGGGTGGTCTGCGAGACCAACAACGGCGGCGATCTGGTGATCACCAATCTGCACGCCGTCGCCGGCGACATCAGTTGCAAAAAAGTCACCGCGACTAGGGGCAAGTTCACCCGCGCCGAACCCGTCTCCGCGTTGTACGAGATGGGCAAAGTCCATCATGTCGGCAGGTTCCGCCAGCTTGAAGACCAGTTGTGCGGTTACAATCCGGAGATGAACCAGTCCAGTCCCGACCGCATGGACGCCCTGGTCTGGGCGCTGACGGAGTTGAGCAGCAGTTCCGGCGCATGTCGCATGATCATGGCGTAGAGGGGGCGCGTTGCAGGGGAAAGACAGATGGGGCCTATGGGGCTTATGAGTCCTATGGGGCCTATGGGTGGGAAGACTGGGTGAGCGATATCCCAGAACTCCCAGATTACGAAAACCGTTGAGCGGAGCATGTGTCCAAAGTGTCGGAGTGGTTGTCCAAAATGGCCCATAAGACCCATAGGACCCATAGGACCCGGATTTCGAAAACCGTTGTGCAGGACGGGTGTCCAAAGTGTCGGAGTGAGGAAGCCCGCGAATGCGGGAGTGAAAAGTGGAAAGCGAGAAAAGCAAGAAAAGTTGTGAACGCTGGAAATGCAGAACTAGGGGCCAGAATGTCCGGAATGATTGCAAAACTGAAAAACATTGTGCTCAACGACTCTCCAAGTTCTCGGAGTGACTGTCCAAAATGGGCCATAAGACCCATAGGACACGGATTACGAGAACCGTTGAGCGGAACATGTGTCCAAAGTGTCGGAGTGTGGTGTCCGGAACGGTTCGAGACTGGCATCCGGCGCATTTCTAACAAAAGTTTAACTTTTTTTATTTTATCTTTCAGATATTAATATTATAGTAATATATTGTAATTGAGAGCAGTTGACGACGGCTTTCCGGGATAATGTCTTTTCACTATATTATCCTGATGCCGAAAGCTATCCGTCAGGAATTTGAATGAATTTGAAGATATTTGACAAAAAATGACATATTTTTGTTGTTTTTGCATTTATTTGTTATTTCACGGGCTTTCAAAACGGTCAGTATTGTGCTAGTTTATGGTGGATGCATAACCGGTTGAATTGTGCTTTTTGATTCTTAAATTTATATATAAACAGGAATTCGGCAACATGAAAGTATTGGTTTTAAACGCGGGAAGTTCGTCAATGAAATTTACCCTTTTCTCAATGGGTAAGGAACAGATGCTGGCCAAAGGGCAGGTGGAGCGCCTGGGTTCGGACAAACCTCAGTTGCAGTACAAGCGCAGCGACGGTTTTTCGCAGGACAGCAACCCGCCGGTCCAGAATCATGTTGATGCGCTGAAAAGCATTTGCGCCATCCTGGCCGATCCCGAAATCGGCGTTATAAAGAATCTTGCCGAAGTTGAAGCCATCGGTCACCGCGTGGTGCATGGCGGCGAACAGGCGACCAAGCCGGCGCTGGTCAACGAACATGTCAAAGAGATCATCCGCGACTGTTTTGCGCTGGCCCCGCTGCACAACCCCGCCAATCTTTCCGGCATCGAAGCCTGCGAAGAGGCGTTCCCGGGCGTTCCCAATATCGCGATCTTCGATACGGCGTTCCACCAGACGATGTCCCCGGAGGCATTCCTTTATGCGGTGCCTTACGATCTCTATACCAAGCACGGCATCCGGAGATACGGTTTTCACGGCACCTCGCATAACTTTGTAGCGGAAGCCACCGGCGCGTTTCTGGGATCTCCGTTTGAGAAACTCCGTCTGATAACCTGTCATCTGGGCAACGGCTGCAGCATGGCGGCGATCAGCAACGGCCAGGTGATAGACACCTCCATGGGGATGACGCCGCTGGAAGGGCTGGTCATGGGGACCCGCTGCGGCGATCTGGACCCGGCCGTGGTAATCCGTCTGATCGAGCTCGGCAAGAGCGCGCAGGAAATTGACAAGATATTGAACAAGCAAAGCGGCCTGCTGGGCGTCGGGGGCATCAACAGCTCTGATATGCGCGATATTATCGAGGCTGAATTGAAAGGTGACAAGCAGGCGCTCCGGGCGCGGCGGATGTTCACCCGCCGGATCGTCAAATATATCGGCGCCTACTTTGCGCTGCTGGGCGGGGCTGACGCGATTGTCTTCACCGGCGGCATCGGCGAATGGAGCGCTTATATCCGTGAAAGAATCGTCAAACACCTCAACGGTTTGAATATTTTCCTGGACGCCGCCAGAAATGAAGAGTTTTCCGGCAAGAAAGGCATAATCTCGACCCCGGAAAGCTCCGCGAAAGTGGTGATTATGCCGACGAATGAAGAGCTGATGATTGCCCGCGGCGTGGTCAACACGCTGAATCACCGCAAGGTTGTAGGTGCCGAAAATTCAGTAAAAGCGGATTGAATCGTCCGGTAATTCAGGCTTCGGCGAATACAGTTTTGATAAACAATTTTTAGAATTATTAAATATAAAGTCAAAGGGAAAATCATGTCAGCAATTGATCTGTTCGTAAAACGTGCCCGCAGCGCGAAAAAAACACTGGTTCTGCCGGAGGGCATGGACCCGAGGGTGGTAGTGGCCGCCAATATGATTATCGAGAACGGCGTGGCCGCGGAAGTGACCGTGCTGGGTACGCCGCAGGAACTCGAAGCCTCCTGCAAGGAAGCGGGGATAACTGAACGCAAATTCAAGACGCTGGACCATCTGACCTGCGATTTCTTTGAAGAATACGCCGCGCAGTTCTGTGAACTCCGCAAGAAAAAAGGGATCAGCCTGGACGATGCCCGCAAGGCCATGAGAGACCGGATATTCTTCGGCTCAATGATGAACCGCAACGGGATGGTTGACGGGATGGTGGCCGGCAGCATCGCGTCCACGCCGGATATGCTGCGCGCCGCGTTCAACTGCATCGGCACCGCGCCCGGCATCAAGATCGCCAGCAGTTGTTTCGTGATGGACCTGAAGACGCCGACCATTTCCGGCGATGATGTGCTGCTGTATTCCGACTGCGGCGTCAACCCGAATCCGGATGCCGACCAGCTGGTGGATATTGCCATGGCAACCTGCAACACTTACCGCGCCCTGCTCGGCAGACAGCCGAAAGTAGCGTTCCTGTCCTTTTCAACCCACGGCAGCGCGGAGCATGAGATTCTGAATAAAATCGTCGAGGCCACCGCAAAATTCAAAGCCAAAATCAAAAATGAGAATCTGGACATCATCGCGGACGGCGAACTCCAGGTGGACGCCGCGCTGGTGCCGAAAGTAGCCATGCAGAAAGCTCCGGGAAGCGCAATCGTCGGCGATGCCAATGTTTTGATCTATCCGGACCTGAACGCCGGGAATATTGCCTACAAACTGACCCAGCGGCTGGCCGGCGCCGACGCCTACGGTCCGATTCTGCAGGGACTGGGCAGGCCGGTCAACGATCTTTCCCGCGGCTGCATTGCCGAAGACATCTACGGCGTCGCCGCGATCACCGTCTGCCAGTCTCTGGGCTGACGGTTCGGCCGGTCTGATATTTCAGCCTGCAAACCTTCGTTGGTGAAAGCTTGCAGGCCGGGTTTTACAGGTTGAATCAGCCGAGGTGCTGTTTGAAGAATTTTACCGCCTTGTTGCCGCCCCAGCCGTGTTCGCCGGGGAACAGGTCAAGCTCGAGGTTCTTCGAGGCCTTTGCCGCCGCGTAAATTCCCTCAAGTCTTTTGAAACATGCCAGGGCTGTATCCACTTTGAAGCATGAATCGTTGGCTCCGATATCCACCAGCAAAGGCCGCGGCGCGAGCAGTCCCTGGAGCTCCGGCAGATCGACCAGCTTGTACAGTCCTGGCGCAACCTGCATGCCGCAGTAGTTGATGTCGCGGATGCCGAAATGCGCCCACAGGTCGCTGTAGCAGATGATTTCCGTAGCCTTGAAGCGTTCGTCGCAAAGACTCATCCATAAAGTCATCGTTCCGCCGCCGCTGAGCCCCATGGTGCCGAGTTTGCCGGCATCAACCTGCGGGAGCGAGCAGATGAAGTCGGTGGCGGCTTTGCCGTGGGTGACGTTGATCGACAGCGAGGTCATGCCCAGCATGGTGGCGTGCAGATAATAGAGGTTGCACCAGTCGCGGCCCTGCTGGAAGCGGTGGTTCGGCTTGTTGTTGTCGCCGCGTTCACCGAATCCGATCCAGTCAATGGCGTAGGTGATGAACCCGGCTTTCGCCATCTGGTGGCCGTAGTTGTAGTTATGCTGCCCGATGGCGCTTCTCAGTTCCGGGGATGAATCGTTGCCCATGACCGGCTCTTTGCCGTATGCCCCGTGGCCGTGACAGCAGAGGATCGCCGGATATTTCAGCCCCTTCTTCATTTTTCCGGGAAATGCGGCCAGCAGCGTCGCGGAGATATATTTTGAAACATCGATCAGCCATTTCTGCTTGGTCAGGCCGTCATGTTCCCATTCCGCCAGCAGTTGCGGGTTCAGCGGCACCCGCTCCGGGGAGTCGCCGATGGTGGCAAGCACTTTGGGCAAAGCATGTTTTTTCCACCTGGCAAAGTCAGTTCTGGCGTTAAACGCGTACTGCGGCACATGTTCGGCGGCCATTTCGATAAACATCCGCTGCGGACTTAAATTTCTGAAAGACATTGACAGTCTCCTTATTTACAGTTCAGTGCAATAATATAAACGGGTATCTCATTACTATTTAACCCGAATGCCTGATTCTGCAATGTTGAATTTAAGAAAAATCCGGCTATTTTTATATGAATGTGATTGAGTATACTGCGAACAAGGAGCTTGAGGCTAATGAATATAGTAACCGGGAAATGGTCCTTTTATATCAACGGGGCCCTGATTGCACTGTTGATCGTGTTCTGTCTTTATCTGTTTGACGACTCGCTCGGCATGAGTGACGGGATGGTGGTAATTTCGCAGTACTGCAGCACGGCGGTAAAAGATAAAGCCATAAATCCGCCGCCGGCATTGGACTGGCAGACCGGCTTCCTCTGCGGCATCTTCATCGGGGCGCTGGCCGCCTCAATCATCAGCGGCAAATGGAAAATCCGTTTTATGCAGGATTCCGAAGGCGAAGGCATTGCCGTCACTATCGGCAAATCAGTCATTTTCGGGCTGGGCGGCGGCTTTCTGGTCATGCTGGGGCTGCAACTGGCAGGCGATACTTTCTTCGGTCAATGGGCGGCGGCCATTCAGATGTCATCCGGCGGATGGATCTTCCTGATCAGCAGTTTCGGGATTGCGACGATGGTTGCCATTCTGATGGAGCGCCGCAAAGAGGGCGCAAAAGAGGGAGGGGACAAATAATGGAGCCACTGGCACTTACCGGCAATTACCGTATGGTTGCGGCGATCTTCGTCGGCATCGCGTTCGGCTTTCTCCTGATCAAATCAGATCTGGCATGGCGCAGCACCTGTCTCAGCGCACTCCGGCTGAAAGACAGCCGGGTATTGAAAACCTTTCTAGTCTCCATCGCCATCGGCGTAACGCTGTTTTTCTTCGCGGAGAAATCAGGGCTGGTTCACGTGCATGTCAGGCCGGCTTATTTCTGGGCTTCGCTGATTGGCGGGATCATATGCGGAACCGGTATTTCGCTGTGCTGCCGCGTCCCGGTAACGGCAATCGCTTCACTTGCCGCCGGCCGCATCTATGTGATCTGGGTAATTATGGGTATGCTGCTGGCATATCCCTGCGTTAATTTCATGTCGGGATTTCTGTCTAAAACCATTTACACCTGGTCGGAACCGATAAAAACCGAGGCTTCGGTAGGCAGCTTCTTCAACCTGACCAATGCGAGCCTGTGGGTTGCCGGAATTTCGCTGCTGCTGGTGCTGTTTCTGCATTTTACCCTCGGCAGCGACTCCGACGAGAAATGAGCTGAAATGAGTTTGTCCTTTCATCAGGCCAGGGCAGAGCATCTGCGCACCGGCCGGCGGGGTGAAAAGCTGGCCTGTTCGTTACTCCTGGCAAAAAACTGCGAGATTCTGTGCCGGAATTACAAAGTAAAATCCGGTGAAATCGACATTGTTGCCCGCGATGGCGGCATTCTGGCGTTTGTCGAAGTCAAAACCCGCCGCCACACCACGCGTTCCAGACCCGCGGAAGGACTTTCGGAAAGACAGAAAAAGCGTATCTATCGCGCTGGAATGAAATACCTGAAAGAAATTGAAAGTCCCGACGTCATATACCGTTTTGACCTGATTGAAATCGTGATTTCTCCATTCCGCATTCATGAAGCCCGGCACTGGCAGGGGCATTTCAGTTCCCGCGATCTGTTCAAAAGTTCATTTACATGATTCATCTTCTCAACCGCCGCCGATATTGAAGAATGTAAACCATATATCTATTTTGGAATGATCAGCTTGATTTTAAGTTTTTATGGAATATTTTATAACCCGTTCTGAAAACGGCTGGTTTTCAATGATCAGCCTCAAATAATTCGCGGGTGTAGCATAATGGCAATGCTCCAGCTTCCCAAGCTGGCAACGAGGGTTCGATTCCCTTCACCCGCTCCAATTCCCTCCAAAGTTATGCCCTTTTTCCACGCGGGTTTATAAAAAAGTGTTCGCCGCGATATTGCCGCGGCGAATACTGCAATGCTGACTGCTGCTTATTTGTAACCGGGCAGGAAGGCTTTTTCAGCTTTGAACAGCCGTTCTGTCATTTCCTTGATTTCGGACAGGCTGCAGACTGCGGCGGTCAGCGGGTCAAGCATCAACGCCTTGGCCGCAATATCTTTTGAGTGCTGCAAGCAGGCATCGGCGGCCAGATCGAACATCCGCATATTGGCATCACACAGTGCGGCGCACTGCGGAGGGAGTTTGCCGAAATACGTCGGAGTAATGCCGCGCCTGTCCACGAGGCAGGCTACTTCAACGACGCCGTCCTGGGGAAGGTTGGTGATCAGGCCGGTGTTCGGAACCGAGCCGTAAATGGTGACTGGGCTGTGTGTTTCCATTGCTTCAATGATGAAACTGGCATATTCCCAGGTGCGGGCGATTTCTATGTCCATTTCTCCGCTGATGAATTTCCTGCGGTTTTCATCGCAGGCTTTGCGCCACCCCGGCCACTCATCGGCGTAGAAACTGCTTTGTCCGAGATATCTGGGGCCGCAATGCTTGTCAATCAGTTCCTGGCGTTTCCGGTAGTAGGGCAGGTATTCGCTGAAATGTCCGCTGGACTCGGTGACAAAGTAATCAAAATACTTCATCACGTCAAATCTGACAGGATCTTCCGCCAGCAGTTTTGCGTCTTTCGCGATTTTCTTTTTGAGAACCGGATACAGGTCTTTGCCGTTGTGGGTCAGTTCGGTAAACCACGCCAGGTGATTGATGCCGCCGCACCGCCAGTTCATTTCGCGATATGGAACTCCGGCATATTTAGCGAGTAAATGAGAAGTTCCCTGTACGCTGTGACAGAGTCCGATCACTTTGGCTTTACTCGCCCTGGCCGCCGCAAGGCACATGATGCTCATGGGATTGGTATAGTTCAGCACCCAGGCATTCGGGCACATTTTTTCGACGTCCCTGAGGACTTCGATGAATACCGGGACCGTGCGGAGGGCTTTGAACAGTCCGCCGGCGCCGATGGTATCGCCGATACACTGGTCAACGCCGTATTCACGCGGAATATCGTTATCGAAGCGGACGCAGGCCGTGCCGCTGACTTCAATGCAGTTGATAATGTAATCCGCCCCTTCGAGAACTTCCCGGCGTTCCGTGGCGGCGGTGACCTTCCAGCCTTTTTTTCCGGAGAGTTTGACGATCTTGTCGCCGAGTTTCTTGGCCAGTGACAATCTTTCCGCGTCAATGTCCACCAGTGCCATTTCGCCTTTGTCCGCTCCGGGAATATTAATCACGTCGGTGAATAAGCCCTTGAAAAAAGCGCTGCCGGCGCCGAGAAAAACCACTTTCAGCGGACGGCTGACTCCGGCAAGGATGCCGAGGTTGTCAGCTTTTTGCATGTGTGCTTCGTGTCCGACTTTCTTTGCTTTCATCTTTTTTACCGTCTCCTGTTGATTGTAATATTTGAAAAACAACATAATAAAACTATATTGCTTTATTATATGTGTCATTTATGCTTATGTAAATATGATAAAATTGCTAATAATGGTAAAATCATGCTAAATTTTCAAGCTATAATTCATTTTCCCCATTAAAAGAAACTTACGCGCGACGTTATATTGTTTTATTATACCGGCAACAGATCACTGGAGCAGGGGGAGACTCGCCGGCGTTTCCGACACTATTGGGATCAAGCCGTCTCCAATGCGCATATAGGAATCTTCCACGGCATTCGAGAACTCAACAGCCCATATCTCGGATTTTGAGCTTTCAATCCGTTTGAAGGAAAGCAAGCCGGGGTCTTCAATGTTTGACAGACGATGGACGGTTGTCCCGTTTGCATTAAGCAAAGCTGCTGACAATGATTCATCCTGTTCACCAAAGACCTCAATTCTAACATCCTTCAGCCCTGCCGGTACCTGAAAGAATAATTTGCCTTTGGGACACACCATATGGAACTCATTTTCGACAAGGTAGCCATTTCCTGGCGCATTCGACCTGATCAGGAAAGCATTCCCGCGGTTTTCAACGCATTCGATAGTGTATGCGCCTGTCTCCTCCGGAACAAACTCCATGCGCTTCCAGGAGCCGGTATTGGTCAAGTCCTTCCATGAACAGACCGGCTCTAATTTGAAGTTTATTACTTCCAGGCCCTTGGGGGATTTCACTCTCATTGAAATAAGCTTGTTATTTTTTCCGACCCGCACTCCGATCATCTCAAATGCGATCTTCTTTCCCTTCTCCGCAAACTGGATGAATTTGCCTTCATATCTAACAGGTATTATGGCGTCTATCGCATTTGCCGGAACAGAAACAGGCGTCTGTGAGACGGTCAGGTTTCTAAAATCGACCTGGCCGGCAGTTTTGAAATATGCAGCTTCCGGGCTTCCTGCGCAGTCAATCAATCTTGTCCCAGTTCCAGGTTGCGTGAAACTGATGGCTCCTTTGATTTTCACCTTGGGGCTGACCAGGCGCGTCGAGAAGGAAAGGGGGGTATGTGCTGTGGTATTGTCCGTCACCTTGACATTGTCGAACTCAACGACGCCCTCGCCTGCATGTTCGCGCATTTCAGAGATGACTATGGCGGACTGGTTGCCAACGGCATTGTCTATTGCGCAGTCCTTGAACAGAAAATTTGTGTTTGCGCATTGAATTTTGACATTTGCCTTGGCGGAGCCGCCGATCTCGCAGTTTATCAGAGAGATGTTGTCCGATAGCGACGTTTTCCCTTTTCCCACGGCATAGCAGACGCCTCTGCGATTGCCGTATATCCTGCAATTGCGCATCACTATGGATACAGGCATGTCCGAACGCAGGCAGAAATCGACTCCAGCGCCGCCATTCCCGGTGAAAATACAGTTTTCCAGGACGCAGTTGACCAGCCTCTCATTTTGAAAGTTCGGCTCAAAATCAATTCCAGCTTTCGGCGCTGTCCCATTGGTGTTCTTGAACACGCTGTCTTTTATGGTCAGATTCTCGACACTGATGACGCTGATTCCCTGCCGGTTATGGTCGTCGCAAACAACATCCTCTATGAGAATGTCTTTGCTGTAGTTCATGGGGGCGCCCCGCTGGCATCCAATGTAAATGCCATCTCCTCCGCTGGATGCAATTGTCAGGTTTTTAATCGTTATGTTTTCGGAGCTTAACAGCGAAATCGCGTTCCGCCATTCGCTTGGGCTGTAAGTCGCGGCGTCATGATAGTCGGCCTTACGCATTTTAAGGATGGCATCAGACTCGCCCCTGAGGGTTATGTTTTTCCTGCCGCGGGCGGAGAAAAGACTGTCGTCGAGTGCTTTGAACGCGCCTTTTCTGGCAATGACTACGACGCCTTTCTCGAATACGATCTCCTGGTTGCTTGCCAGTTTGACCGGCTCAATCGACCAGTCATGGCCTGTATTGTCCACCACAAGCCGCTTGACTCCGGAGTCGATTGCGTTTTGCAGCGCTTTGGTCGAATCCTCCTTGTTAAATCCCCACCAGGAGGCTTTTGCCTCCGTGCGCGTACCCGCCTTGACTTCCGCCAGCTCTTTGTCATAGTCTCCCGCCCATGCGGACGGTGAACAGAGCGCGAGCAGTGTCAATGCCAATGTTGCCTGGAACCCTCTGCCGAAAGTTGTCATTAGCGTCTCCATTCCAAGTTCTTGTGATCTATATTTCATCAATGCAGGCCTTTATTATCTGATCGATTTTCCCGGTTGCAAGGCAGATTCTTGTGTCTGCCGCTCCGTAGTAGAGACGCAGTTCGTTTTTATCGAAGTCGGCGAGCGCGCCGCAGGGGAATACCACATTGGGAACTGCGCCGGACAGTTCATACGGCATTGTTGGCTCCATAAGCCAACTGGCGGTTTTTCCGATTACGCGCCATGGCTCATTGGCATCCAGCAGGATGGCTCCAATGCGATAGACGGTTCCTCCGCAATTTTCGTCGACTCCATGGATGATGACCAGCCACCCGTCCCCGGTCTTTATGGGTGGCGTCGGACCTATCTTTTTCGAGTTCCAGTAGTTGTACGGCCCCAGCACCGGGCGGTGGCAGCCCCAGTGTATCATGTCGGGCGAGGAGGAGAGCCAGATGTGGCCTTTGCCCGTTATGCTCATCGGGCGGTCCAGGCGATAGTATTTGCCTTCAATTTTCTCAGGGAAGAGCGATATTCCCCTGTTTGCCGGCAAAGCGATCACTTCCATGGGAGTATAATGTATGAAGTCGTCCGTCCTGCCTAAAATTCCGACTGGTCCAAACCACTTGTCTTTGGCCGCTGTCGGAGTGATCAGATAGTAGGTGTCTTCGATTTTGGTTATCCGGTTGTCTATGGTATGCCTGTATATTTCGCTATAGGGGAATCCATACTTCCGCAGTTCGATGAAAGAGTCTTTTCGAATGGAGAAGTCGATGCCGTTCGCGCTTTCCGCGATCCTGGTGACTCCTCCGCGATTCGTCTCTTTAGTCTTGTATTGATCGAACGCAACGATTGAGACCGCAAGGATCGTCTTCCCGTTATATTCGGCTACGCCTGGATTGTATATCTGGGCAACGCCAGGGAGTTTTTCGGCTGCCAGCACCGGATTGGATTGATGCCGGACAAGTATTTCACGCGCGTCTTTCATAAAGTGATCCTTATTGGGTAAATGGCCTTCCTGCAAAAAGAAAAGCCTGTTTAAATAAAATGTCTGGAGAAATTTATTTTTTGCCTGTCTGTCCATTATCGAAGTAGTCGGACAGCTCCCGGGAAAGTTCCGGGACATCCAGGGCGGAGCATCCGCTTCGCATTGATTCATGCCCCTTGACCCCTGTCGCCACGGCATAGCGTGCGGCGACAGGCGAGGTGTGTGGTTTTTGACCTTCTGCGACGAATTTAATGAAGCCGGCTACAATTTCAGGATCCGCGCCGCCATGGTTGTCCTCCGGCGTTCTGATATTGTGAATGACATCAGGCGCGTTGCGAGCGCCTCTTTTATTCCACACCAATATCCGGCAGTTCCCGAAATCGCCCTCATTTTCAAGCCTTCCGGCATCGCCAATGAAAGTGTAGTTTCTTTCCGAGTCCGGGGTGTAGTGGCATTGAAGATATGAAGCCTGTATGCCGTTCTCAAGCTCCATCATGAGCATGTTGTGGTCTTCGATGTCAATGTTCTTGGAAACGCCCTTTTGCGAGAGCGGCGGCCAGGTGGTGACCCGCTGCTCTCCCTCCTGCCTGGAACAGCGGTCGTATACTGAAAGCCGCCCCATTGCGCATACCTTTTTCGCATAGGCTCCTGCCAGCCAATGAATGACATCTATGTCGTGGGCGCCTTTCTGGAGCAGAAGGCCGTTGCAGTACTTCTGTTCGGAATGCCAATTCTTGAAATACGCTTCGCAGCCATAGGAAACGAAATGCCTGCACCAGACAGACTGCACATTGCCAATAGCGCCAGATGCTATGATTTCCTTCATTTTGAGGACGGAGGGAAAATAGCGCATGTTGTGCCCCACGAAAAGTTTCGTTCCGGTCCTTTTCGCCGTCTCAAGCAGCCTGTCGCAACCTTCAATGGTTATGGCCATCGGCTTTTCCAGATAGAGGTGCTTCCCGGCTTCAAGGGCGGCTGCGCCCTGCTCTTCATGGAGGAAATCCGGCGTTGTCAGGAAAACCGCATCTACGTCTTTTCTGTCGAGCACCCTTCTGTAGTCATCGCAGACAAAGGCATTTCCGCCTGCTGTTTGCTTGAAAAGTTCAAGCGCTTCGGGGTTGATGTCGGATGCCGCGACCAGGCGCGAACCCTTGCCCGGATTGTGGGCGTATTTAGCAAGCAGGCCTCTTCCGCCGGCTCCGATGACTCCGATTCTCAGATCATCCATTCTATCCGTTCCTTTTATTTATGAAGTTTAAAGCATGCCGTCTTCAAAGAAAGCGCATTTTACGCTAGAATTTCAGTTGGGCGCCATTGAGGTTCAGCGCATAGATGAAGTCGCACTGCTTGAGCTTTTCAATGCCCGCCGCTGCGGCATGCCCGTCCATAAAAAAGCAGTTGCCTTTTCCCGCATGGCGAAAATGGATGTTCCCGCGCCCGCCGGTGTCCGCTGGGTCGTTAATGTCAAAATTCCATTGCTGATATGGATATCCGACTGTGCCTATACAGCACAGGGTGTCGCCAAGATGGACGTACACGGATGGGCTCTTTTTTACAATAGAGGACAACTTCAAAAACGTGCGGTCGGTTCCTCCTGCGACGGTTACCAAACCATACCTCGGCTTGTACTGAACTCCATACGACCTCCAGTAGGCATTGGATTCCTTGCCAGGGACCTTGAGCCAGTTCACATAAAGGGATGGACACTGCAATGCCGCGGCATTTGCCAGATACGCAGGATACAACGCGTTGCCCCACAAGGTAGTGTCATATCTGCAAAGGATAAAGTCGTTGTAATCCCCTGCATATCCAAGCGAAGCGACCCCGCACTGTTTCAAGTTGTTTATGCAACTGATGCTTTTCGCCGTCTCCCTGGCCTTTTGCAGAGCAGGAAGCAACATTGCCGCCAGGATAGCGATAATTGCTATCACAACCAGCAACTCTACAAGTGTGAAAATCGATCTTTTAATAACGTTCATGTTTCACCTTCCTGTTAATATTATTTTGTTTTCTTTAACGATAGTAACAATCCTTTAAACGCTGATGCAGAATTGCGATCTTTACTTACTTTTCAGATTGCGAATCGATATGCGCCTGGACTTTCGTGTAATGCCTGCCATGAAGCCAGTTCGCCCCCTGCTGTTCCGTGATTAACTGGGCATTCAATATCCTGCCGGCCGGAACTTTCTCTTTGCCTTCGACTATTCCCGCAAGCAGATCAAGCGCCTCCTTCGCCATTCTCTCGAACGGCTGTTTCGTCGATACTATGACGTTGTCGTACTCCCCCGTAAACTCGTAGTCGAATGTGGCGACGGGCAGATTGAAGAGATCCTTCAGTCCGTGCTCCGCAGAAAATCTTTTTATTCCGGCACAGAGGTTGCAATCCGCCACAAGGAACGCATCCGGGCGCGTTGAGAGCTCCGCCAGCCTTTTCGCGATTTTATAGCCGCATTCCATCAGGTGCTCGTCCGTTTCTATCAGGACATGTTTTTCGTCCATGGGCAAGCCGAGTTTCTGAAGCGCCTCCTTGTAACCTTCGTATCTTTCAATTCTATGCGCAGTGCCTGGCTGCCCCGATATGTAGCCGATTCGTTTAAATCCTTTTGAGTGGAGGTACTCAACCAAAGCTGTCGCCGCACTGCGATTGTCTACATCGACGCTGTTCAGCCCGCCAAAATAACTGGGCGGCATGGAGAGCCACACAACGGGGAAATCACTGCGTTGAACGTGATCCTTCCATTCCAGCGGATGCTGCGCCTTCGTGTCGATGACAACGGCCCCAATGTAATGTCCGCCTGAGATCAAGGAGTTTATGGTTTTGTAGTTGAAGCTTGAGCCTTGCCCCTCCAGGGCGCAGCCGGTATATACATTTACATATCCCCGGCGAATGCACTCGTTCGCCACCCCCTGCATGAGAAATGCGAAATAGCCGTCAAGTCCCCATGCCGGCCCGGGCAGAACGCTTATTATACCTTTAAACCCTTCATCCTGGTGCTTTGAAATCGTCGAGCCGCGCCCTTGTTTCCTTTCGATATATCCATGACTTTTTAGAACTGTCATGACCTTGGAGACGCTCATTTTATTGACATTGAGCTTTTCGGCGATTTCATTCTCTTTGGGCAGAAGAGTGCCAATCTCCCCATCCTTTATACAGTTCATCAGATATTCGTATATCTGGTCGTGTTTTGACTGAATGTTATTCATTGCACTATTCCCGATAAATCATTTAATGATTAAATCATTTATTATATCGCTTATTATACCGTTTTTTGCAGTGCCTGTCAAGACTAAATCTCAAAAAGACAGCAAAAAAGAAGGAAAATATTTTTTTTAAGCTCACAAAATCCGACAACTATCGCGTCGTCAACGGCTTGATGAACCACATCCGCCGATGCGCTTTCCTGTAACGGGAGATACGGCTGATCAACTGCGGAACTGGTGAATCAAGACGTATTCAACCGGATCTGAATATTTCCGATGGCATCTGGAACGACCGTCATTTCCGAAAACAACTGGTTTCTGAACGATTCAGCCAGTCGTTGCTCTGTGTCATTTTTTCTGCATTGTTGAAAATGATTATTCAGCGCTGTCCCATTGATTATAATATTTGAAAAACAATATAATAAAACTATATTGCTTTATTATATGTGTTATTTATGCTTATGTAAATATGATAAAATTGCTAATAATGGTAAAATCATGCTGGACGTATTTAAAGAATATCCTTATCGCGGACAGGCACCGATTTTTCCGGCGCGGGCTTTTCATCTGCATTCGATGCTGATTAACTGCGGACACCAGTCGGTGTCTTCCCCGTCTTACAGTTTTGACGGGATGAAACGCGGCAGGAGAGAAATGTTCATCTGGCAGTATACGCTGGCCGGGTGCGGACGGCTGCGGTTCGAGGGTGAAGAATACCGGGTTGATCAAGGCAAGGCGATGTTGCTGATGATCCCTGAAAATCATTGCTACTATTTTTCGCCGGAAGACGATTACTGGGAATTCGTTTTTGTCACGCTCAACGGTTCGGAGCTTATCCGGTTATGGCGCGAACTGCGGAAAATGACCGGTCCGTTAGCACAGATTACAACCGGGTCAAGATGCGTTCTGAAAGCCGCGGAGATCTACAAATATTGTTGTGAAGGCAAACTGCAAAATCCCTATGATGCATCCTCGATGGCTTATGACTTTACCATGTGCGCTTTACAGGATCTGGGCAAAGGCGGAAGCGGCGAAAACCGCCCGGAATTTATTGCACGGGTCACTGAATACTGCATGGAGCATATCGGCGAGGACATTACCATTGACGACCTTGCGGAAATCTCCGGGTACAGCAGATATCATTTCAGCCGGATGTTCCACAAATATCAGGGAATAACCCCGATGGCCTTCATCTCCGACCTGAAAATGCGCCTGGCGGTCCGGCTGCTTCAGACTGAGAGGCTGAGCATCAAGGAGATCGCGGAAAAATGCGGTTTTATGGATGTCAGTTATTTCTGCAAAGTGTTCCGCAATTCCCAGGGCGTCTCGCCGGCCCGTTTCCGCAATCAGAAATAACGGCGGGATGTGCTCCGGTCAGTGTGTCAGTTCGTAGGCGACTACGCCATTTTTCAGCATGTGGGTGTCAGCCTTGAAACAAACGCCGTCAGCGGTTTTAACCAGCGGTACTTCCGCCAGTCTTTTTCCGGCAAGGTTGACCGCATAGAGTTTATGATCGGCAAAATTTCCTTTCAGCGAGATTTTAGCTTCGCCTTTGCGCAGCAGATGAGGCAGGCTGCCGCGCTCGATCCAGAGCGTCATTGCCGCGCTGCTGAATTTAGCTTTGCTGTTCTGAATATCGGTCAGATGCAGCAGCAGAATGCGGTTGCTGCCGGAAAGGGTATTGCCGTCCAATGCCGCGGCGAAGAATGCGGCATAGGCGGTGTTGCCAGTGATTTTAAGCACTTTGCCGGTCAGCGTTTTCCCGGCAGGCAGCACTGCGCCTTCACTGCGTTCAGTGATTACATTAAATGTCCCTTCCGGCTGATTGAGTTCCAGTTCGCCGGTTGAACTGCGGAAGATGCCTTTTGCCAAATCGGCTTCATGCTGTTCGATAATCCCTGCCTGGAGCATATCCCCGAGCATATTTTTAGCAGGCCAGGCTGAAAAGTAAGGAACGCCCGGGGAGATGGAATTAAGCATTTTCCCCATTCCGTTGACCGCGACAGTTCCCTGCGGGAGACGCAAATCCCCGCCTGCGGCGGGCAGGACAATAGTGCCGATACGGCCGATCAGTCCGAGCCTGCATATTGCAGACGGGTAGTTGTCCGGCACGGCAGTTGAGCTCTGATAGTTTTCCGGAATCAGGGTGGGAAAGCATGCTTCCGCCCGTTTGACGTCGCCGCGCAGGAAGCAGAGCACGCCCATTTTTTCGGAAATGGCGCTGGACGGGCTGCTGAACACATCGAACAGATAGGCGGCTTCAGGTTTAGCAACCTCGCCATGGGAGTAGGCGAAACGGTAGATGCCGTCCCAGTCCTGCAATGCGGAATAAGCCCCCATCACCAGACCGCCTTCGGCGCGGTACTGGTTGGAACTGACAAAGTCGAATTCGGTAAACATCATCGGCTTGCCGAACAGGCGCGACGGACCATCGAACAGCGGCATTGCCGCAAATTTGCCGATATCGCTTTTATTTGAGAAGCCGAAAGGCATACGCCACCGGTTGACTGGAAAATTCGGGTGGTCCCAGTAGCCGTGATTGTCAACATAATCATAATGCTGCCGCATCAGGCTCATATTTACGGTTGACCACATATTCTGATCGGTCAGCGGCTGTTTGACGCCCAGGCCGCGGAGGAATTGTGACATTCCGGCATAGGCGCGGTTATATACCTCTGAGAGAAAGCGTTTCTTCAATGCCGCTTTTTCTTCAGCCGATGCGGAATTGAGCTTTTTATCCTGCAGCCAGGCGTTGAAAAGACGGTCGTAAACCTGGACTACAACAGGGTTCTGCCCGGTGACGGAAAAAATAGTGTTTTCGTTGATCAGGCTGATGCTGATCAGGGCGGGATCGTCTTTCCAGGCCAGGCCGGTATACGGATTGACATGGGTCAGCAGTTTGCGGCTGAAATCCTCCCAGTTCGCCATGACCGAATCATTGACGAAAGCCAGTCCTTTAAACTGTTCCATCCCGATGGCCAGTTCCGGGAAGTCCTTGATTTCCCCTTTCGCCAGTTGCCGTATCGTATACAGGTCGATGGTCAGATAAATTCCGCGCTTTTTCAGGCAGTGGAACAGATAGTCAAGCTGATTGATTTTATCCTGTGCCAGCACAACCCCGTTTTTACCGTCCGGCTTTGTCAGAAGAGCATCGAAATGATGGAAGCGTACCGAGTTATAGCCCATTTTCGCCAGCCGTTCGGCCAACTGCTCGCAAACTGCCTTGTCCAGGAAATTGGCGGTGAATGCGAGGTTTGCTCCGTAAAATTTGATTCGCTGATCCGGCGTGTCGGCAAAGACGAACTTCCCGTCCTTTATAATGAGCGGTCCGTGTTTGCCGGCCGGGGCGTCCAGCAGCGGGGAGAAGTCCATGATGCTGCCGGTGATAATGTCGCGATCGTATGTGAACGGCTGCCACTCGGCGTTTTGAACGATTGTCAGCGGCCTGACGATTTCTTTCGGAAGGATGACCTCTTCCGGGGTCAAGGTGACGGCGGTAATCAGCCAGAGACATTTCTCCGCGCTTTTCAGCGTGATCGTCCTGACCGGTTTGCGTTCGATCTTGAATTTGGAGAGATAGAGCCCGACATTGGCGGACTGGTTTTCCGACTGCCAGGCTACCAGCCCGTTGGGCAGCGGGACCGGCCCCCACCAGTTGCCGACCTCCTCCATTGTCCTGACCGGCAGGATCGTCTGTGTTCCGTCGGCATAGTTGACGACTGCCTGTCCGATTTCCTCTTTGCCGGCGGGAGTCCAGCCCGTGGCATGCAGCAGATAAAGGCAACTGCCCTGGAGCCCGTTGCCGGGAATGGTCGCGGTTTTTGGTAAAACAGGATTGGACGGTCCTTTCAGGACGATGCAGGCATTGCCGCCATTGCCGGCGGGATCGATGATATTGAAGGCAATGCCGCAGAAATTGTATTGGCCCGGCTTGAACATGCGCAGATCATTTTCCGGCCCCTGGTCGGTCCAGCCGCCCTTGCGGTCGCCCGCGACTTCATCAGCGAATCCCATGTTCGCCTGGGCCGCGATGTCCAGCGGCAGCGACTTGTAGCCGGACAGCGACATGGCAAGTTGCAGGCTGGCGGCGTTGACGGAACCCGGACAGTTGTCGCCGTCAAAGCGGATGCGCAGCGAAAATTGCTCAGCGCTGTATTTGCGGTCGTCCTGCAGCAGAACCTTGAAGTTGCCTTCAATGTTCAGCAGGCCATTTTCGACCGGCAGTGAAATCTTTTTGACTCCGGCGGCGTTGAAAATCAGATTGCTCGCTGCTTTTTCATCGAATTGTTTCGGCAGCAGGATTTCCTTGCCGTCACAGAAGATTTTCTGTCCGGCAAAGTTATCGACGGACAAATGCGTAAACAAGGAAAGCTCGTTTGTCGGAACCCCGGCGGCGCTGCCGAGACGGCAGGAATAGCGGATGGCGCCGCTGTCGGTGGCAGTGATCTGTTCCTCGATATCAAAACCGCGGGTGAGTTTTCCCCTGAGCTGAAATTCGCCGGCTTTTTTGACGGGATAACCGGGGGCGGACTTGATGGCGGCAATGCTCTGCGTTTCCGGTGTCCACTCAAGGTTGAAATGGATAATGCCGAAACTCTGTCCGGCAAACGTGAACTGGCCGCCCGGCAGAATTTCTGTTCCAGCCGGAAACTCGCCGGCCGCAAGTAAGCAACCCGCCATCGTCAGCCAGCATCCAATCCATACTTTTTTCAATGACATGCCAGTTCCCCTTTTATTTTTCATGCGCTTATCCATGAATGTTGAACCGTTTGCATAAGTGCGGCGCTTCCTAATTTAGATGTCTAAAATGAGGAAAATGAATCAGGCATTTTTGCCGGAAACGAAAACGTCCATTTCAGGGAATTCATGGCGCATTGCGGCGGCAACTTTTTCGGCATGGGCGAAATCGCCGCAAATGGCGAAAACCGTGGGGCCGCTGCCGGTCATTTCCGCACCCAGCGCGCCGTGCGCCACCAGGCGGTCCTTCAGGATTTGCAGTACGGGGAATTTATGGATGACCGCCGGGGCCAGGTCGTTGTGCAGCAGTCCGGCACAGGTTTTGAAATTGCCGGTGCGGATGGCGCTGACCAGGGCATTGAACCGGTCCCGGTCCGCCGGTCCGATTGAGTCCGGGGCCAGGTTTTCGTATGCCCATTTGGCGCTTACGGGAAAACCGGGATTGACAATCACGACGGGGATTTCCGGCAGGCCGGGGGGGAGGAATTCGAGTCTTTCGCCGATGCCGGAAGCTATCGCCGGGCGCGACTCCATGAAAAACGGCACATCCGCGCCGACGTGCAGCGCGGCCCTGGCCAGTACCGGCAGCGGAAGCTGTTTGTAATGTTTCTGGAGCATTTGCAGCACTGCGGCGGCATCGCTGCTGCCGCCGCCCATGCCTGCGGCGACGGGGATCTTTTTATCGATCTCAATGCGCCATTTGGCCGGGAGCCCGGTCATGGCGGCATATCTGGTGGCGGCCTTATGGCAGATGTTGGTTTCGTCCGCGGGAACTCGTTTGTCGCGGCAGATGATTTCAATGCCGTAAAGCACGGTAAGGTCGTCAACGGTAAGGACGATATTGTCAGCCGGGGCCGTCAGCGGCAGGAAGAATGACAATATTTCATGATAGCCGTCGGGCCTTTTGCCGGTAACTTTCAGGAACAGGTTGATTTTTGAATAAGCAATTGATCTGATTTTCATCGCGTTGGTCCTCCTGCGGGAATAGCAGATGGCGGGAACGGCTGATTAATGGCCGTCCCATGATCGGTTTTGATTGTTCTCTTTATTCGCACGTTACTTAAAAGATTCTTTTAAATCAAGTCCATTAGACAGGGCATGCAAACTTAAAGCCGTAATGCTCGTTGTATTCCGCTATCTGCTTAGTAATATCCACGGCCAGCTTTAACGCCCGCATGCCGTCTTCGCCGGTGACTTTCGGATCTGTGACTTTTCCAGTCTGCTGAGTTGTTTTCACTGCCAGCAGGAAATCTTCAAGTTCCGCCGCCAGCGCGTTTTTCTCATCCAGATTGATTTCCTTTTTAGCCAGGCCGACGCGGTTCTTCTTGATGATCAGACCGGAATGGGTGGCGTAGTCCATGGAGATGTAGCAGTCTTCCTGGAATACCCGGAAGCGGCGCATCGGCTCCATGCTGACGCGGCTGGCGGTGATATTGGCGGCGCTGCCGTTGACAAACTTTATGCGGACGCTGACAATGTCCTCAGTCTTGCTGAGCACGGGAATGCCGATGGCGTCAATACGCTCAATTTCGGAATCCACCATGGTCAGAATCAGGTCCAGGTCATGGATCATCAGGTCAAGCACCACGCTGACTTCCGTGCCGCGGCGGTGCTGTCCGGGACGCGCCGGAGGATACTGCGCCAGGCGGTGAGCTTCGATGAAACGAGTGTCCGCCGCATGTTTTTCCAGAAAATCCATTGCCGGATTGAAGCGTTCGACATGGCCGATGGCGAGCACCAGATTGCGCATCCTGGCCTCTTTCACGATCTCCTCGGCCTCTTCCACGGTCACCGCGATCGGTTTCTCGATCAGCAGGTGCTTGTTCATCTTCAGCAGCGGCATGGATGTGACGTGATGCAGGGTGGCCGGAACCGCGACGCTGAGGGCGTCACATTGTGCGGCGAGTTCCTCCACGTCCGTGAAGACTTTCAGCCCGAATTCCAGGCCGACCTTTTCGGCAGTCTCGGCGGAGACGTCATAAACCCCGACGACATCGGCGTTTTCGCTCAGATTATAGAGTCTGGCGTGATGTCTGCCGAGCGCCCCGACGCCGACCACTCCGACTTTTACTTTAGCACCTTGATCCATAGTCAATATCCTTGAATTAGATATAAAATTCTATCTAATATACATGGTATTTCCTAAATTTTTAGCTTTCTGTCAAAAATATTGCTTCTCTAATTTGATTTAAAGCTGTTTGGCTGACTATATTGTTGAATAAACGATCATTTCCACAAGTTTTAAGCGGAGGGAAAAAATGGAAGCGGCCTGCAAGCGTTCCGGTAGTAAGCATTCTCTGAGAAGGCTGTTGCTGATTATTGTCATTACAGTCCTGGCATTCCTCGGTTTTGCCGGATGTTTTTCCGACAAACTCATTTTTCAGCCGCCGCGCAGCGGTGTTGAGCCGGATAAGGCAATGACCATGCTCCAGGTCGCGCCGGAGGTTAAAATCGCGCTTCTCTATCTGCCGTCGCCGGCGGCGGCTTATACGTTGTTGTACAGTCACGGCAACGGCGAAGACCTGTTTGATTTGAAGTCGTTTCTGGCGGAATACAACAGTCACGGATATTCCGTGCTGTGCTACGATTATGAAGGTTGCGGCGCCAGCCAGAGTAAACCGGACGAACAGCACACCTACCGCGACATTGAAGCGGTTTACCGTTATATGACCGGCACACTTAAAATACCGCCGGATAAAATCATCTTATACGGGCGTTCCGTAGGCAGCGGCCCGACCTGCTATCTGGCGGAGAAATCCCCGGCCGCGGGCATGGTGCTGCAAAGCCCGTTCACCAGCGCCTTCAAGGTGGTCTGTCCGGTTCCGCTGCCGTTTGACAAATTTCCCAATCTGGCAAGAATCGGGAACATTAAAATGCCGATACTAATCATGCACGGCAGACTCGACGGAGTCATCCCCTTTCTGCATGGACAGACGCTGTTCAAAGCCGCCAATCAGCCCAAATATTTCTTTGAGGTGCCGGAGGCCGGGCATAATGACCTGGAGTTAAAAGCCGGAGACAATTACTGGCGGGAACTCGATAAATTCGTTAAATCACTGCCAGACAGGAAATAACTGAACTTCCCGGCAGGCAGGGGCCTGCCGCATTGTCCAGCTTCAAATTATTTCGGTTCTCTACTGGAAATAAAATTATATTAAGTCATATTATTTCCTGAATATCAGGAGATTTTCTATGGAATCACCGGACGCGCGAATGGCGGCGGAAGACAAGACGACAGGCATTGACGCTTTTTCGTTGAAAGGTTTTTACGCATGGCGGAATATTGCCATGCTTCTGCTGGTCTGCGCATTGTCGCTATGGATCAATCTGCGCGGCATTACTACCGGTTTGCCCTCGGCCGAACGCCTCGACGTGTCGCTCGGCGGCGCTGCCGTCATGGAGCGAAAACTGCCGGAAATCCAGGCGGCGGTTGCGGCCGGGCTTGGCAACCGCTCGGAATTCCTGGTAAAAAGCAATGCCGACAATTTCCGGCAACTGGCGTATTTTTCACCTTACTTCGACCAGCTCAGGACATTCAACCCTGATGAGTTCTTCACTTTTAAAGTATTAAAGAATATGGCCGACAACAGAACGATAAATCCCGGGTATTATATCTACGGACCGTTTTATTTCTATCAGATCGGGGCTTCGCTGGCGTTCAGCCGGGTCACCGGCATTCTCGACCCGGTCAAGCCGCCGTCGCATTATCTGACTCATCCTGAAGAGTTCGCGCGTTTTTTCCTTTGCGGAAGAGTGTTCAGCGCGCTGATGTCCACATTGGCGGTAGCGGTTACGTTCCTGATCGGCTATCGTATCGGAAAGCTGCCGCTGGCGGCTTTTGCCGCTTCGCTGCTGGCATTCATCCCGCTGTTTTCGCTGGCGGCGAAATTTATAAAGCCGGACAGCATTACTGTGTTCTGGACTTCGCTGGTTATTCTATTTGCCATACCGGTGCTGGTCCGCAGTAATTGGATTTATTATATTCTGAGCGGAATTTGTATCGGCCTGTCCGCCGGATGCAAGTATCCGGCGGCAGTCAACGCCTCCTATCTGGTGATGTTCCATCTGCTGCGCCGTTATCCTGAAATACGGAATGATGGAAAGTGGTTAGTCCGCGATGATTTCAAGCTGGCTGCGGCGGGCGGAATCACCATTGCAGCTTTCCTCCTGAGCTGTCCGCCGGTAATCCTGGACTGGACGGCATTCCGCGGGGACTTGCAATGGACTCAAAGCGTTGCCCGTCCGGGCAATATTTTCGGGAATATTATTGAATCAGTGATGTGCTACGGATATGATGCGTTGTTTTATACCGTGGGAATTCCTGGTTTCATCGCAATCGCCGGCGGACTGATCCTGTGCATTTGCAGACCCGGGAAAATCTGGACCGGGATGTTTCCCGGAATATTGCTTTTTCTGTTTGTCGCCAGCAGAGGGCTGGATACTTCGGACGCATATATGCTGCCGGCGTACATTCCTTTATGCCTGATGGCGGGCCGGTTCGTCTTCTGTTCGAAAAAAACAATCCTTAGTTCTGCGGCGGCGGTTTTAATTGTTACCGGCACTTTCAGTTATTCGCTGGCTTACGCCAATGTCGCCTGCGGAGAAGATGTCCGGTTGACCGCGGCAAAGTGGATTAACCAGAATATCCGCGCGGGAAGCGTTCTCGGCAGCGTGCTTTATCCGGTTGGTTATCGCCTGCCGATGGTCAGCCCGGAAAAATACCGTCTGGTAAATTTAAAAATTGACGGGTTCAAGGCGTTTGAAGAGGCGGATTATCAGATTTACAGTTCGTATGACTGGTCCGAACAGAACTGGCTTGGGCGAGTGGTTTACGGGGAGAAAAACCCGCTTACCCCGGGCACGGAGAAAGTAATTGATTTTGAAAGTGTGCCGCGGACGTTTTTCGGACTGCTGCCGCTCAACCGGAATCACCGGCTGAACCATTATTTTGAAGTGGTATCTCCGGTAATCTCCATCTATAAAAATATCAAGACGATAAAACCCGAAGGGAAGTAAATGATAAATTATACCTCACTGGATGAATTGCGCAAAGCGATCCGCGACAAAAAAGACGCGATTGCCTCCAAACGCGACCAGCGGATAAAACGCAACCCCTACTACTACGGACGACTGCTTAATTCATTGAAATATATCGTGCCGCCGGGCGCGAAAGTATTGAATATCGGCTGCGGTACCGGCTACATTCTCAGCCGGCTGCAGCCAAGTCTCGGTATCGGCGTGGAAGGGTCCGCCGCCCATGTCGAAATCGCCAGAGAAAATTATCCGGAGTATCAGTTTTTCGATCAGGAGCTTGAAAACGTCCAGGTCGAGGGCATTTTTGATTATATCGTGATTTGCGATATTGAGGATATTGTTGACGTCAAATCTCTGCTGGATTCGATCCGGAAAAACTGCGGACGCCACACCCGGATCGTGGTCAGTTACTACAACTACCTCTGGCAGCCGCTGGTGGGGATGGCGGAAAAGATGCATTTGCGTATCCGCCAGAAAGTGCACAACTGGTTTGCGCCCGGCGATATGAAAAACCTGCTGGTCCACTCCGACTATGATCTGATAAATACCAAGATGCTGATTCTTTTCCCGTATTACATTCCGCTGATTTCATGGCTGCTGGACCGCTTTCTGGCCAGGCTGCCGTTCTTTCGTATTTTCAGCATGAGCCGGCTGGCAATCGCCAGGATTAATGTTCCGGAGCACAAAGATTTAAGCGTCACGGTTGTAATTCCATGCCGCAATGAGGCGGGAAATATCCGGAATGCGGTCGAACGCATCCCGCAGCTCGGCCGCCATACCGAGATTATTTTCTGCGATGACAAGTCCACCGACGGAACTGCGGATAATGTCCGGGAGATGATGCGGCAATACCCGGAAAAGGATATTAAGCTGGTGGACGGGCCGGGCATATGCAAGGCCGACAATGTCTGGACCGGCTTTGACAAAGCCTCAGGCGATGTCATGCTGATCCTGGACGCCGACCTCACCGTGATCCCGGAAGAACTGCCCTATTTTTACGAAGCGATTGCCAAGGGACGCGGCGAATTTATCAACGGTTCGCGGCTGGTCTATCCGATGCACGAGGAGGCGATGCGGATTCTCAATATCGCCGGCAACAAGTTTTTCTCCATTCTGTTCTCCTATATTCTGGATAATCCGGTCAAGGATACTCTGTGCGGCACCAAAGTCGTCTGGCGGGAGGATTTTGAGAAGATCAAAAAGCTGCGCGGCTCATGGGGCATCAAAGACCGCTGGGGCGATTATGAACTGATCTTCGGCGCGGCCAAGAACCACCTGAAAATCATTGATCTGCCGGTGCATTATATGGAGCGGACTTATGGCGAGACGAAGATGACCAACCGCATGAAAAACGGCTGGATTATGCTGCGCATGTGTATGGTATCCCTGCTCAAAATCAAATTTCACTAAGCCCGGAGCACAATGGACAAACGGCTGGAAAACGAAATCGAACACGGCAGGTTCTTAAAGGAACACGGCGCCGCGGATGTCTGGAACTGGACTTCCCCGGCGGGCAGAATACGCTGGCGGCGCCGGGTTGAAATGCTGACGGCGCATATCCGGCCGGAAATGAACGTGCTGGAACTGGGTTGCGGCACCGGCCTCTTTACCGCCGGCATCGCCGTTTCCGGCGCAGCGGTCACCGCGATAGACATTTCTCCCGACCTGCTGAAAGAGGCGGCGGAAAAGGTCAGGGCCGGAAACGTCTCGTTCCTGCGTGAAAATGCCTATGACATGTCCTTTCCTGACGCCAGTTTTGACTCGGTTATCGGCAGTTCCGTGCTGCACCATCTTGAGCTCGACCTGGCCTTGAAAGAGATTTTCCGGGTGCTGAAAGACGGCGGGATTGCCTGTTTTACCGAGCCCAACATGCTGAATCCCCAGATCGCGCTGCAGAAAAACATCCCCTGGCTGAAGCGGAAGCTGGGCGATTCGCCCGATGAGACCGCTTTTTTCGCCTGGGAGTTGCGAAGAGAACTGAGGGAACACGGCTTTAAAGAGATTGCCGTGACCCCGTTCGACTTTCTGCATCCCGGCATTCCGGCGCGGCTGATTCCGGTCTTCAAGCCGCTGTGCGATTGCGCCGAGAAAATCCCGCTGCTGCGGGCGATCGCCGGTTCACTCTGCATTAAATGCCGGAAGCCGTAGCGTTGTCAATCCACCAGCGACAACGAGATGCGTTTGCGTTCACGGTCAATTTCGATAACCGTCACCGTAAGCCGGTCATGCACCGCCACCACTTCCTGCGGATCGCGGATAAAATGGCCGGCCATTTTGCTGATATGCAGCAGGCCGTCACAATGAATTCCGATATCCACGAATGCCCCGAATTTGGTGACATTGGTCACCACGCCGGGCAGTTTCATCCCTAACGCCAGGTCGGTAATCGAATGGACGTTCTCGTCAAACGCGAACGGCTTGAATTCAGGGCGCGGATCGCGCCCGGGCCGGGCAAGTTCGCGCAGAATGTCCTGCAGCGTCGGCAGGCCGGTGGTATCGCTGACATAACGGGCGAGGTCAATTTTTTCTCCAGCCGCCGCCTTTTTCATCAATTCGGGAACGGTGCAGGCATGGTCCGCCGCCATGCGCTTTACCAGATCGTAACTTTCGGGATGCACCCCGCTGGAATCGAGCGGGTTCGCCGCGCCGCGGACGCGCAGAAATCCGGCACACTGCTCAAATGCTTTCGGTCCGAGCCCTTTGACCTTTTTCAGCTCCGCCCGGCTTTTGAACGCGCCGTTGACATTGCGGCAGTCAATGATATTTCCGGCCAGTTTCGGTCCGAGCCCGGAGACATAAGTCAGCAGCTCGATACTGGCGCTGTTCAGTTCCACGCCCACCGCATTGACGCAGCCGGCAACGGCATCGTCCAGCGACTGCTTCAAGGCTGCCTGATCAACATCATGCTGATATTGTCCGACCCCGATTGACTTGGGATCGATCTTGATCAATTCCGCCAGCGGGTCCTGCAGGCGCCGCCCGATTGAAACCGCGCTGCGGAAAGTCAGGTCCAGATCGGGAAACTCCCGGCGCGCCACGTCGCCGGCTGAATAGATGGAGGCCCCGCTTTCGTTGACGCTGATTACCGGAATTTCCGCCGGTACCGTCTGACGGAGAAAAACCTCAGTTTCACGCCCGGCGGTGCCGTTGCCGACCGCGATTACTTCGGTCTGGAACTTCCCGCAGGCCTTGAGTATGGCGGCGGCCGCATCGCTGTTTTCAGGATAGATCACGAAGTGCTCCAGCAGTTGCCCCTGCGCGTCGAGAACGGCAACCTTGCAGCCGGTACGGAAGCCGGGGTCCACCGCAATGACCCGCTTCTGGCCGAGCGGCGCTTCCAGCAGCAGTTGCTTCAGGTTTGAAACAAACACGGCGATGGCTTCCGCATCCGCTTTTTGTTTGAGCAGATTGACGCTTTCATTTTCCAGCGACGGCAGCAGCAGGCGGCCGTAAGCGTCTTCTAGCGCGGCTTCGAGCTGTGCGGCATAGATGAAACTGCGGTTCCTGATAATTTTCCGCGCAATGATGCGGTTCGCGTCATCCTTGTCCGGGCGCAACTGCATTGTAAGAAAGCCTTGTTCCTGCCCGCGCATTACCGCCAGCGCCCGGTGCGATGGCACCCGGCCGGCCGGTTCGCTGTAGTCAAAATAATCCCGGAACACCGCCGCCTCGGCCGCTTTGGACTTAACCACTTTGGCGGCAAACATCCCCTGCCGCTGGAAAAGCTCACGCAGTTCCTTGCGGATATCGGCGTTCTCGCTGACATCCTCGGCGATGATATCCATGGCACCGCTCAACGCAGCATCAGTATCAGCCACGCCTTTGCCGGGATTGACAAACTGCCTGATGTCCAGATATCCGCTCTGCTGCGCCAGGATGAATTTCGCCAGCGGTTCCAGGCCTTTTTCACGGGCCATGGAGGCGCGGGTTTTGCGCTTCTGTTTATACGGCAGATAGAGATCTTCAAGTTCATCCATGGCATAGACCGCATTGAACTTGTTTTCCAGTTCCGGCGTCAGCAGTTCGCGTTCGCGCAGCGATTCCAGGATGTTTTCGCGGCGCTTGTGCAGTTTCTGCAAGGCATCAATGCCGTCGCGCAGTTTGATCAGGACGACTTCATCCAGTCCGCCGGTGGCCTCTTTGCGGTAACGGGCGATAAACGGAACAGTCGCCCCGGATTCAAAGAGTTCATGGACTTTGCGGACTCTGCCCGGATCAACCCCGGACAGCCGGGCGAGATAGAGAAAATCCTGCTCATTCATATCGAATATTTCCTGTCATATTGAAATTAATAGTCATTTAAAAAACTGTTCCGCCCGGTGCGGGCATTTATCAGACCGCGCCGCATAAGTGAAAGACTCCTAATTTAACCCTTTAAAGCAAGTATTCAAAAAGATGTGCATAACGTTAATTGACCATGATAAATATTTTGTCTCCGGAGACACTTCATAATCCGGAAGTTACGGGATTGCCAGCCGTCGGCGGAACAAACCGGGCCGTCCGCATTTTGGACATTTTAAACACAGCTTCAGCACAAAGTCTTCGAGGGGTGTCCAGCATTCCGGAGACTTTGGAGACATCTTGAACAGAACCTCTTTCAATTTTGCCCCCCCGACTCCGATACTTTGGAGTGTCGTTGAGCACAATGCGTTTTCGTAATGGGGCCTATGGGTCTTATGGGTCTCATGGAGCCTATGGGCCATTTTGGACACCGCACTCCGACACTTTGGAGTGTCGTTGAGCATAATGTCTTTCAACTTTACAACCATTTTGGACACCTTCTACTCTAATTTTGGACAGTCCCGTCCGGCACGGACGGCGCTGCAACAAACCATTTTGGACACCGCACCCCGACACTTTGGAGTGTCGTTGAGCATAATGTCTTTTGGGTTTTCACTTTTCTCGCTTTTCTCGCTTTTCTCGCTTTTCTCGCTTTTCTCGCTTCCAACACTCCGACACTTTGGAGTGTCGTTGAGCATAATGTCTTTTGGGTTTTCACTTTTCTCGCTTTTATCGCTTCCAACACTCCGACACTTTGGAGTGTCGTTGAGCATAATGTCTTTTCAGTTTTGCAATCATTCCGGACATTCTGGCCCCTCGTTCTGGATTTCCGGCGTTCACAACTTTTCTCGCTTTTCTCGCTTTCCACTTTTCACTCCCGCATTCGCGGGCTTCCTCACTCCGACACTTTGGAGTGTCGTTGAGCATAATGTCTTTTCAGTTTTGCAATCATTCCGGACATTCTGGCCCCTCGTTCTGGATTTCCGGCGTTCACAACTTTTCTCGCTTTCCACTTTTCACTCCCGCATTCGCGGGCTTCCTCACTCCGACACTTTGGAGACATGTTGAGCACAATGCTTTTTGGTTTTCACTTTTCTCGCTTTTCTCACTTTTCTCGCTTTCCACTTTTCTCGCTTTCCACTTTTCTCGCTTTCCACTTTTCTCGCTTTCCACTTTTCTCGCTTTCCACTTTTCTCGCTTTCCACTTTTCTCGCTTTCCACTTTTCTCG
>Ga0172379_10002773_pt1 | contig 29855 bp, 35 predicted proteins | sample GrowelOW334metaG_FD_119756 | JGI IMG/M metagenome (GOLD analysis project Ga0172379, IMG submission 119756) | Groundwater microbial communities from an aquifer near a municipal landfill in Southern Ontario, Canada - Groundwater well OW334 metaG | ecosystem: Environmental > Aquatic > Deep...
CAGGTGAGTTAGGCCTTGTATGCGAGGTTAGTTGGCCTTGACCTTCCTGCCTTTTCCTGCTACTTTCACTCCACAAAAGAGCTTGCCCTGAGCGAGCGTAAGTCAATGCGAGTCGAATGGGAGGATGCGATGCACATTTCAGAAGAGAAGAAGTTCGTGCTCCCTTACTGCGGAGCCAGGGTTGCTTTGAATGCCAAGTATCTGCAATCAAGCGACTTGGTCCAGATCGGCGACAAATTCGTCACCTTGAAGAACGACAAGTCCAAGAAGATGAAGGCCCATGCCAAAAGGCTCCAGGCTGGATGGATTTGGCGCCGCAACCGCCAAATGGGCCACAACACGGGTCACAAATCCGAGTGGCAGCGCTATCCGTGCCTGTACTCGCTTTGGATGGCTGGCCTGCACATCAATGATCGACAGCCCATTGAACACGAGCAGATTGCGCGCTTGATCGAAGGCGCACGGCAATACGCAAACTACCTTGTCCGTTTGCACAAAATCAGGCCTCATGACCTTGAACTTTTCGTGAATGAGTTTTCCGCGTCTGTTCAGGAGCTCTCCACCAAGCGCGCGCCGCGCAAAGTGGTCGCTCGCGCCAGGTTTGCGGAAAGCGCTTCTACGGCACGCGCCAAACATTTGACCGACTCATCCGGCAAGTCCAACCCCATGGCCGTGGCCATGCAAGTCGGCGCTGGTATCGGGCATTTGCAGGAGCGTGAGCAAGATGTGATCCGCATCGGCGCCAACCTGGATGCCAGGACGCTCCAAGTCTTCATGCTGATTCAGGAGCGCATCAGGCTCTATTGGGACCTGTGGTGCTTCATTCACGACGGGCCGATCAACTACCAATCTGGAACCAAGCTCGGCATTACTTTGCCTGAGAAGCAGGCCCCGAGCCTTTCGGAAATCATTGCCAACGAAGGCCACTCAGCCGCCATGACAAGACTGAGCATTCTCAATGTCCAGCTGTTGGGAGTTTCCGAGAGGCCGTTCGTGAACAATGCCCGTCACCTCTGTGCAGACCTTGCATGGGCCATTGTCAGCACTGATCCAGCAATCAGGGGACACTATCTGCAAAAGGCGCGCGATGGCATGCTTTGGATCTTCGCCTGCCACTTCTGGTGGATGTTCTTCCTTGCACCTCTGTCCATGCTCATCCATGACCTCGAATCTGCCATGCGCGCCTTGCGTCGCGAGTCAGGCGAGAAGGACAAGGTCTTGATGATTACCAAGAGTCTTGCTCCCGATGAATTCGAGCATCTGGAAAAAGCACTGGCTGAATTCGAGAAGCGGCTGGGCAAGTGTTCGGACGAGCTGCTGGAACGCAAGATGAAGCCGCGCACCATAAAGGTCCTCAGGCTCATTCATCAGAAGATTCAGGCAAATGATTGGCGCGCAGTTAAAAAACTCGCGTCCAAGATGGCCCAGATATTCTGAAATCCCTCCAACCTCCCTTTATCAAGGGAGGTTTTTTGTAATTTGGTATCAAACCTCTTCGCTTCTCCTTTCTCAAGGAGACTTTAATATACTAGTACGCCGCCCCTTGAGAAAGGGGCTTGCGGGGTTTTCAGTATTTGACATCTACCTGCTTAACCGCAAGAATACGGCGCAAAGTTGTACATTCCCAAGGAGGTAGTGATGAGTAATCGACACAGGGCCAGAAGCAATAGACCACCCAGAAACGACAGCCCACATATGCCCTTCGGCGAAAACCGAAATGGACCGTGGTATGGCAAGGACATCCTATCGGTAGGCCAGTTCAAGCACGCGGATCTGGAATACATCTTCGGAGTAGCTCACGAGATGCGCGAGATGGTGGAGAGGGTCGGCACGTTCGATCTTCTCAAGGGCAAGATTCTCGCGAACGTTTTCTACGAGCCCTCTACCCGCACTTCGGCATCGTTTACATCTGCCATGGAACGGCTCGGCGGCTCAGTCATCCCCATCAACGAGGTGAAGTATTCCTCGGTGGCCAAGGGCGAATCCCTGCCTGATACGATTCGATCCCTGGAGTGCTACGCGGACGTTATCGTCTTGCGCCATCCGGAAGTCGGCTCTGCTGCGCAGGCGGCCGAATACGCCAAGAAGCCGATTATCAACGCTGGCGACGGGACCGGTGAACATCCCACCCAGGCACTGCTGGACCTTTTCACGATCAGTGAGGAGCTCGAGCGATTGGATGGGCTGACCGTAACCATGGTCGGCGACCTCAAGTACGGCCGGACAGTGCATTCTCTGGCCAGGTTACTCTCGCTCTACCGGGTGAACCTGCATTACTTGGCTCCTGAGATTCTCAGGATGCCTAGAGAGATCATCGAGGAACTCAACGAGCGTCGTGTCCCCCAGCAGGAGTACACGGAACTTGAGGAAGTCATTTCCGACAGTGATGTGCTCTATGTCACCCGTATCCAGAAGGAACGATTCGCTGATCCGGCGGACTACGAGAAGGTCCAAGGTTCTTACATCATCACGCCCGAGACCATGAAGGCCGCCAAGTCGGACATGATCGTCATGCATCCTTTGCCGCGCGTCGGCGAAATCAGCATGGAGGTCGATTCTGATCCGCGGGCGGCCTACTTCCGCCAGATGGAATACGGCCTCTACGTGCGCATGGCGCTTCTTGCCATGGTCCTCGGCAAGGCCTAACTCGCGCTTCTCTGACCGCTAGCAACGGTCTTTTTTATTTGCCTAGCCCTTGACCAAATCATGGTTTCGGTGTAAAAGAAACGACTAGGAGGAAGCTATGACTGCAAGGACTAACCTGGAGTTGAACGATCTTTTGAGATTAAAATTTGTCGACCTAGTCGAGACCTCTACTCTGGAGTTTGCTAAGTTGCTTCGGGTACCTGAGGCGCCTACGGAACAGCACCTTCAAGCACTTAACGCGATCTTGATCTGGAAGGTTTATGCCCTCATTTCTGATAAAGGGAGTCTGGAGGCGTTGAGAAGGGAGTGCGATGCCTTGGGTCGATTGGTACCTCATGCAAAATTTGAGCAATACAATGCATCGCCTAGTTACTGGGCCTCGCGATGGTTGGGCTACAAAGATCTGATTGGACATTCTATTCGTGTATTGGAGGCAACCTCCTAGATCGCAGATGCGGTCTTTTTTGTTTGCCTGGCCCTTGACTGTAGGGCAAAATTGTGATACAAAACTCAATCGCGGCGCAACAACACCAAGCCGCGCAGGAGGCTAAATGCACCTTATACCGCCGACCGCAGCTTTCATGATCAAGGGCGGCCAGATTGATATGGCCGTCACAGCACTGACCAAAGGCCTGAACGAGGAGTTCGGAATCGAGATGGCCTCGATTCTCAAGTATGCCCTCACGAACGTCCTGACCTATGCCTATGACTTCGACCTCGTGCCACTGGAAAAGGATTTGAAGGACGTCAGGGAATACCTGGACAGTATGGAGCATGATCCGGCCGGGCTCCAGCACGAATGCATCCTGGCTTTGGCCACTTTGCGCCACGAGGTTGGCGTGGATTTGCTCAGTCTCCCGGCTGCCTGCGAAATGACCAAACTCGGCATGCCCCTGTACATCACTTTTTTGAGCCTCATCGGAGCAATGTGCATGGCCTGGCTCGACGAGAGGAATGGCGTCAGACAACTGAGCCACGTCAAACTACGTTTACTCCGCACCCACTAACGGGTGCTTTTTTTGTTTGCACATCCACACGATTGACCGATGAGAAAAAATGTGCAACTAATATATAAACACCAAGAAACAAAAACCAAGATCCAAACAAAAACCAAACACACAAATTACAATCTAAGTTTTATTACAAATATGCCGAAACACGAGTTTGATCTTGAAAAGAGGACAACGGAGTTCGCGAAGCAGATAATAATACTTTGCGGCCAGTTGCCGAGGAGTCCGGTTATTCTTCCGATTATCAGTCAGATAGTCAGGTCTGCAGGTTCTATTGGAGCTAATTATCGCGAAGCTAATGATTCGCTCGGAAAAAAAGATTTTATATTTCGTCTGAGGATAGTCCGCAAAGAAACCAAAGAGACTTTGCATTGGCTATATCTTTTGGAAACAGCTGTGCCGGAAAAAGTGAAGGAAATTCGAGAGCTGACGGATGAGAATATACAACTTCGCAATATTTTTTCTGCGATGATCAATAATGCAATTAAGGCAAAGTCTTAATCCATTGGAATTTGATAATTGGTGTTTGTTTGGATCTTGGTTTTTGGTGTTTGGTTTTTCTTCCACAGATTAGCCCTTGACAAACTCGTCATTTTTGCTACCTTGGAAGCAGAGTGCGGAGCAGCGAATCCTCGAGGTGGTCTCGACTTTGCTTGCTCTTTTTTAGTGGGAGAGTCTCATGAAAAAGTTTCAGATGTTCGTGGGTTTTACGGCAGTCGTTGCTTGCAGCGAATTGGGTTGCGACATGCGCCCGTTCGTGGCCAAGGACATGGAAGATGCCGGAGGCTTTTTGGAATTGCCTCATTCTTCCCTGGCTGACGGCGGTCAGGACACAGAGGACGCACAGGACACAGAGGACTCTGGCAACGGCCCGGACTCAGCCGAGGTGGGGAAAGCCATCCAAATCGGAAAACGAGACCCGTCGCTCGTTGAAAAGGACGCCCAGGACTCAGAGGACAGCAAAGACTCAGGCCTGAGTCTGGATGAGCTTCCGACCGCCATTCTGATCAGCACGTGCGAAAGCGAGCCAGACGAAGTGGCTGTGCCTTGGCCGACAAAAGGCTATCACTTTTGCGAAACCATCCAAGCAGTCGCGTATCGCGCAGATGACGAGGGCGCGTACGGCGTCTCAGCCAAGTATTCCTGGCAAATCCATGACGACCAGGTTGCGGTTTTCGCAAATGAGCCTGAGTATGAGCACAAAGGCCTGCGGCATGTGGTTGCTAAGCGAGACATGTTCGGCTTGCCAGAGCTTGCGCAAGAGCCGGAAACCGAATTCACGGTCTGTGTTGAACCTCTTGGCGGTTGGCCACCTGGGTATGGCCCGTTGTGCCGCGCACTGCCCATCAGGGCCGTGGTCAATGTCTACAGCCCGTGGTGCTTCTCGGGCACCACCTTCCAATCTGACTGCGATTTCATCCAGGTGATCCAGGACGGCCGCTATCTCACGATCGAGCCTGATGGCCAAGGATCCATCTGGGGCAAAGAAATCCATTTCTACTTGAACGGCTTGTTCTACCAAGCCACGCTCAGCGACGCAGACAACATGCAAGGCACTGTCACTGACCCGTCCGAGCAACAAGTGCTGGGCGGCTGGAGCGCGTACAAATATACGATGTAGCTCAATCCCTCGCACTCGCGGGGGACTTTTATGACTAGAGGCCGCTAGTCGGTTCCTCTCCTCAGCTGAGGAGAGGCTAGGTGAGGTCGATACCATTTAACTAACTAGACAATCAGGGCTCATGATGCGAAAATACCCGCATATGAAAAAACCCAATGTTCTTTGGTACAAGATCGGCTTATTATTTGTTTTGATAATTATTGTGGCCCTGGCTAGCGCGGGTCTTTGGCAACGGGAACGAATTAAAAATTTGGAATCCCAGATTAAGCAGAATATTTATCAAGCTTCCCAATATAAAGCACCTCAAGCCAACCAGCCCGCCTCGACTGCTTCTTGTGAGCCAATTAGGGGAGAGCTTCGGGTTGGCAAGGCAATTTTGTCTTATCAGCAAAACCAAAACGTACAAGTCTATTACGAAAAAGATGCAGGCACGCCTGCCGAAGTACTTTTTGAATCCGTGCCCATAGGAATTGCCGGAGGGTCGGTGCCTGTATTTTCCACCACAACTGAACCCGAAATTGTTTTGTTGAAAACTGGAGATGCAGACATGGGTTGGCAATATTTTAATCAATACTACATTGATGTCACCTCCGGAAAAGCCGTTTCAGTTAATAGTCGTCTGGAGAATGGTACGACGAGTTTTGAAGTTGGTGGGACTGGTCTAAACAAAACTCAGATTGAATTAAATATTAAAAATCCTTGTATTTATAGCGGCGAACTTTCTCAATTTCATTGCACGACTCCCACCTCTACATTGCTGGGTTTGGATGTAAATGGGAAAAAAATTCCATTGCAGAAATCTTTAGCCATGTCTTGCGGTGATACGCCTGAAAATTTTTGTTATGATCCAAGGCCTAAATTTAATTTTTTAGGAATCAACAAAGATTTAACCAAGGTTTTCTTTGGGGTGATGTCTAGCTATGCTGGTTTTGAAGGGTCGAATATCCAAGGATTGTTTAGTCTCGATGTGAAATCTGGGGCAGTTTCGAGTATTTCATCAAACGATTTTGTTTCCAATAGAGATGCGATGATAAGCAATTTTCCTGTTAAATTTTACGGAACTGAAGGTGCCTGGAAAAACTACTCCAACAAAAATATTGGCTTCTCGATACAAATTCCAAAAATGTGGAACATGGATGATACAACTAATGATTTAGTTATCCTCGACAATGTCAAAGAAGGCGGAGCTGCAAGGGGTGGGATGCCGGATGGCGCCATCAAGATGGACATCCAGTGGGTTTCCGGGAGTCTCGACGAAAGCGTAAATTGCACGGAAAAGAGTGAAGGCACTGTACAGATTTCCTGTGGAGACGTTGTAATCAATGGCGTAACTTTCAGAAAGAAAATTAGTAATTCCGATATTGAAGGGGGCCACCATGAAATAATAATTGCAGCCAAAAAAGGTGACCGTATTTTTACAGCCACTAGCTTCATACCTTTCGGCCCCAGCCAGGAAGCCGGAATCCAAATCGTTAATAAAATGTTCAATTCTCTAAAATTTTGATTTTATGAACAGAAGCCTTGCTTTAAAAATCGTTTTGGTCCTTAGTATCTGTGGCATGCTCTTCTCTGGCTACCTATCTTACGGCGAATTGTTTCGCCAAACTTGCCCTTTGGCCGGAGCCTGCACTTCAGTCGGGAGCATCCCAGCCTGCGTGTATGGGTTTGTGATGTATGCAGCCGTGTTTATTGTCTGCGTATGGGGTCTGAAGTCTAAAAAGGTTTAGCTCGTCAATTATGAAGTTTAAGATGAGTCACAAAATCGGCCTTCTGGCTGCAGTTGTCCTGATGATAATCGTGGCTGGAATCTATTTTTGGCCGAAGAAGCCTGCGCCCCAGCCACCTGCGCCACAAACAACCCAATCTTTGCCAGCTCAAGCGCTGACAAGCCCAAAACCAAGTTTTTTCAGCGCAACAGGTACATGGAGGGAGTATTTGAACAAAGACTTGGGCTTGTCTTTTCAGCTTCCGGAAAAGTGGAATGTAGATGACAAGCAAAACAAAAATCTTGTGCTGGTAGACAATGTGCAGTTGATCCCAAGCAATTATGCAGGCGGCATACCTGACGGGTGGGTCAAGATCGATATTGAAAATATACCAGATGTGCCTTTGGGCGATTGGATTGATTGCGCGAAAAAAGTTGAGGGCACGCTGAGCTGCGAAGAAACTGACATCAATGGCAAGACTTTCAGGATGAGAGCCGTTTCAAGCGCTACAGAAGGGCCTCATAAGGAGCTGATGATCGGCATAAAAACGAAAAACGGAATTTTAGCCGCAATCGGTTATGCACCGCAGGGGAGCAACCAGGAAAATGCCATGCAAACCATAGAAAAGATCTTTAGGACTTTAAAATTGAACTAATATGATAGAAGTCGAGATCAGGAGTTTTATCTCCAAGGAAAAATTCGAGGAATTGCTGGAATATTTCAAGAAGAACGCCAATTATTTGGGCGAGGATTATCAGGAAACGTTTTATTTTGATTGCAACCAGGATTTGCGCATCCAAAAGAACAATCATTTCGCCAAGATCTGGCTCAAGAAAGGGGAGCTTCACGATGAGCAGCGCGAAGAAATAGAAATCAAAGTCGACAGGGATGATTTCAAGAAGCTGGAGCAGATTTTTAAGGCCCTGGGCCACGGGGTTGAAGTCAAATGGTATCGTACGCGTCATTCGTTTGATTGGAACGGCATTACAGTCGCCTTAGACTTCACCAAAGGCTACGGCTATATCATTGAGCTTGAAAAAATGTCCGAAGATGCGGAAAAAGATCAGAATCTGGAGTTATTGAAATCCAAAATGGCAGAACTCAACATTGAAATCACGCCCAAAGAAGAGTTCGCCAAAAAATACGCCGAGTATCTTAAGAATTGGTGCGAGATTTAGGTACGGCTTGGAGGCTGATTATCTATAATTTTGCGTATTTGGCTTTTTCAATAAAACCTTTGAGCTCAATGTAGTTTTTTGTACCGTCTTTGTTTGTTACCCCCGAATTCACATCTACTGCGTATGGCCTGACAATTCGAATCGCTTCTTCAACGTTTTCTGGTTAAGCCCTCCAGCAAGGATAACTGGCAACTTCACTGTCTCGACTAACTTACGGCTGATTTTCCAGTCATGTGTTTTTCCTGTTCCTCCGACTTGTCCAGTTTCTTTTATAGCCGTGTCTAATACAATCCCATCAGTGCAACCTTCATATGTTTTCGCTTCAGTAATCGCTTTCTCATCAAACACATGAATCACTTTGTAAGTTTTGACGCAAGGCAGCTTTTCTTTGATTTCTTTTGCTTCGGTTGGCGAGGTATCTCCATGTAATTGAATTGTATTTACAGTTGTTTCTTGGGCTACAGCAATAATATCTTTTGGTCGCGAGAGATGGGTTACCAAGACCGTAGAACAAAAAGGCGGCAACTGACGGATTATTTCCCTCGTCTTTTCCGGCTCAATGAAAACGCCGGTTGAGTAATGGACTTGCCCAACAAGAAATCCAACAGCATCTGCCCCATAGTCAATGGCTGTCAGGGCGTCTTTGATATTTGTCATTCCGCAAATTTTTACTTTGATCATAGGCTTATTCAGTGAATTTGAAAGTCGAGATGACGGCCGCGCATTCTTCGGCATTGCCTTCTATCAAATAAACCAGGCCATCTTTGAGAATCACGATTTTTTTATTGGATTTGCTTCCGGATGCAGAGTCGCTGACCATGACATAGGAGACCTCGTCCGCTGAATAGCCGTTTATTTTAATTGTCGCTTCCTTGACGCTGTCAGGATCGATGCCGCCCGGAGGAGCTGCTTTCAAATCATCAAGAGAATATGTTGACGTGTCCCAAACGCTGACAGAGAGGCCTGAAGCGAATTCAATACGGGACTTTTCGCCCAGGCTGGCCATGAGATTTGTTGATTGAGTTTTCCATTCTTTCGGATACTTGAACTCAAATCCATATTCCTTATTTTGGTATGTTTTTAGGGTACCATTATCATCTATCACGGTAGCTGAGCCATCGTCTGGTGTCTGGTTGGTCGCAGGCTGTGAAAGCTGATTGGTCACAGAAGTCGGCAAGACCGACTGCAACTTGTCTGTGAGCTGTTGGGTACAGCCTGCGCCCAGGAAAGCAGCGCCCAATAGTATTGAGCTGAGGATAATGACTTTTTTCATATTCATCGATTTTAATAATTATTTAGATTTATTATTTTTGGTTGTATTTAAACTTTAGTATCAATTGAATTATGCTGATAAGCAGGGCAAGAAAATTGCATACGATCACGGGCCAGGCCAGGATAAGGATTCCGTAGGTTAACCAAAGCGAGCAATTGACGAAGTAAAACACCAGCATCATCAAAGACAAGTCGCTGACTTTTTTGGTCTTAAGGGTCTTGATGACTTGGGGTAGCATCGCTGCAGTGCCGACAGCGGCGGCTAAATATCCAATGATTTGCGTCAATAAGTTCATGGGTTTTTTAGGCGTGATTGTTTACCACACTAAGGGCACCAGGCGGTAGCGCACTTTTTTGCAATAATCCTCATAGCCAGGCAAATCTCGCTTTAAAACTTTTTCCTCGTTCAATATCCGCAAGATGATAATCAGGAGAACAAAGGCAAAGGGAATCAGGCCCCAGAAAGAGCCGAGCGCTAACGGCATGACCAAAAATAAAGGGATGATGCCAGAGTACATGGGATGCCGCACCAGGGCATAAGGGCCGGTATCAATGACTTTTTGGCCTTTGAAAGTCTCTATTGTCCGCCCGGCAAAAGCGTTTTCTTTGAAGGCTAGGAATATGATGATATATCCGGCTATGGTCACGGCGTCGGCTATGAGCACCAGCCACGTAGGCACAACAGACCAGCCAAAGCGGTAATCAAGCACAGAGAGGATAAATCCGATGGAGAAAAAGAGGTTTGAAATTTTTATGATAGTTTTCTGTTCTTGCTCTTTTTCCTTGAACATCATTCTTCGCTCCAAAAACTCCGGAGACTTTTTAAGAAAATAAAGAGTTACAAAAAAAGCGAACGCAAATACCACGGCGCACCATATCCATCCTTGCCAATAATTTAGAGTGCCGGCAAGCAGCATGAGCATGCCCGTGAGGCCGATGAATGACAAAGGAAAGAGGAGGTAGGTTTTTCTCTTGAGTTTTTTTAAAGAGGCCGGGTCCATACTGCATTACATCATATATGCATCAACTTGAGCTGTAAAATAAACCTCAGCTTGACGGCCCTTGCATACCAAGCTTAATATGGAGGCCAATCGTACATTCTGGAGGTGAGGTCATGAGTCAATTGGATGAGTTTTGGGCCCCGGTTTTTGAAGGCAAGGATTTGGCTGGCTGTCGTATTGTGAAGTGGTGGAAGGTCACCGTGTCAGCCGAACACATGAAGTCGCCGATTTTCCGGTTCCACAGAGATGAAGAGCTTGCTCGTTTGGATGCTGGCTTGCACAAGCTCTCCGTGGACTGGGTCTATGTCATGGTGAAGACTGACGGCGAGATGTATGGGTTGATGATTGGCCTTGAAGGCCGTTTCGAACACTGTACGCTGGTGAATGAGGCGGCTGCCCGGGAGGACTTGCGCCAGGCAGCTTTGGACAAGCTCACCCCGGCCGACAGGAAAATCCTCGGGATTGAGTGAGGAGGCAGGCCATGTCCGCACATTTGATTCAGGGCTTCTTTTTTCAAGAACAGTTCAAGCTCGATATCGAGCATCGAGGCGAGAGCGAAGGGGGAGTGCATGTCGTGTTTGTCGGCGGCGCGTGCCGGATTATGTATGCAGGCACGATTTGGCTCGAACTTGAGTCCGGCATCTTCATGGGCGAGATGGTGGATGACTTTGGCAACTCAGGCCTCTCGGAGATAACGCTCGGTCCGGACGAGCTGAAGTTCTCCAAGAAGTATGAGCATCGCGCGGACGTGATCAAGTACTCGTTCCGTCGACAGGATTCTATCTGGGTCGGCGAATACGAGGGCAAAAAAACCGGAAAAGGCTGGAGTAACTGCGTTCTGACCGAAGTTCCGGACACGCTCTTCGTCGCTCTGCCCGCAGAATCAAAAATACCCGTAGTCTGACGTTTACACCTGTCCTGGGTGTATTTTTTATGACTCTTCCAAAATTATTCTATCCTTAAACCCGCCGCGGTTTTTGGCTTTTTCTGCGCGCAGAGTCTCGATTTGGGCCTTGTCAAACCCCTTATGCTCGCAGATGGTATTGATCACCTCCATGATATCCGCGATTTCTGCGATGCTTTCGTCTGATTTGAATTCATCAACTTCTTCGGTCAGTTTTTCTTTGAGCTTTTGCCAGTATTCTGTTTCATCCGCTATGTGGGTCTTGGGCATCACGCCTCTGGCAAGGATTATATCAGGGATTTTGTCGCGCACCAGCTTGTTGTAGATCATACTTTAATCAGTTCTGTCAGGGGGTTAGTTATATGGGTTGTACTGCTTGTACTCTTCCTACTTCGCCGGATTCCAGGCGGACCTTGATGCCGCGGTGATGCTCGGGCGCACTGGTGAGTATGTCTTTCACGATGCCTTCGGTCAGCTTGTCTGTGCCCTGATCTTCTTTGAGCACAATATAAACATGCAATCCTGGCCGGATCTGGCTGCGTATGGTGCCGTCGTTATATTGCATGTCCATAGGGTATCTTAAGCTGATTCGTATGTAAAACTAAAAGCCTGTGTGGAAAACTCCGCATTTTGGCTAAAACTATACACTTGACGGGTTTGTGCATTTGTTCTATTTTTGTTCTAGAGACTTCGCCCCTTCCTGGCAATGCAAAATTCAAAATTCATAATGCAAAATTTTGGTAGCTTCGCATTTATTATATACCTATAAATATGAGGGACAATGTAATTCAAACAAAAAGTTATCAATTTGCTTTGGACATTATTCGTGTTTATAAGAATTTGTATGAGAATAAGCGCGAATATGTATTATCTAAACAACTCTTAAGAGCAGGCACATCAGTCGGGGCTAATGTCGAAGAAGCTCTCGGAGCTCATACGGATAAGGACTTTGTTTGTAAAATAGCTATTGCATTTAAAGAAGCTCGCGAGGCTAACTACTGGATTCGTTTATTGAGAGATTCTGGCTATTTAGAGCAAGCAGTAGCGCGTCATCTAGAGGATGCTTCGATGGAATTAATTCGTATAATGGCAAAAATTCAAATTACTTTTAAACAAAACCAACAAAATGCATAAAATCCCGCAGGGCACATCAATTTTGAATTTTGAATTATTAATTTTGAATTAAGTATGTTACAGCCCTTAACCCCTAAGCAAAAAGAAGTGCTGGATTATATTATCCAGTTCATCAATGACCGCGGGTATGCGCCATCTTTTCGCGAGATAGCAGATGGTTTGGGTTTAGCTTCGCCCTCGACTGTACACGTGCATATCCAGGCTCTGCGTTCGCGCGGGTTTTTGCGCAGCGGGGGAGCGGCTCGTGAACTTGAGCCAACGGACAAGGCCGTGCGCTGGGGCAGGAGCGTGATTCTGCCTTTAGCCGGCTTGATTACTGCTGGTCTGCCCATTGAAGCAGTTGAAGAGCGCGAGACCATGGCTGTGCCTGTTGATTTGGCGCCTGATTCGGCCAACTCATATGTCTTGCGCGTCAAAGGCGAATCAATGATTGAGGATGGTATACACGATGGCGATTATGTTGTCGTAGAGCGCAATCCCTCGCCTAAAAACGGCGACGTAGTTGTAGCACTCCTTGATAATGCTTACGCGACTCTCAAACGCTTTTATCGCGAGCGCGACCGCATCCGTCTCCAACCCGCGAATTCTACGATGAAGCCAATCTACTGCTATGACCCGATAATACAAGGGGTTGTGCGGGCCGTGATACGTAAGTTTTAATTTCTTTCGTACCACGTACTTCGTACAACGTACAACGCCAGATATGAGCATAGCGCGCTTTGAAGATGTCATTGCTTGGAAACTGGCTCGAGAGTTGGCTGGACGTCTGTATAAAATTTTAGCGTTTACTCGGGATTATAGTTTTAAAGATCAGATTATACGTGCCGCTGTATCCATAATGAATAATATCGCAGAAGGATTTGGGCGAAGCGGAAATAAAGAATTTATTCGTTATTTGAAAATTGCCAAGGGTTCATGTTTAGAAGTCAGATCCATGCTGTATCTAGGGCTAGACAATGGATATTTCAACGAGACTGATTTCAGGGAGCTATTTGGTCTTACTGTCCGAATCGAGCAGTTGATGGTGAATTTTATAAAATCGATTCAAACACATTAAAAAGTACGTTGTACGTTGTACGTGGTACGGCGTAATAAGCAATATGTATAAGAAAATCAGCGAGCCAATCGAAGTGATGGCAGTTTTTAAAAGGGATAAAGTAGAGCCAGTGTTATTCAAGTGGAATGGCCGGCAATATAAGGTGGATCATGTGAATCTAGTGCATACCGAACGCCTTGGCCGCGAAAAATTCTTTATTTTTTCAGTATCAGATGCGGTGAATGCCTTTCGTCTCAGATTTTCAACAGAATCGCTCAAATGGACTCTAGAAGAAACAGCAATGCTTTAAGACACGAAACATGTAACATATAACATGTAACACGATTACGAATATGTTTCACGATATATTAAAAAAGAAAATGGATGACTATGTTCATTCTGTGTATCGTGTCACTAGGGCATTTCCGCGAGAGGAGATTTATGGCGTCACATCACAATTGCGTCGTGCCGCGCTTTCAGTAATTTTGAATTATATCGAAGGCTACGCCAGACAACGAAATGCTGTTTTGATAAATTTTCTGCAAATTTCTTACGGTTCTTTGAAAGAGTCGAGATATTTAATTGAGTTTTCTTTTAAAGAAAACTACCTTTCTAAAAATGATCGAGACCAGCTGATATCTTTAGCTGATGAAATCGGTGCCATGCTCTGGAAAACACTGCAACGTCTAGGATGATTCGTGTTACATGATACATGTTATATGGTAGTGCATGTAGACATGAACAGCTACTTCGCTTCTGTGGAGCAGCAGGCCAATCCGCATTTGCGCAACAAGCCTTTGGGTGTGTGCGCTTATTTGAACAAAAACGGCTGCATGATCGCAGCCTCCATTGAGGCTAAGAAGCGCGGGGCAAAAGTGGGCATGACTTTGCAGGAAGCGAGGAGCATGTGCCCGGGGATCGTGTTCGTGGAGAATGATCCGCCCAAATATCGCGCTGTGACATCTCGAGTGTTCGGGATATTGCATGAGATCACTGACCGCGTGGAGCACTATTCCATTGACGAAGCTTTTTTGGATTTGAAAACTTGGTTTCGCGATCCGGCTGAGGCGGCCTGGGCCTTGGCTCGCGCGCGTTTGCGCATCCAAAGCGAGGTGGGAGACTGGCTCAAATGCTCAATCGGCATTGCGCCCAGCAAATTCCTGGCCAAACTTGCATCTGATCTGGAAAAGCCCAATGGACTGGTGGTCATCACGCCTGAGAATCTGGACAGCATCTTGATCAAGCTTGATCTTGAGGATGTGTGCGGCATAGCCAAACACATGCGCAGGCGCCTCAACAAACTTGGCATCTACACGCTCCTTCAGCTCAAGGATTATCCGGTCATGAACTTGATGCTAGCCCTGGGCAAAGCAGGCTGGCAGTGGCACGAGCGCTTGTGCGGCCGCGAAGCCGATCTGTTCGATGTCGCTGGCACCAGGATTCCTAAAAGCATTGGCCATTCTTTTTGCGTGCCCAAAAGAGCGAACGATATTCCGGGAGCGATCCTCGGGATTTTGATCAAACTGACTGAGCGCGCCGGCCGTAGGCTCCGTCCATTCGGATTGTATGCGCGCAGCATGTCTGTCCAAGCCTGCTTTCATGATTGGGTGGCTCAGGCTGCAGCTGAAAAACATGTGCCGCGCGGTTTTGAAAATACCAATCATCCGTTTTTCGCGTACGAACAAGCCATGAACAGTTCTGTATCTTTTTCTGAGCCAGCCAATGACATCTTCTCACTCGTTGGTGGAGCGACGCGCGCTTTAGAAAGTATGTGGGACGGCAAAATGCCTGTGACTTTTTTGGCCGTGACTTTGCATGACTTAGTGCCGTTTACTAATCAACTCAAGATGTCACTTCCCGTTGTCATTCCCGACCTGATCGGGAATCCAGAATCAGAATGGTTGGATCCTCGCATTCGCAAGGATGACAAAGGGTGGTGCGAGGATGACAGGGTGGGGGACAGGGATGGCAAAAGGGTTGAGGCGACCAAGGCCGTTGACTCCATCCGCGACAGGTATGGCGAAGAGTCAATTGTTTTCGCCAGCATGCTCGGGCTGGATGAGGATTATGCGCCGCAAAGGATCGGTTTCAGGAAAATTGAAGGATTGGAAATGAATAATACGTGCAATGATTGAGAAAGAAAAAAACGTCCGTATCGGACGCGTAGAGTGAGGTGTTAGCGGTTATATCCAGAGAATCCAGGGGTACTCTTGTTCGAGATATGCGCGCTTTTGGATTTCTCGGCAAACGTTTTGAGTGTCTTGGGGATTGCTTTGACAGCAGTCCTCAAAACTTCGTGGTTGTCCTCTTCGCAGACTTAGGGTATGGGTTGGATTTCGTTTCTCAGTTTCTTGAGCATCCATCAGGGCACCTCGTGCGGGTTGGAACATTGTTGTCCAAATTTAGCGGCTGATGAAGATTAAATCTGTAATGCCTTTTTGTCAAAATAGGAAAATCGAGAGCCTACCCTGAGCGAGCGTAAGTCAGTGCGAGTCTCCTCCTGAGGCGGATGCGCCTAGGGCGCAGAACGGGAGGTGGATAGGCGTTGATACACCAGCAAATCGCATAGTTAAGGCCAATCTCTTGGTCTTGCAAATCGCATCGAAATATGCTAATCTAATTGTGGATAGAACGTGCGATAGCCATCCTGTCCCTGTAGAGACGTAAAATTTTACGTCTGTACGGGGGCCGCAAATAGGTCGTGGAAAGGTCATGCGCAAACGAGTATCCTGTTTAATTCTTTAGTACCACAAACGCATGTCCGTAAAATTGTTTGTTGGTGGCATCCCTTATCGCACCAGCGATGAGGAGCTCCAGCAGCTCTTCTCCCAGGCCGGCGAAGTCGTCTCCGTATTCATTCCTACGGATCGTGAGACGCGTCGCCCTCGTGGGTTCGCGTTCGTCGAAATGTCTGATGATGCTTCTGCAGAGAAGGCCATCTCCATGTTTGACGGTTCTGATATGGGTGGCCGCCGCATTGCGGTGAACAAAGCCCGCCCTCAGGAAGATCGCCCACGCCAATAATCATAGAGAGCGAAAAAAGTAGAGACGCCCTGTCAGGGTGTCTCTTTTTTTGTGTTCATGCGGTTTACAATCGCTCATTTGCATGGTAATTTGTTGTGCATTATGGCCGAGAAATATCCATTTAAAGATATAGAGCCCAAGTGGCAGCAATGGTGGGAGGCTCATGGCGTTTATCATGCTGAGAATCCGGATAAAACCGAGAAGCAGAAGTTCTACGGCCTAGTTGAGTTTCCATACCCGTCTGGCGAGGGTTTGCACGTCGGCCATCCGCGTTCGTACACGGCCATTGATTTGATAACGCGCAAACGCCGCATGCAGAACAGGAATGTGATGTATCCGATTGGCTGGGATGCGTTTGGTTTGCCGGCCGAGAATTTCGCCATCAAGAAAAAGATCCATCCTTCCATCGTGACCACGCAGAACATCGCGACTTTTAAGCGCCAAATCCAATCATTGGGCCTGGGCTTTGATTGGACGCGCGAGATCAATACCACGGATCCAGCCTATTATCGTTGGACACAATGGATGTTCATCCAATTTTACGAATCCTGGTATGACGAGAAAATGGGAAAAGCCAGGTCTATCCAGGAGTTGGTGATTCCGCAAGATGTTGAGCTCAAGGGCCAAGAAGCAATCCGCGCATATAAGGATGCAGAGCGCATGGCCTATAAAGCCAAAACCACGATCAACTGGTGTCCGCGCGACAAGATAGGCTTATCTAATGAAGAGGCCCAAGGTGGAATCTGCGATCGCTGCGGCGGCCCGGTTGAAAAGCGCGAAAAAGAACAATGGATGTTCCGCATTACCAAATATGCGAACAGATTGATCAAAGAATTGGATCAAGTGGATTATCTTGAGAAGATTAAAACGCAACAAATCAATTGGATTGGAAAGTCTGAGGGCGCACTCGTTCGTTTTGTAATTTCAACTAATGATCAAGAAATAGTGGAAGTCTTCACCACACGCCCTGACACATTGTTCGGCGCCACATATCTCGTGCTATCGCCTGAACACGAAAAAGTGCAGGAGTGGATTGAGTCTGGCGCTGTGACCAATGTCAAAGAAATCAAAAAGTATCAAGATCAGACAAGGAAAAAGACAGAGATTGAACGCCAGGAAAATAAAGAAAAGACCGGCGTCGAATTGAAGGGAATCGTCGCAATCAACCCGGCCAATAAAAAAGAAATTCCAGTCTGGATTGCTGATTACGTCTTATCCGGCTATGGCACAGGCGCCATCATGGCCGTGCCAGCGCATGATGAGAGGGACTTTGAATTCGCGAAGAAGTTTGAGCTACCGATCACACCTGTTGTGCGCGTGCCAGACGAGGATATAGGCGGCTGCGGTGCTGTACTTGAAACCGTCAAAGGCATGTTCCTCTTTCAAAAACGCGACCAGAAAGCTCCGATTCAGCCAGGGATGATAGCCTTGTTTGGCGGCGGAAGGGAACCAGGGGAAAATATTTTGTCTTGCCTGAAAAGAGAACTAGAAGAAGAACTTGAATTAGATATCTCGAAAAGGACTGCTAAATACATAGGTGATGCAGCGAGCAGAACTAGGCCTGGAAAATATTATTCGATATTCCATATAGAAGACATTGACCTCAAAACATTGAAACTTCATGAAGGTGAATCAATAGTTGAAATGTCACTTCAAGAAGCTTTGTCTCATAAACTAGTTACGGAGTTCACAAAAAAGCGGATTGAGCTATTTTTGAAAGGATATTCAGAAACAGTATTTACTGGTAATGGCATCTCCATGAGTTCTGACTTTTTGGACGGTCTTGAAACACCAAAAGCCACTGAGAAAATGATTTCATGGCTGGAGAAGAATGGAGTCGGGGAGAGGAAGACGACTTTCAAATTGCGCGACTGGGTTTTTTCACGCCAGCGCTATTGGGGCGAACCGATCCCAATGGTGTATTGCGAACATTGCGGCTGGAATCCAATCACTGACAATGAGTTGCCTTTAGTTTTGCCAGATGTAAAAAATTACGAGCCGACAGATACTGGCGAATCACCGCTTTCCACCATGACTGATTGGGTCAAGGCAAGTTGTCCTATTTGCCAGGGCGAGGCGCGCCGCGAAACAGACACCATGCCTAACTGGGCCGGTTCTTCCTGGTACTTTTTGCGCTATTGCGACCCGAACAATAAGGAAGCTTTTGCCTCGCGCCGGGCTATGGAATATTGGATGCCCGTTGATTTGTACAATGGCGGCATGGAGCACACGACTTTGCATCTTTTGTATTCGCGTTTTTGGTACAAGTTTTTGTTTGACCGCGGCTTTGTTCCGTCTTCCTGCGGCTCAGAGCCATATGCCAGCCGTCGGTCGCATGCCATGATTTTGGGCGAGGGCGGAATCAAGATGTCCAAGTCAAAAGGCAATGTGATCAATCCGGATGATGTGGTGGCTGAATTCGGCGCTGATGTATTCAGGGTGTATGAGATGTTCATGGGCCCGTATGACATGGATGCGCCATGGGACACACACGGCATCCAGGGCGTAAAACGCTTTTTGGACAAGGCCTGGAATATTAGCTTGCAACAAATACAAAAAGCCCCCTTGATAAAGGGGGACCAAGGGGGTTTTGAGAATGTCTTTGATCTGGAAGATGTTAGGCCGTATGAAAATATTTTGCATCAGACAATCAAAAAGGTCGGGGATGACATCGATAACCTGAGATTCAATACGGCTGTATCCGCTTTGATGATTTTGACCAATGAATTGCAGACAGCAGATTTGCGGGCCCGTGATTTTGAGTCTTATCTAAAGATCCTTGCGCCTTTTGCGCCGCACATGACAGAAGAGCTGTGGCACATGCTGGGCCGCGAAGATTCGATCCATGCTTCGTCTTGGCCGGCCCATGATCCGGACAAACTCAAGGTATCTGAAGTGGAAATCGCGGTCCAAATCAATGGCAAGGTCCGCGGCCAGGTAAAGGTCCCTGCCGGGTCAGACGAGGCTTTTGTGCGCCAAGCAGCCGAACAGGTGGAAAACGTAAAAAAGCATTTAGAGGGCAAAACACCCAAGAAAATCATCTATATTAAGGATAAAATCCTAAGTTTCGTTATTTAAGCCAAAATTAGCCCAGGATGCTTGACAACTTTCCAAAAAAGCTCTATTTTGAATCAAGCAATTAGAGCTCTTTTCGCAATCGAGAAACCCAAGACTGGAGGCGGTATTATGAACTCAGCTCCGCTTCTCTCGTCCGAGTACGATCCCGAAGAGGCTGTCTCTCGCTGTAGGAGCGGAATCCAGCCTGTCGGCTCAACCATTTTCAAGGAGTTGAACCATCGTTTGAGGCATCTGTTCATGGAAGAAGACTTCGTGGAGAGTTGCAGGGCAAATCATGGAAACTTCAAGTGTCTTTGGAACAGCCGCGAGACAGTCAAGCTCGTGAAGGCTGATGGAGAACCTTTCGGCACGATCACTTTGGACGACAAGCAGCAGAAAACTCTCAAGCTTCGTTTGGGGGAGGATACGCCCTGGGGCCCAAGGCCCTTGGTCAAAGAAATCATCCAAGTACCCGAAGACGAACTTGTTTTGCCTCCTGACCGAGGCAAGCCAGGAGCAGAGAACCCATTCTTGCCCGCGCCGGCACTATTCCAAGCGAACGCGGCCTGGGTCGTGCTGGTGTACGAAAAGTACAGCAAGGCCGAAAAGATCAAGAGGATGCTCAGTTATGGCCGGCGAGCCTTTCCAGTCTGTACCCGCCCCCGCAATATCGTTGACCCATACCTGCATCAGTCACGGAACAGGGACATTGTGAGGATCAGTAAGACCACCAAGACTCGCTTGGAAGCGCTGAGCATAGAAGATGCAGAAGCGCTGGATTTGAGGGACGGAGATCAGGTTCCAAAGTCAGTGGTCCGCTGGTGGCGCGAGCTTCAGAACCTAGTTCCGCGTACAGGCCAAGTCATTTCTGTTCTCACGCCCAGGTCAGCTGGAGCACTGATGCGCATGTTTTATTGGGATCAAGCGTGGGACTGGATGAACATCCCGGATATCCTCGTAGCAGACAGAATGATCACTCTCACTTTCAGCTCGGAAGACGCTAAGACGCCGGTGAAGCTGAATACGAAAAGGTACTTTTGGGCCGACCACTAATGTCGGTCTTTTTTAATCTTGTCAAAAGATGCCTGAGAGATTACATTTAGATACATTATGTCTGAAAATTTCATCACAGCCGACATCGGCATTATCGGCGCAGGGCCTGCGGGCTATAGCGCTGCGGTTTATGCCATGCGCGCCGGGCTTACGGCAGCCTTGTGGATGGGGCCAGAGCCAGGGGGCCAGCTCACGACAACCAATGAAGTTGATAATTTCTTGGGTTTTGATCAAGGCATTCTGGGTGCGGACTTGATGGAAAAAGCCAAAAAGCATGCTGAGAGATTTGGCGCGCAATTAATCCAAGACAAAATCACTAAAGTCGAACCAAAAGATGACAAGTTTATTTTGCACGGCGAAAAGCAGAGCGGGGAAGTGCGCGCCGTAATTGTCGCGACCGGCGCAGTGGCCAAGTGGCTAGGCACGCCTTCTGAGGCTAAGTTCAAAGGCAAAGGCGTTTCAGGCTGTGCCACTTGCGACGGGTTTTTCTTCAAAAACAAGAATGTCGCGATTGTGGGCGCCGGCGACGTGGCCATGGAAGATGCACATTTTCTAGGCCGCATTGCCAACAGCGTCACCATCCTTGTGCGCAAAGGCGAGGATGGAATTAAAGCCAGCAAAATAATGTATGAGCGCGCCAAGCAAAATCCAAAGATCAAGTTTGTATTTAATACAGAAGTTGATGAGTTCTTGGGTGAAACAACGCTAAAATCCATCCGGTTAAAAAACAATGTCACGAACGAAATGACGGAAATGCCAATCGACGGCGTGTTTATCGCGATTGGCCACCGCCCAAACACTGAGTTCATCTGCGATTTAGTGGAATGCGAGCACGACGGTTATATCAAAGCCATTGGCACTAAGACTAATGTCCCAGGTATTTTTGCGGCCGGCGATGTGGCAGACCGCGTTTATCGCCAGGCCATCACATCTGCCGCCTCAGGCTGCATGGCGCTCATGGATGCCAAGAAGTGGCTGGAGACGAAATAAGACAAGAAAAAAGCCGTGGACATCACGGCTTTTTTGGAGCTTATTTAGTAGCTTCGACCTTCAGACTCTCTAGAGAAATGCTTTGATATTGGCTCTTACTTATTTCTTTGTCTTCGGAAAGGATTTTGACCGCAAAACCTGCAGCCTCAATGATTTTCAAATAATCATTTTTTAGCAAGGCACCGCCAACGCATCCGGCTATCAGTTTGTGGTTATTTTTTTGCTCATCCGAAAGATTATCCAACAACACGATATCCGAGACATAAAGTCTTCCTCCCTTTTTGAGCACTCGGAACGCTTCGTTGAACACTTTTGATTTATCCGGGACTAGATTGATAACACAATTGCTTATTATGACATCAATGGAATCGTTTTCTATGGGCAGATTTTCTATATCGCCTAGTTTGAATTCTACGTTTTTATAGTTGAGTTTAACCGCATTTTCGTTTGCCCTGTCAATCATCTCTTGGGTCATGTCCACTCCGATTACACGGCCCGCGTCGCCTACTTTTTTAGCTGCAAGGAAACAGTCAAATCCCGCTCCTGAACCTAGATCCAAAACCACGTCGCCCTCTTTTATGTTTCCCAAGGCAATTGGGTTGCCGCAGCCAAGGCCAAGATTCGCAGAAGGGGCAGCTTGTATTTCTTCGTCTGAATAGCCAATGCTTTTTGCGATTTCTTCATTATTTTTCTGACTGCAACTGCATCTTTTTGTGCAACAATCTGTATTTTGATTTGCGACTTCTTGATAATGTTTTTTTACAATGTCCTTGATATCATCTTGTTGCATAAAAATAGCTTAAAAAATAAATATTTACGTTTTTATAAATTTTTTATTCGTTTTACTATTTCCTCCAGCTTACTAGTATATTCTGTAAAAATCGCGAAATACTCATCTGGATTTGCAAGGAAGTCGTCAATCATTTGTTCTCTAATCTCGGGTTCAGTTTTCCAACGATATAATTCTTTTATAACAGTAACATCCGTGGGTGGCAAAGAAGCCGTACAGAAACTCAAAATATCCTTTTTTTTATAAATTAATTTGCCATTTTGCATGTAGAATTTTGCACCAACCGCATCTCTTATGGAACGAACCGCCCATTTAACCCATTGAATTTGCCGGCTTTTTTCTAACTTCCATTTATCCATTTCGTGAGGTTGCAGATGTGTGAAAATTTCAAACGGCAAACTATCCAAATACCGTTCTTGGTAGAATTTGACTAAAGTCGGATAGATTTTGCCTTCTATTTCTGATTTCCTTTTGGCTAAAAATTCATTGGGGTCAAAAACAAGATTACTTTCTAAAAGTAATTGATGCTCTGCGGTTGGTTGTTTATCAAGCCGCTGCAATTCATATTCAGCGAATCTGCTATCTGCCAAGCCAAACTCGACGTTTATACCGAGTTGCGCGCAAAGTTTTTTTGCTGTTGGGTCATTAAATTCAAACCAATCAAGTGTTAAGCGTGGTTTTTCTTGGGTTATTTTAAGAAAATCAGAAAATTTTCGTTCCGCTTCTTTTTGTTTTGCGACCGAGAGGCGACTTCCTGATGTTTGCCAAATATAAAAGTCCGGAGACGACATATAAACTCGCGTGTCTATGTCAGATCCCAGCACGGCTTCACCTTTGGCGTATGATCCTATTTCAATAATCCCGTCAACTTGGAAATTGTGCCCAATCGCTTGTTCAAGGAGCCGTGCATACTTTTCTGACATCTCGGGATCTAACTCTAATTCAGAATGGTTTGGATCAAAGCTCATAAGAATTTATAAAATTTGTTCGGATAATTTCTGCTTTGCGGAAATATGCACATCTTGCCACTTTGCTAAATAAATGTATAGTAAATGTAGGTGCCGGGGAGCCTCACGTCGTGATACGTAATTTGTGATACGTGAAGCGTATGACCCTATTTTTAGACGTATCACAAGTCACCTTGCACCTCTATGTACCATCAAGAACTAAAGGAGTTGATCGATAAATACGTCCATCTGGTCTACGGGCTGTCTCGGAAGTTTCCAAGAGAAGAGATTTACGGCTGTACATCCCAATTACGAAGGTCGACTTTATCCGTGGCTTTAAACTACCTAGAGGGCAATGCCAGGAGGAGGCCACTTGTATTCAAAAACTTTTTAGAGATTGCTTATGGTTCCCTAAATGAATCAAGGTATTTGCTAGAATTTTCGTGCAAAGAGAATTACATAACCCAATCCGATTTCGTTGAGGCTAACGGGTTGGCTTTAAGGATAGGGGCCATGCTATGGGGAATCCTGAGCCGACTTTAAGACATTTTTTCGTGTTTTACATGTCGCGTATCACGAGTCGCGTATCAGTAAAGTTACAAGCTTTGAAGCCTTGGGTGGTTCCAGCCGGGTTCTTGTGCGGCATTGCCATCCATTCCTTCTTTCCGCTGACAACCACGCCCTCGTCTATTTACTGGGCACTCGTCGGGCTCGTCTGTTTGTTATTCTTCCTCCGTCGTACTCGGATTTCATCTTTTTATCTTCTACTCTTTTTATCTTTGCTGTCCTTTGGTCTTTTCCGTTTTGACCTCGCCATCCCTAAAACACCAGTCTCATCAGAAGACGAGTTTATTGCCACGGTTCAAGACTCATCCTACGGCAAGTTTGGCTGGCAAGCGTATGTGAAGACTAGTGAGAACACGTTTTTGATTAGGGCGAAGCGCAGTCTGGTCATCGGCTCAACCATCAGTTTCTCCTGCAAACCCAAAGTCAGGACGCAGGGGGAGGATGATTATCATCTATTTGTATCATTCTTTAAAAAGTATCAAGCCGAGTGCTCACCGAAAATCGTCATGACTATCAAGCCGCCGGCTTGGTGGGACGTGCGGCAGACTTTCGCGGATTTACGGGCGTGGACCAATAAACGCATCATGTCTGCCATGTCTGGGGACGAAGGCGCGTTGATTGCTGGCATGTTATATGGGGAGAGGGGAATGTCTCAACAATCCAATGATCTATTTCGCAGTGCGGGATTAACGCATTTGATTGCTGTATCGGGCTCTAACATTACTATTGTCGCGTCTGTGATTTTTGCCTTGCTCCTTGGCGCTGGTTTGTGGAGGCGACAAGCTTTTTGGGGAACAACAATCGCACTTGCATCATACGTGATGTTCACGGGCTTTAGTGCATCTGTGGACCGCGCTGCGGCCATGGGCTGGCTGGTTTTGCTGGCGCGCCACCTAGGTCGGCAATCGCAGACCTGGCGCTTGTTGGTCTTGTCTGCAGGGATCTTGTGCTTGATTGATCCGTGGATGCTGGGGTTTGACGCCGGCTTTGCGCTTTCGTTTTTAGCCACGCTCGGCTTGATGATTTGGACGCCCATCATCAACCGCAGATTAGGATTTTTACATTTTGATATTTTGCGCGAGGCAGCTGCCACATCCATCGCGGCCACGTTGATGACCACGCCTTATATGGCTTTGGCTTTTGGCCGCGTCTCACTCGCTGGCATTTTTACTAACTTAATTGCCGTACCGCTCGTACCTTGGGCCATGTTGTTTGGCGCCATGGCGGCCGCTTGGGGTAACTTGATCGGTTGGCAGGTAGTATCTTTGCCAGCGCTTGGAGTTGCGAAAGTAATTTTTTTCTCAGCTAGCCTTGCGAACTATGTGCCATTTTTAAATCTGGAAATTCAAGACATGAATTTATTCTTGCTTGTCGCGACTTATGCACTGCTATTCATTATTTACTTTAGGTTGCGTAAAGAAAACGATTTATACACAGAGACGCGTCTGATTTGTTAAACAGCATGATGCAATCAGATGGTTGTCATGCGTCAATGACAACGGTAGAGACGTCCTGCCAGGGCGTCTCTACGTGCATAACAATTGAATTGTATTTTTGCGTGTCATCTGTCATTGACGTCATGAATTGCCAACTTTCCAACTTTATAACAGATTGTAAGTGAGGCTTCACAGCCCGCACCTCTAAAACGAAAGAGCTTAGGACGGTCACCCCAACAAAACATATTTTTTCATCGGGTTCGGTGTCAAGGAGGTAAATGCCTTGTTACTGCCCCGGGCTGGTAAGGCAACTGGCCACGGAGATGATGATACGTTTTGCTTAAAGTGGATTGTACATTCATGGATTTCAATAATGTCTGTGGATGGAGGGGGTTGGGGACACGGACTTTACATCCGTACGGAAAGGTCACGTTTCAGCGGCGCCGCAAATAGGGCGCAAAAAGATTTCCAGCCCGCTTGTTCGAGCTATAGGAAGTCCGCGGGAACAACAGGCTCAGTATCTGGCGCGAGCCAAAGCGCCTAAGGATAGGCCGTCCTAAACCATTTCGTCATGCTTCCTTTTTTTCCTTCGTAACGCGTAATGAAGGGAATTGGAGGAAGCCATGGAAGAGTTGAAATTCGTTTCTTTGATAACTCGAAATCAGAAAGTGAGGGCGCCGCGCATAACGTGGAGGCGCATCAGAAACGGCATCATACAGAGCCTCGCGATATCTTTTGCGGCTATTGTGGCCACGACCCTGCTCGTTTCCTTGTGCGTCTTGCTCTCAACCTGCGCCGAAGGAAAACCAGACCCGGCTGAGTTTGTCGGGCCGGCCGGTCCATCCAAGCCCAAACCTGCATTTGATGCTGGGCAAGGCGGTTCTTCGGCGGGCGGCTCCAGCAACAATGGAGGAATGCCCGGGTCTTCAGGGTCGCCTAGTGCATCTGGTGCAGGCGGATCCAGCGAAAGCTCAACCGGAGGATCATTCGGGACAGCGAGTTCTGGCGGAGCATATGGCACTGGCGGATCTTCGCCCAATGCCTGTGACTTGGTCGGCCAGGAAACTTGCACTGGTTTGGACGAAGATTGCGACGGCCTGATTGATTGCCAAGATCCGGATTGCGCCAGCCTGCCAGCGTGCACAGCATATGATGCTGGCAATTGCAGCGGCGAAGTTACAATCCACTTGTTTTACCAAGGCCCGATTTGGCCTGGCACTAGCTCGCTGTTCGCTTGGTGGATGCCGCCTGGCCAGACGCCGCGTGACTGGGGCGTAGTTGATGAATGCGCAGACGCGGCGGCCAGCGACGGAAAGCTGGACTGTATCTTTCATGTTCCACACTGCACAGCAGGGTTTGAGTTCCAGGTATTTCTGCCTTACAGCCGGTTCTGGGGCGACATGTCGTGCAGCGTCAATGGCGGGTGCGGTAGCACCATCGGAAGTTTGGCTTTGGATATCCAGGGCACTCAGCTTCTTTATAGCTTCAAATCCAACGGGGACAAAGATCCGAACTGCTCAGGCGGATGCGACCCATATCCTTACAAAAACGGTCTGGTGGATTTTATTCCCTAGCTACTCGCCCTGCCATTTGGTGGGGCTATTTTATCTACTGATAAACCGTCCCGACATCCTGGTCATACCATTCATCCTTGTCACCTTTCTGTGTCATTGCGAGGAGCGAGTTAGACGAGCGACGCGGCAATCTAGCGCTAATAAATACATATACATCGGAATAAAACATATTACGTCTATATCCTTACAAACCCATCCAATACCGTTTTATATGTCGGAGTGACAAGCGATTTATGCAGACGTTTAGATGAGCATAATGAAAAGGCAGATCCAGGTAGCTTCACAGCCAAGTATAAAACAAATAAGCTTGTATATGTTGAAATTTTCAGTGATCCTTATTCCGCAATTACGCGCGAAAAACAGATTAAGGCAGGCTCGAGATTGAAGAAGATCGAGCTGGTGCATTCGATGAATCCGAATTGGGAGGAGGTGATGGTGGTTCAGTAAGAGATTGCCACGCTGCTCGCTCGCAATGACAACGGGAGGGGATGGGTCGTTGGTTTAGGTTCGGAGGACGCTTAGGACGTCTAGGACGTGTGAGGACGTTTAGCGGGTAAGTTATCCCCATGACGAGTTAGTGATGACTTGCTAAGATTGCCAAAGTAGAACAAGAATAGAACAAACCAATTCGTACATTCGTCCAAATTCGTCCCGCCTCCGCAATCAAAGATTATGCTGTGGCGGGATCCCGCCGAGGCGGTGATAATTCGTATTAACCCTTAATTACAAATAAATTAGTAACTAAAAAATATGGCAGTGAAAAAAGTTGATGAGCGCGATGCCCGTAAATTAGCCGCTCAAGAGGCGATTGATCAGATCAAAGAACGCTTTGGGGAGGGCTCTATCATGCGCTTAGGAGAGGCTAAGAAAATGCTGGTTGATTCTGTTTCCACGGGTTGCTTGTCTTTAGACTTGGCTTTGGGAGTGATGGGCGTGCCTCGTGGTCGCGTTATCGAAATCTACGGTCCTGAAGCTTCGGGTAAGACGACCTTAGCTCAGCACATCATCGCTGAAGTCCAGAAATTGGGCGGCATTGCAGCCTTTGTGGATGCGGAGCATGCCTTGGATCCGGATTATGCCCGCAAAATTGGAGTGAATGTTAATGACATGCTTATTTCCCAACCAGATACTGGAGAACAGGCGTTGGATATAGTTGAGACTTTGGTCAGATCCAATGCGATTGATGTAGTAGTCATTGATTCTGTGGCTGCCTTGGTGCCGAAAGCAGAAATTGAAGGCGAAATGGGCGATTCGCACATGGGTTTGCAGGCGCGCTTGATGAGCCAGGCCATGCGCAAGCTCACGCCAGTTGTCTCAAGTAGCAAAACAGCAGTGATCTTCATCAACCAAATCCGCATGAAGATTGGCGTGATGTTCGGCAATCCAGAAACAACAACCGGTGGCAATGCGCTCAAATTTTATGCTTCCATGCGCATAGAAGTGCGCCGCAGTGCCCAGATCAAGATGGGGGATAGGATTATCGGTAACCGCGTTAAAGCCAAGATTGTGAAGAACAAGATGGCAGCGCCTTTTCGCAATTGCGAATTCGATATCATGTACAACGAAGGCATCTCAATCAGCGGAGATTTGATTGATTTGGGTGTTGAATGGGGAGTCATCAAAAAATCCGGCAACAGTTACGCATATAATGAGGAAAAATTAGGCATGGGACGGGAGAATGCCAAGCAAACATTGCGCTCCAGGCCAGACCTGATGTCTAAAATTCGTGAGCAGATTATTGTAGCTTGGAAGGCGAAGGAAGAAGAGAACGGAAACGAGCCATTTAAAGCCGGCGCAGACATTAAAGACAGCGAAACCGAAGAGGTCGCATAAATCAGGACAAATACTTGATTATTTGTTAAAATAGCGGATGCCATGTCACCTAGAAGAAAAAAGAAATTCTCCCTGAAACTAGATTCGCAAACGCAAAAAGGGATTCTTACGGTTTTGTGCCTTGCCGCAGCCTTGTTTTTATTGCTTTCTTTGTTTGATTTGGCCGGATCCATTGGCATTGCCACAGATCAGGCCATGTCGCATGTGCTGGGCTGGGATAAGATTGTTCTGCCTTTCTTCTTGCTGGCCATCACTATCTATCTCATACTTCCGGATAAACTCACGCTTAAGCTCACCAATTTCATTGGTTTCGTGGCCTTCTTTCTAGGCTTGAATCCATTGATTCATCTTATTACATTCGGCGGCCAGCCTGCTGATGGTTCAAGTATTGATGCGGCAGGCGGCAAATTGGGCATGATGCTGGGTGAGCCATTCATGCCGATTTTCGGAGTAGCTGGCTCAATTATCTTTTTTGCCGCGATCTTCGGCATATCCTTGGTCTTGATCTTTAATACGTCTTTTAGCACAATCGCCCAGCGAGTAATCCAAATCCTGAACTTTTTGAAGTATTTGCTGCTCTTGGCCTGGAAGCCGATCGCTTGGATGGTCAGTTCAATCAAAGACAGCTCAGCGCGAAAACGCTTGGCCATGGCAAACCAAGCTATCGCAACAACAGAGCAAAAACATATTGAAGTCAACGAAGAAGAAGTTGATGGCGATGAAGACGATGAGCGTCCGCGCATTCAATCCGCACATCAAAAGGAGTCAGGCGAACCATTGCCTGCGCCCAAGCCTAGGAGAAGGAATCCTAAGATAGAAATTCCGCTTGAGTTGCTGACACGCCATGATCAAAAACCGACTTCGGGCGATATTTCTGGTCGGCAAATGGTTATTCAGCGCACCTTGGAGACTTTTGGCATTCCAGTAGAAATGGGCGAAGTCTCAGTCGGTCCGTCTGTCACGCAATTTACTTTCAAACCAGCTGATGGCATCAAACTGAATAAAATTACAGCCTTGCACAATGATTTGGCCTTGGCCTTGGCCGCACATCCTATCCGCATTGAAGCGCCAATCCC